>Ga0210051_1004489_pt1 | contig 13608 bp, 12 predicted proteins | sample CryGey092014_all_FD_185464 | JGI IMG/M metagenome (GOLD analysis project Ga0210051, IMG submission 185464) | Groundwater microbial communities from aquifer - Crystal Geyser CG23_combo_of_CG06-09_8/20/14_all (SPAdes) (version 2) | ecosystem: Environmental > Aquatic > Deep subsurface > Groundwater...
GGCGGCAAGGTTCGGGTGGCGGTTAATGCGGAGGTTCAGGAAAAACTTTTCATGAGGGTGCTAAACAAAGCCGCCAAATGGGCCCAGTGGGGCGCCGAAGGCATTACCGCCAAGACACCCGAACTGATGCGGCTCATTCACCGGAACCATCCGGAACTCATCATTCATGCCAGTGTGGGCTGTAATATTCAAACCCGAAAAGAGATGGAATTTTACCGTGACGCCGGTGCAACACAGATCGTGGCCAGCACGGAAATCGATTCGGTTGATAAATTACACCGGTTCAAAGAGAGTGCCGACACCGTCGGTGTTCTGACCGAAGTGCTGATGCACGGCAATCGTTGTATCGGTGGTGTGGGCAACTGCCTTTTTCACGAAATCACCAGCGACTCTTATATTCGAAAAGTTTACCACGATGAGGACGGTAATGAAATCGAAGAGTTCGAAGGCTGGCCGGACAGGAGCGGCAGTTGTTTCCGGTTCTGCCTGCTGACGGATACGCAGCGGGAAAAACTGATGCGTCGCAAGGGAAAAAGCAAATTGGAAATCACCCGCACCAATGACAGAATCAGACAACGGCCCAATATTGCATTTGCCGTCAGGGGTAACGAACTGAAACAATACATGGACCTGGGCCTTCGGACGCTGAAAATTCAAGGCCGTGAGTATCCGGTGGACCTGATCGCCCGCATGATCCATGCCTATCGGATACACATTGACGCCCACAGACAGGGTAGAGACATCCATGACCCGGAACTGATTGCAGCGGATGAAGAAATCCGGCTCCTGGCCCTCGACCGCGACATGGTCCGTATGCAGAAAACCGCAGAACTGCATCAGCAGATCCGGGGAATATGAATAAACTAAAAGTTCGAAGTGTCTCAAGTTAATGCAATTATTATGAATCCTTTATTTCTGGAGGTGCGGACATGATGAAATTATACCTCGTGCGTCACGGTCAAACCGCTTGGAACTTGGGAGAAGTTTTTCGCGGAAGAGCGGATATTCCCCTGGATGAAACAGGAAAAAAAGAAGTGCATCTGGCCGGCGAAGCCTTGAAAGGCGAAATCTTGCATGCCGTTTACAGTAGCCCCCTGTCCCGCTCCATGGAAACTGCTGAAAATATAGTAAAATTTCAAAATATTCCGGTCACCCCGCTTGAGGCAATTATTGATATCAGTTATGGTGAGTGGGAAGGGAAACCCCTGGTTGAGGTACAAGAAAAATACCCGGATCTTTACTCAACCTGGCTCAAGGAACCTCACAAAGTCCGCTTTCCCGGCGGAGAAAGCCTGGATGAAGTCCGCTCCCGCACGATGGGAGCCATAACGCGGCTGGTGGAAAAACATAAGGACGAAAACATCGCCCTGGTCGCTCACCGGGCACCCAATAAGGTCATCTGTTGTGCCCTTCTGGGGATCGACAACAGTCACTTCTGGCGAATTCAACAGGACACGGCCAGTACGAACCTTTTTACTTACAAGGACGGGGTATGGATCGTCTCGTTCCTGAACGACACCTCTTATCTCAAGGTTTTGGCAAAGCCTGCTCTGTCCGATTTTTAATGTAACAATTTCAGTAGTGTCCCAACGTCGAAGTTTCAAACTGATATAAATGATTGATATTAATTAATAATATTATAGATATGGCATTTTTTGATTTGAAATTCATTCGGGGAAAATGGGAAGTTCGTCCATTATTCAAGGAGGAACAGGCCCATGAATTTAGCGAAAACCATTTTCGCCCAACTGATGGATTTTCTTCCGTCATACGAGTTTCATCGATGTGTTCAACAATACAATGGAAATTACAAAATCAAAAGCTTTTCATGTTGGGATCAATTTCTATGCATGGCCTTTGCCCAGCTCACCTATCGAGAGAGTTTGCGCGATATTCAGGCGTGCCTGAGGGCAGCTCAGCTCAAGCTCTATCATCTGGGCATTCGTGGAAAGGTTTCCCGAAATACGTTGGCCCATGCCAATCAGGTTCGAGACTGGCGTATCTATGCCGACTTTGCGCAAACCCTCATTACCAAGGCCAGAAAGCTCTACATCAACGATTCTTTCGGCATCGAATTGGATCAGACTGTTTATGCATTGGATTCCACGACCATCGATCTGTGTCTTTCTCTTTTCCCCTGGGCCAGGTTCCGGAAAAGAAAAGCAGCCGTGAAGCTGCATACGCTTTTGGATTTGCGGGGAAGCATTCCCAGCGTTGTGATCATTACACCCGGCAAAGTCCACGACGTCAGAATCCTGGATCAGCTCGTTTTGGAGCCCGGAGCGATTTATGTTGTCGATCGCGGTTACATCGACTTTGCCAGACTTTACAGAATCCATCAAACCGGTGCTTTCTTTGTAACCCGCACCAAAAACAACTTCCGATTCCGACGGCTGTACTCCCAAAAAACAGAGTCGGAATCTATCCGATTCGACCAGATCATTGTCGCCCACAATTTTTATGCCAAAAGAGATTACCCGGCCAAAATGAGGCGAATCCGCTACCTGGATGCCGTCACCCAAAAACGTCTCACGTTTTTAACCAACAATCTCTCACTTCCCGCATTAACCATCGCCGATCTTTATCGGTATCGATGGCACGTGGAATTGTTCTTCAAATGGATCAAACAGCACCTGCGCATCAAAGCATTTTACGGCACCACGGAAAATGCGGTCAAAACCCAAATTTGGATCGCCATCACAATTTATGTGTTGGTCGCAATAGTGAAAAAGCGGCTCAAACTGGATCAAAGCCTCTACACAATTTTACAGATTCTGAGCGTGACTCTTTTCGAAAAAACGCCCATTTTACAAGCATTCACAGAGATGCCCTACACAAATCAAATATTACTAGCTGATAAGCAACTGAAATTATTTGAATAACGTTGGGACAGCAGTGTAACAATTTATATTTTCAGAAAGTTGGATATGTTAAACAGGTTTTCTATCAATATCGAATGATGAAAAAAACCGGTGTCTTTTATCATCCCAGCTTCAGCCGAAGGAGCTATCTTACCCGAGGAGCCCGGCTGGAAAATTTTCCGGAAGCCATTGAGCACCTTCTGGCCAGGGATAATGTTACGTTCTATGAATCGCCTCCCATCGAAGAAGAATGGATACTGAAAGTGCACACACCTGAGCTTGTCCAGGGCGTAGCGATGGATCCTCTCTGCTCCACTGCCCGGCACTCGGTGGGCGGCGTGGTTCTGGCCGGCGAAAAAATCTGTACCGGCGAAATCGACAATGCCTTTGCCTTCATCGGTGCGGGAGGTCATCATTCCGGCAGAAACTTCTTTGGCGGCTACTGCTGTTTCAACGATGTGGTCATCATGATCACCTACCTGCGTGAAATTCACAGCGTCCGTCGTTTTGCCGTTATGGACACGGATGCTCACCATGGCGACGGCACGCGGGATCTGCTCGGAAACGATCCGGATGTGCTCCACGTCTGTTGCTGCAGCATGGACTTCGAGTCGCCAGACGGCACCAAGGTGGACATTAAGGCGCCCGGCAGTTTCTGGGGACTCTGGGGATGCGGGAACGACAAGAATATCGATCAGACCTATGCCGAAAAGATAAAAAATGAGTTTTATCCAAGAGTTATGGATTTTAAACCCGAATTGATCATCTGGTATTTCGGTTTCGATACCCACAAGGGAGATTATGGCAGCCTTGGGCTGAGTGGGCGCTGTTACCAGGAGATTGCCCGCTTTATGCTGCAACTGGCTGACGAGGCAACCGGCGGCCGATTGGAAGTGGTGCTGGCAGGCGGTTCCCGAACGGACATCGCCACTAGCGTCATTCCGCCGATTATACAGATACTATCAGAAACTTAGCAAATTCTAAATATCAAACAATGACCAAAATTCAAAACTCTTCTATGATATTGATAAAGGAACATGCAAAACTGTTTAGGTCATTGAATTTTGATGAATTCGTAAAAAGTCTTCGAATCGTCATGCAACCTGGGCACGATTCACCTAACGGCGTGTTTGGCTCGGAGGGTTGGCATCATCGGCATGATCGGCATGACGTAGGTTTCTTTCTTCAACCTGCGTCGAATCTCTGAAGGTGAGGCCACTTCAAAGAATCCCTCAACAGCTTCAACCAGATTCAGCCGGGCTTCTTCAACGGTCTTGCCTTGACTGATAACACCGAGTTCCTGACAAGTGGCTACATAGCCATTCTCTTCTCGCTCAATCACAGCAGTAAGTTGCAACATTTTGCTCATACGTAACTCCTTGGAACGCGACTTATATTCCGTTTACCCAATGGTTCGCCATCAATCGTTGACACAGGAACTGTAGTTTCAAGTGAAAGGTCTTTCCTCATGGTCTTTGGTTCGCGGGCCTAACAGTAGTATTAGGTGTAAATTATTCCACCTAATAAGATATTAGAGACTAAAAGTGGAAAATACATTTGAACTTACTAAAGAGCTTTTCTTTCAATAACTGGCAATATTTTGAGATCATTCGATTTTTGAAGATTGTTTTCGATATTCCTATTATTATTGGAAGAAGGGATCCTCCTGTCAATATTTTGGTGCTCCATGAGGAAAAGCACGCTTTAACCGAATGAACCTTTTACTATTTTTGGTGTTATCAAAAGGCAACTATCGGCGCAATTTTATAAGAAATGCCCTTTTTCGGAATCGAAGTGGTTTTGAGGGAATATATTTTTTATAATAAATTCAATACATTTTAAAGAGATTCTCGAATAAATTCTCACACTCGTGAGAAAAGGATCATTTATCCCTAAGTCTTAAACTATAAAAATGGATATTCTATCATTACTGAATAGGTATTAAGGAAAACCCCCCTTTATTACATATAACGCATTGATATTATCATTGAATGCCCCCGGCGTGAATCGAACACGCGGCACAAGGATTAGGAATCCTTTGCTCTATCCACTGAGCTACGGGGGCGCAAGCGTTGATAAAGCGTCTGTTTATCAAACATTGCCCCCGGCATCAAGGGATACCTGATTCCGGAGAGATCGGCTTGTTCCGAATAATCGATGATTCCAGGGATGACCACCGGGGAGGTGCAATCCCCAAGGAGATACACTTTCTCGGCCAGGTATCGGTTGCGATCATGAATTCCTTTTTCCGCCCTGTCCGAGATCGATTACAAAACCCGGATCATGAGCGGCAGGGCGATGAAGTTGCCCAGCATACTCCCCAGATTGGTGAAAGCCACTACGAGCAGGATCCGGGTGAAGGCATTTTTCCAAAACCCCTTAACGGAAAGGATGTCCTCAGGCAGGCTCTGGAAGTCTTTGACTTTAGGCCGCCGAGAGAAAGCCTCCACCATACCGGACACCCATCCGGCGGCGATCATGGGGTGAAGGGAGGCAAATGGAGCGGCGATCACGGCCGAAACAATGGTGAGCGGCCGTGCCAGAGCCGCCGCGGCCCCGAGGCCGGCCAAAGTCCCGTTCGCTAGTGCCCACCATGAAAGCATCTTTAATCCGGCGCTACCTCCGGAAAAGAAAAATGCCGACATAACGAGTCCCACGATCAGCGCAGGAAAAATCCACTTGAAAAGTGATAACCCCCGACGTCGAGGAGGCAGCGATTCCAATTGGCTGATGTCCGCCGTTTCATTCCAGTGGGAACGGATACCGGGTAAATGTCCGGCCCCCACGACGGCCACGATCTTTTTCCCGGGAGCTGTTTTAAGCTTTTGGGCGATATAACAATCCCTTTCGTCGATGAGGATTTTTTTGACGACGGGTAGCTTTTTCCCGATGTCCGTCAGGAAGGCCTCGATCATATCCTGCTGTTTCATCTTCTCAATCTCCTCTTCAACGATTTCGTCGGTTTCAAACAACGAGGCGACCAGTTGAAAGAGGAGTTTGATCTTGGTAAAAAAGCCCATGGCCCGCCAGACCCGGGTCAGCGTCACGCGCAGGTCCCGGTCCGCCAGGTACACAGCGGCACCTACGTATTTGGCCGATGCCACGGCCTGGATCATCTCTTCACCGGGCCTGACCCCCAGCGTTTTGGCGATCCTTTTTTGAAAAGAGGCCAGCAAGAGGTTAAGAAGCAAAACAGCCCCTTTCTTTTCGCGGATGACTTTAAAAATATCGGTGTCTTCCCAGGCCTTTTTCTCCGTGAGAGATTGATACCGGGAGGGGCAAAGCTCTACGGCCACCGTATCCGGTTTTTCCCATTCGATGACCGACTGGACGAGGCGGGCACTGTCCCGGGAGACATGCGCGGTCCCCAGGAGGAGGATCTCCTTCCCTTCATAGGTCATCGGATGGACCAGTGCGTCTTCTTGTTCAGTTTCCATTTCTTCTCAAATTCCGGTATGTTTTCTTTACAAAATAAGTTAGAAATATTACATATTAAGAAAAACAGCGCAACGAGTATTTGTAAAAAGGGCTGCCGATAACCCGAGAAAAAGAAAAGGTTGACCGTCGATCGGTGGAAAATATGGGGGATGCCTTCGGGTGAAAATCTATGACGACATTTTTTCCTGGGAGGGGTGGGGCGGTATGCTGAGGCTGGCAAGCGGCCGATGTCGGCTTCGCATTTTTGATTTATCCCAAAACCAGGGGAGCCGAGGACTGACCCATCTCAGGCCGATTATCATCTTGGTAGCGGATGTCCCCGAAAGCCGCATGTCGGTGAGAAGCTGCGCCGGCCACATCGCCACCCTGGTTACCCAGAAATTCACCATCCATCCCAATCGGATGGTGTATGTGGAGCATTATCCCGCAGTACGTTATGGAACACAGGATGAACATCTCATCCCGGAGAGATATGATGGGGTTGAATTTGTCTGGGTGGAAGGCAAGGCGATCCGTCCGACCTGGCGGCCGCTGGCTTCCCCCATGCTGGACATCGTCAAGAAAGCAGCGGAAGCAGAGTAAGGATGGAAGAGATCCAGGTGCGGGAACGCTTGATTCAAAAGATCCAGTCTGACGCTTTTTCTTATCTTTTGCGCCCCGACTTTGCCGGAAAGTTCGTTCTCAAGATATATCGGGAGGCGCAGTAAACGACAATGCTGGATAAGTTTCAGTCACACAAGCCTTGGGACAAAGGGCCTTCGAGGTATTGGGTCGCTAAATGACGGATCCCCTCCAGCCGGCAGTCCGCCTCCCGGCATATCTTCTCCAAGGTGACTAGGATTGTTTCCGCCTGTTTTTTATCGCCCATGGCCGCATAGGATAAAAGACCTCGCTTCAGATAATCGACGCCTTGGATGATGTCGCCCTGCCTGATGTATGCATTTCCTATGGCGGCAAGATCATCGGCGATTCCCGGTAAATTCCCGGAAGCGCGATCCGCTTCTAGGGCTGCTGCCAGGTGTGGAAGAGCCGCCTCTGTCTGGTTCTTATCGAGGAGCAGGTTTCCCAGTGCGCTTTGGGCAGTGGCGATTTGCCCAAAATTACGTGGCTTGGCCGTTTGGACCGCGGTTTCAAAAAATTTTTTCGCCGCTTCGAAATCGCCTTTCTTCCGGTAATAAATTCCCTGATTGACCCTGAGGGGTGAGAACGGGATTTTGAGTCGATCGGCGACCTGTTGGGCGGAGGCGATGGCTCCGGCGGCTTCTTCCAGACGGTTGTCGTCGATGAGGGCTGCAGCCCGGTTGGACAAGGATTGGAGCAAGCCGGAAGCTTCCGGGAGGTGCCGGTGAAGGGCCACGGCTTCATCGAAGAGGACCAGGGCGCCGGAGATATCTCCGGTGGCGCGGTATACGGTTCCCATATTGTTCAGCGCCATGGCCTCCCCAACCGGATCACCGGCCAGGACAAAATGCCGATGTGCCCTCAGGAAGGATTCCCATGCGCTGCGATGGCATCCCTTTCGAAACCAGTCGTTTCCCTTGGCCGTTTCCCTGTGACCGGCTTTTTGGGCTTCGGAGGTGTCGGGAGCAGGCCTCGCTCCTGCACAGGCCGTCAAAAGGGTGATTATGACTATCAAAAAATAGGCGGCGGGTTTCATTTCCCACTTTATATCTAAAAATATCGGCAAAGTCAAAATCAGGGCCGGATTTTCAATCCCTTTTTGCATACTTGAAAGCAGGATTCTCTTTTCATCAGTGCGGTTTTTTAGTAAGGATCCTATTTAAAAGGATTAAGAAAACATGAAACGGATCGGCCTTGTGGTAAAAAACGATGCAAGGGCGCTGGAAAAGGCGGATGCCCTGCAATCTTGGTTTGCCGCCGGTGGGGTTCAGGTGATCCGAAAACCCAGCGTGCTTCCTTCCCGGGAACTTGCCCTCGATATGGGGGATTCTGCCCCATCGGATTTGTTTTGCGTCTTGGTCCTGGGAGGAGATGGGACTTTTTTAAGTGCCGTGGCGTGGATCGGAGACCAGGAGATTCCGATCCTCGGGGTCAAGTTCGGGGAAGTGGGATTTTTAGCCGGGATCACCGAAGAAGATCTTTTTCCCGCCATGGAGGCGGTTTTAAAGGGGGGCTTTTCCGTCGAAAGGCGAATGCAACTTCAGGTTTGTGTCTATCGTGAAAAAAGAGTTCTTGCGCAAAAGACCGTTCTGAACGACGTGGTTGTCAATAAAGGGGCCCTTGCCCGACTCGCGCATATCAAGACCTTCATCGATGACGGATATCTGACCACCTACAGCGCGGATGGTCTCATCGTGGCAACGCCCACCGGCTCCACGGCTTATTCCCTGGCCGCCGGCGGACCCATCATCCACCCTGCGGTACCGGCCATGGTCATGACCCCCATTTGCCCCTTTACCCTCACCAACCGCCCCTTGATCATCCCGGATACGTCATGCATCACGATTCAACTGGCCAAAAGGGCCACCCACGTTATGGTTACATTCGACGGCCAGGCGGGGATCGAGATTTACGAAGAGGATAAGATCGTGGTTAAAAAAGCCCCTTATACGGTGGCTATGATCGCCCTGCCCGGACAGCGTTACTATGACCTGCTGAAAAACAAGCTTCGTTGGAGCGGCGGTCGGGTTTAGCCGTCTCTTCAGTCCCCTTTGATTTCGAACCGGTTTTCGTCAAAATCGGTGATGAAGATCAGATCCGTGCCGTCCGGCTTGGGAATTTGAAGGATCTTCACCCCGAGCCGCCGGCACCTTTCCAGAAACGGCTTCCGTTTTCCGACATTGAGGCAAAGGTGTTCTATGCCGACCGGATATGAAAAAGGACGGCTGCCGATGAAGATCTCAAGGTTGCAGGTATCCGTGGCATAGTTGCAGATCGTATAGGGGGTGCGGATTCCGAAAAGCTGGTTCATCAAATCAGCGGGTACCGATTTCATGCCGGTCTTCTTCAACCCCAAAAGATCCCCGTAAAACCGGTCGCTCTTTTCCTGGCTTTCGCAGAACAGCGCCACGTGTTCGATCTTCATGATATCCTCCGGATAAATAAGCCGATTATTGAAAAATCAAAAAAAATCAAACCGGCGCATGGGCGCTATCCGATCACAGGATTCCGGAAGGCGTCACCGAGGAAATGCCGCGGGGATGCCGCCGTCCACGGGAAGGGAGGCACCGGTGGTGGGGGTTTTTTCGGAGGCAAAGAACACCACGGCGTTTCCCACGTGTTCCGCCAGGACCTGGACCTTGAGGAGGCTCCTTTGCCGATAGTAGTCCTTAAGACCTTGCGGGCTCAATCCTCTGGATCGCATTCTTTCCGGACCCACGAGCTCCCACAATCCGGAACCGACGTTTTCGTCTCCGAAGACGGCGTCCGGATTGATCATATTGACCCGCACCCCCAGTTCCGAGAGTTCCATGGCGGCGATTTTGGCCATCTGATGGGCGGCCGCTTTTGAGGCGCTGTAAGCGCTGAAGGCGGCCCCCGGGTCAAAGACATTTTTCGAGCTGATGACCACAATGTTGCCGCCGGTTCCTTGTCGCCTGAAAATGGGAATGGCTGCCTTGATGGTGGTGAAGGTCCCCTTCAAATTGACGCCGACGACCTGGTCGAGTTTATCCGGATCCAGGTCTTCAATCCTGGCCACATGGGCGATGCCGGCATTGGGAACCACCAGGTCGCAACCGCCGAATTGAACGCTGACCGTTTCAAATCCCTTTTCCACGGCCGCCAAATCGGTGACATCGAAATTGACGGAAAAAACCCTGTCGAAACCGAATTCCCGGGTCAAAAGGTCCATACTGTGAGCCAGCCGGGCGGTGTCGATGTCCGCAATCGCCGTCGCCGCGCCTGCTGCAAGGAGAGAGCGGGCGATGCCGTAGCCGATGGCGCCGCCGCCGCCGGTGACCACCGCCACTTGTCCGGTCAGGGGTGCCTTATGGTGAGGTTTAAGCTTTTTCGTCTGAAGGGGCCAAAGCTCCATTTCCCGTACGTGGGACGCGGGAATCGGTCGACACTGCCCAAGTGCGAACGCTTTCCATTTGGCGATCACGGTGCGTTCACCGATATCTGCGGCGATCTTTGCAGCTTCGAGGGTTTCCCCGACGGCAAAGAGGCCGACTCCTTCCACCAAAAACAGGACCGGGGTTACCGATTTCGGCAAGGAATCCGTCTTTGCGCCCGGCTTTTTTCCCAGAAGATATCGGGCATAATCTTTCTCAAAGGCAGACACCTTGCTGCCCAGCACTTTTTTAAGGGCATCATCTTTTTCCGGCACTGAAGAAAGGAAGACCATCCGGTTCCGGATCCGAATGGCGTGATCCGGCGTCAAGACTCCGGAGCTAAAGATCTTCCGCGCCCCCGGAAACCGGGAGGCCTCGATCAGTTCAGGGTTTTGCCGGGAAACGACCAGGCGCCGCAAAAACGCGCCGCCCTGAGTCCTGCCGGCACAAATCCCCCGGATGATCTGGGCGACCCTTGAGGTTTCACGCCCCGGTTTTGGGGGAAAAGCGGTTTGGGTTGCCCTTGAGGTGCGTGACGATTTTTTCAGGGCCTCTTGTATGAAAAATTCCGCCTTTTTAACTAAAGCCAGCATCCGATGGTAGGCGTGCCCGGCATCTTCCGCAAACACGAAGATGCCGTGGTGCAGGACGATGATGGCATCGATTTCCGGATTTTTCTCGTAGGCTTCCACGGCTGCGCGTGCCAAAGGAAGACCCGGGTGGACATAGGGCAAAACAGCTACCCCTTCTCCCAGGACCGAGCAGATCAGCGCCTTTGCGCGTTTTTGAAGGGTCAGGATCAATACGGCATCGGCATGACAGTGGAAAACGAAGCGATGCGGCAAAAACGCATGCAGGAGCGTTTCCACCGAAGGATTCGGACCGCTTGCGATGACACGCTGGATCGCCAGGTGATTCTCGATGACTTCATCCGGAGGGTTGGGAATTTCCCGCAGCCGCCGCACCGGATCCAGAAGCAGCACGGAAAAGCCTTCCGGTCCGATGGCGGCCATGTCGATGCCGCTTCCCTTGACATAGAGGATATTTTCTTTTTTCCCGAAGATATTGTCCCGTAATGCCTTGGCAGAGGTATTTCCGCCGCCGTGCAGGACAAGCCCGGGATCGCTTCCGATCAACCGGGAGGCGTGGATCAGGGGTGCAAGTTCCCTGGGGTGTCCGATCAGTTCGGCTGCGAGTTGATGAACGGCGGAATCTTGGAAGCGCGGGCGCATCCGGTGCTATTCCCCTTTTTCCTGCTCGTAGACATCCTTAGCCCCCATCACCGTAGCGCCTTCGTGGATGATGGCCCTCAGTGCTCGCATGACCGCAACGGGATGGGGATGCTGCCAGATGTTACGGCCCAGGTTGATGCCGATGGCGCCTTTTTGCATCCCATCGTAGACGAACTCGAAGACCTCCAGTTCGTTTTCACATTTAGGACCACCGGCCATGACCACCGGAACCGGACAGCCGTTTGAGACCTTTTCAAAGTTCTCGCACCAGTAAGTCTTGACGACTTTCGCCCCGAATTCCGCTGCGATTCGGCAGCATAGGGAAAGATAACGGGCATCCCGTTTTTCCAGCTCTTTTCCCACGGCGGTTACGGCCATGACGGGGATTCCGTAATTTTCGCAGTCATCCACGAGGGTCCCTAGATTCACCAGGGAATCGTACTCATAGTCAGTTCCGACAAAGATGGACATCCCGACTGCGGCCACATTGAGACGAATGACATCCTCGATGGATGTTACCAGGGATTCGTGGGCGAGATTTTTACCGATGATGCTGGATCCACCGGAGACCCGCAGGATGATCGGTGGACAATTGCCCGGGTCCACACAGGCCCTGAGGACTCCACGGGTGACGAAGAGGCCGTCCGCATAGGGGATCAGCGGAGCGATGGTTTCCCCGGGTCGCTCAAGCCGTCGGGTGGGCCCCTGAAAGTAACCGTGGTCGATGGGTAAAAACATGCAGTGGCCGTCTTTTTGAATGAGCCGCGACAGCCGATTTTTCATTCCCCAGTCCATAAATGATTCCTCCTTAAAATTGATGGCTTCGTAAAAAGTCCATCTGCTGTGTTGCACTGCATCCCCTGCCCGGTTGAATGCCACTTTGCGGCCCTGCTTCGCAGGATTCAACCGGGTAAATCATTGTGGCGTACCCATATGTACGCCTCATTCCTTAGGATTTGCGCGCCTTGCATCTGAAACTTTTTACTTTGCCATCCTAAATTTTGAGTTTTTACGATTTCATCAAAATTGATATTCCGCGACGTTGGGTCAGCGGCACATATCTCATCGTCTTAGGTCTGCGTCAAGGCTTTTGCCTTCTTTCAAAGGTGGCAGGTTGGAGCGGATGAGTACGTTTTCCTGGATGGATCGCACGACCCGATCCACCCGTTCCACGCCTTCCCGGATTTCCCGGATCCCTTCTTTTGTGGTTTGGGTGATCTCGGGGATATCCCGGCTTCCCTCCTCCAGATCGGATATCACGGTTTGGATTTGTTTCAGGTTTTGGTTGACCGCCTCCAGGATCGAACGGATGCTCTCCATAGTGCCGGGCGCTTCGGCGGAGGCCTGTCGGATATTTTCGATGGTTTCTCCCAGTTTGTCCAGAGTGACGGCGATGGATTCATACAGGGTCTCGGACTTCAGGAGGCTGCCGATGGTCCCCTTTCCGGCCTCGATGTCGCTGATGATTTTCTCCAGGTGTTTTGTTGACCGGTTCAGGTTCTCCAGGGAGGAAACGAGCGGTCCCTGGCGGTCCCGGAGCAGTTCGGCGGCTTCGGATAAATCCTGTACGGCCTGAATGAATTTTTTTGCCGTCTTTTCCACCTGAAACTCTTCCAAAATGTCTGAAACCGACTTCTTTTCCTGGGATGGAAGAATACTCCCTTCCGGAAGAAGTGAGGCGCCGGAGCTGCCGGGTTTGATGGAAATATATTCCGACCCGATAAAAGTCGGGCTTTCCACCTTTGCCACAACATCCTTCCGGATCCTGCCGGCATAGTCTTCCAAAACGGCGATTTTAACTTTAACCTTGTCTTCCACAGGCGTAATCTCTTCCACTTTTCCGATGTCGGCCTTAAAGAGCTTCACCGGTGCACCCACCTGAAGGTTATACCCTTCGTTGAAGGTGATATAATAGATCCGATAGCTTTTGAACCAATTTTTACCCTTGCCGATCACCCCGAAAATGGCGAAAAGAACCAGGCAAACCATGACAATGAAGGCGCCGGCCGCTTTTTCTTTTGGAGTGAATGCGGGATCCATTTACCTAAATAATTCTCTGGG
>Ga0210051_1004491_pt1 | contig 13603 bp, 10 predicted proteins | sample CryGey092014_all_FD_185464 | JGI IMG/M metagenome (GOLD analysis project Ga0210051, IMG submission 185464) | Groundwater microbial communities from aquifer - Crystal Geyser CG23_combo_of_CG06-09_8/20/14_all (SPAdes) (version 2) | ecosystem: Environmental > Aquatic > Deep subsurface > Groundwater...
TCGGCGACATCTTCCTGTGCACTCGAAGGATTTGGTCTACTGGGGCAAGCACCGCTTTGTCATAGGCACCCGCGGCGGTTGGCAGAGCACAAAGATCGGCGCCGGCCCCGTCCCGATTGAAACGCCTGAAGGCTGGGTGCTGATCTACCACGGCGTGCTGATTTCATGCAACGGCTTCGTCTACAGCGCCGGCGCGGCACTGCTCGACCTGGAGCAGCCAGGGAAGGTGCGCTACCGCACCAAGCGCTACATCCTGGCGCCGACTGAGCTGTACGAGTGTGTCGGCGACACCCCCAACGTCGCCTTCCCCGTCGCCTCCGTCCACGACCCGGACACCGACGAACTCCGCGTCTACTACGGCGCGGCCGACACCTGCGTCTGCCTGGCGACCACCACGCTCACCGAGTTGGTCCAGTTCATCAAAGACAACAGCTTCGCCGACTGAGCACGCACGAGACCGGGCGACGCGACACCTTGGCCCGAGGCGGCAAGCCGAGGGACCTCACTCTCCGCACTCGGGCGCCACGTTCCCATACGACCACGCTCCGCCGAACGGCCCCGCCAGCGGCCGGTCCGGTACGGCGCCGGGCTTCCGCTCGTTCGCCAACTCCACACAGGCATCGGAGATCTGCTGACCAGCACCGAGTGCCAGATTGCTGTAGCTGCTGAGCCGAGTCTCATAGCCGCCGCCGTTCGGCCCCATGGCTTCCTCCGTCGGGACGTACCCGCAGAAGCCGTTCGCCAACTCCACCGGGAAGGTGAACGGGAAGGCGCTGCGCCGCTTGATATCCAGCCCCAGTTCGCAGAAGTACTCCGCCGGGTTTGAGAGGAAGACGGCGGGCCCGACTTGGATCGCCTGCACCTCGACCTCCGCAACTGGTTCGCGCTGGAGGGTCGCCTCCAACATCACGGTCTCCTTCGCGAAGGTCCACTCAGTAGCCTCGCACTGCGCCGGGTCCTTCTGAGCGAGTTCCCGGTCGCGCGCCAGGCGTTCCGCCGACGGGCGGCGCCGCGGGAGCTGCAGCATGCGCCGGTCGCCGCCGAAGGGTCCCAGGTCGCCTCGCCACCCCGTCGCCAAGACCTTCACCGCCTCCGCACCGACGCGGTGTCCGACGATCTTCGCCCACTGCTCGCCACTGGGGTGGGCGTGCGGCGAGAGGTTATCCACCTGAGTCACGTCGCCGGACGCGCCCTGCAAAAACACCACCACCGAGTCTTCCCCCATCGCGCCGCGAATTGTCTGCTCCAGGTAGTAGATCCAGTCTGCAGAGATGCTCCCCGGGCTCGTCGTCCCATGGCAGGCGAAGTTGACGACGCAGCCGAGAAAGTTGCCGGCGAGGTCGAACGCCCCAACCACGCCGACTTCCGGGTCGATGGGACCGGCATAGCCAAGCATGTCCGGGTTCCCCTGGCCGGGGTGCGTGTAGCTGAGCCCGTTTCTCATCCGAAAGCGACGGTTGAAGCACGCCTTGTCTTCGTGCCCTGAACCAACCAGACCCGTCGCCTCCACCTCGGCCGCGGTCGCGTCCACTACCGCATTGACGATCTCGGTCTGCACCCGCTTCAGGTAGTTCGCGTTCGCACAGGACGATAGCTCGTACGCCAACCGCTTGACCAAGTCGGACGCATCGTCGAACTCGCCCGGCTGCACCATGCCCGTCGGCCCGCCGGAGTGTGTGTGTGAGGCACCCACCAAGACGCACTCGGGCGGGATACCGCACGTCGCCTGGATCTCCCCCCGGGCAGCCTGAACAACCGCCGCCGGGATCACCAGCGCATCGATGCCGACCAAGGCCACCCGCGCACTGGCATCGCCAAGGACTGCCGCGCGCACTTTGCACGGGTCGTGCACCTCCCGCCCAAAGGATTTCCCGTAGCCGCCCGGGCGCTCAATGCCCGGTTCGGGGGTGATGTCTCGTTCTGCGAAGCCTGCAAACATGATTGCTGCACCTCAGTGCGGGGAAACGGTTCGGGATGAGCATACACCGGACGGCTGTCGTCCGCAACTGAGAAGGGACACACGGTGAGCACGTCGAAACTGAACCGCGAAGACGCGAAGGACGCGAAGAAAAGACTGGGGGAACGCTGTTCCCCAAGACAGCCCCGTCCACACGGCAGGAGTCCGCACTGTGTCCCACAGAGACGACATCGAGCGCGTGGCCAGCGACATCGTGGACTGCGCCATCAAGGTCCACCGCGCGCTCGGACCCGGTCTGCTGGAATCGGCCTACCAGACTTGTCTCGCCTACGAGCTTCGGAAGCGCGGGCACGAGGTGCAGTGCGAGGTGAAGCTGCCTCTCGAGTATGACGGCATCCACCTCGACGCCGGTTACCGACTCGACATGCTGGTCGATGACCTGGTGATCGTCGAGAACAAAGCTGTCGAGGAGGTGCAACCGATCGTCGACGCGCAGGTCCTCACCTACCTGAAGCGCAAAGACTGCAGACTCGGAATCATCCTGAACTGGAACGTGCCACTGATGAAGGACGGTATCACGCGAAAGGCAAACCGTCTCTAACGACTGAACCGCGGAGACGCGAAGGACGCCAAGGAAGGACCCCGGGACAAACGGCAACGACCTCGGCCTTGACCCAGAGCCCCGGTCTTCCTTCGCGCCCTTCGCGCCTTCGCGGTTCAAGAAGGAGTCCCCATGCCCACCACCCAAGAACTCTACAGCGTTCGCCTCAAGCGCTACACCACTGCCATGCGCAACGAGAAGCCGGACAGGATCCCCATCCGGCCGTTCGTGGCGGAGTTCATCGCCAAGTACGCCGGCTACACCTGTCAGGAAGTCACCCACGACTACCAGAAGGCGTTCGACGCCACGCTGAAGTGCTGCGCCGACTTCGACTGGGATGCGACGGTGGCGAACATGGTCTATGTGTGGACCGGGCTGACGGAAGCCATCGGGCTGAAGTACTACGGCGTGCCCGGTATCGACGTGCCGCCCAACCGCGGCTTCCAGTACGTCGAGCCCTCCGAGCAAGAAGCCTTCATGAAGCCGAACGAGTACGATGCGCTCATCGACGACCCGACGGCGTTCCTCTTCAACGTGTGGCTGCCGCGGGTGTCGCGCGACGTGGTGACGCCAGGGAGTCCGGCGACGTTCCGCAACAACCTGTCGTTCCTCAAGGGCGGCATGGCGCTGCTGTCCTACTTCACCGCCTTCGGGCCGCAGGTCGCCGCGATGCAGGAGCAGTCCGGCACCGTGTCCGCCATCGCCGGGATCTTCAAGGCGCCGCTCGACATCCTCGCCGACAAGCTTCGCGGCTACGTCGGTCTGACCATGGACCTCATGGAACGCCCCGACAAGGTGTTGGCCGCATGCGAAGCGCTGATGCCCCACCTGTTCAATGTCGCCGTCTCCACCGCTGACCCCACGGGCACCGTTCCCCTCGGGTTCTGGATGCACCGCGGCTGCGTGCCGTTCGTGAACCAGGAGCAGTTCGAGCGGTTCTACTGGCCGACGCTCAAGCCCATCATCCAGGAGCTGTGGTCGCGTGGGCACCAGACGCTGTTCTATGCGGAAGGCGACTGGAACGCCCATCTCGACGCCTTCGCAGAGCTGCCGGATCGCAGCATCGTCTACCACGTGGACCGCGCGGACATCTTCGAGGTGCACCGCAAGCTCGGGCACAAGTTCTGCCTCAGTGGCGGCGTCCCCAACTTCCTGCTCGCGTATGGCACGCCGGAGCAGGTGCGCGACCGCTGCAAGGAGATCATCGACGGCGTCGCCCAAGACGGCGGCTACATCATGGACGCCAGCGCCATCGTCCAGAACGACGCCAGAGTCGAGACCATGCAGGCGATGACTGAGTTCACGCGCGAGTATGGTGGGTACGGCGGCCAGTCCTATCCGTCGGCTCAGACGGATCAGTCCGACCAGTCAGACGCCCCCGACGATGGTCGCGCGCTTACGTTCGGCCGGCAGACAAAGACCCCGCCCGGTGCCTGCATCCCCTGGGCGGACAAGCGCCGAGAACTACCCAAGATCACCGGTGACGAGGCGTTGGTGCAGAGCGTCTGGGAGGGCACCGACGGCCTGGCCAACATGTACATCTGGCAGTGCCTGCTGTCGTTCTGAGTTCGCCGGGGAACGCGGCGCTGCCGAGGTCCCTTGGGTTAGGCCGCGCACCTCTCCGTGCTCGGCGAGGGTCTCCTGACCCCGCCGCTCCCCGGACCGACAGGTCTCCTCGAATCCCGTGGATTCGCAGCCCTTTGAGACCTTCCGGTCAAGCGTTTCGGGGCGATCGGAGACCTGCCCCGAGCTAAGTACGGTTGTAGTATTAGGCCGCGCACGTCTCCGGCACCCGTCCGGTGTGCGCCGGGTCGAACCACGTCAACAAGTGCTTCTCGGCCTCCCATAGCTCCTCGAACATCTCGCGGATCTTGTGCAGTGGCAGCACGCCGGCTGTGAGCGGGTCGAGGCAGCAGGCGTGGAACGCGGCTTCGCGGTCTCGGTTGAGTACAGCCTGCACGGCAAGTTCTTGCACGGCGATGTTCGACCGGTCCAGCGCCGCCAAGTGAGCCGGCAGGGCGCCCACGTGGCAGGGGCTCACCCCGCGGCGGTCCACCATGCAGGGCACTTCGACGCAACAGCCTTCCGGCAGGTTGGCAATCAGTCCGGTGTTCATGACGTTCCCGTTGAAGGTGTACGGTACGCCAGTGACCACCGCCTCCATGATTCCTGAGGTGTACTCGTGTGACAGGCGCAACTCCCCAACGGGGCCGCCCTCCGGCGAGCCGGGAGCGGCGTCCCGAAGCCACTCCCGCGCCGTCGGCGCCTCTTCCGGCACCTCTCTCGACGGCAGCTTGAAGTACTCCCGCAGTTCCGGCGTCCGCCGGAAGTAGGGCAGGTACTCCGAGTCGTGTCGGTTGCTCTCAGTCGAGAAGTACCCAAAGTGCTTCAGGATCTCGAAGCGGACTTCCTCGCCCTTGGTTTTCTCCGGGTCGTCCAGCAGGGCGCGGATCCTCGGGTACAAGTCCTCGTTGCCCCGCTTGAGCTCCAGGATCCACGCCAAGTGGTTGATGCCTGCACAGAGGAAGGACAGCTCCGCGTACGGCACACCGGCCCACCCGGCCAGGCGCCTGGTGGTCTCCTGAACACCGTGGCAGATGCCGACGTTCCTGATCGAGGTGTCCACCGAGTGCAGCCAAGTGAGCATGCACATGGGGTTGGTGTGGTTCAGCACCAGCGCGTCCGGACACAGCTCCTCCATGTCGCGGAGGAACTGCTGCTGAACCGGGCCCGTTCGGAGAAAACGGAACACCGCGCCGGGACTCACGGTATCGGCAACAGACTGGTCGACGCCGTACTTCCTCGGGATGCCGACCTCAGCGCTGAAGGGGAACCCGTAGTACGCTCCCCCGCCAACGGACACGGAGGTAATGACGAAGTCCGCACCGGGGAGGACTTCGCGCCGGTCGAGACTCACCTCAAGCTGCGTCGGCAGGTTGTGCTTGGCGATGGTCCGCCGGACGTACGCCTGCACCTTGTCCAGGCGCTCCGCATGGATGTCACACAGGCAGATGGTAGAGTCTTGCAGGGCCGGCCGCGACATGATATCGACAGATAGCCGACCGCCGAACCCACTTCCAGCTCCGAGAATGACGATCTTGGGCATGGTGGTCTCCTTGGCTCCAAACTGCGTTGGAGTGCTACACCGCGCGCGGCGTTGAGTGCGCAGTTCAGGCAGTGAGGGTCTCCAGACCGAATCGATCCGGGTCGCCGCAGTTGCCGTAGGTGAACTGGTTGAGGAAGGCGAACCCCGCGATCCCGTCGAGACCAGAGGGCAGCAACGCTGCCGGCACTGCAACGGCGGAGGCGCGGCGAGCGAACTCCAGTTCCGGGACTTCCAACATCACGGGGTACAAGGAAAACCACCCTGTCACTGCGCCGCCCAGCTTCGCCGAACTGCCAGCCCACGAGGCATGGCGGAGGCGGTCCTCGACGCTGAGCACGACACCGAAGGCAGCTCGTCGCCGGCCGGCCCCCGTGTCGGCCAAGAGCGTTCGCTCCTCTGGAGGACTCTCGCTCGACCCGCGCAACAACACGTGTATCACTGGCCGGTCACCACGTAGCCACCCGCTTCTTCTCGCCACTACGCCTGCCCCCAAATGTAGTGCGTCTCTTCATAGTCCACGTTTGCGTCAATCCAGGTGGCTTCGTCGGGGTCCGCGTGCGCAGACTCTAGCTGGTCCACCAGCGCGTCCAGCGAATCGGCGATTGCCACCACTTCCTGCCGCACAATCCCCACCTGCTTGCCTGCGTACCGGGACTTGGGGTCCGTCCGTGCTTCGCGACTGATGGCGAGCGCGAGGGGCCAGTTCTTCTTCTGTTCCTCGGTCATCAGATCGGTTGTGTTCAGGCCCATGGTGGAACACCTCGCGTGGGACGATTGTACGCGCCGGAGTAGCCCAACGCAACCCACTCCGGCACCAATCACAGTCGCCGATCGTCAGGACAACACCGACCAGCGAGCTACTCCACCACGACCCGGCAATGCCCCGTCGCACCCCAGTTGCCCGCACCATCGCGGGCGCGAACGTGGGCGTAGTAGGTTCCGGCCTCTGGCACGTCCCACTGCGCCTCGGTGGCCGTGCGTTTGACGGTCTCTTCAGGCACCGTTGCGGGGTCGGCGTCAAGGCACCAACTGTATCCCGTGACTCCGCTCGCGTCAGTGGGTGTGCTCCATTGCACCTTCACGGTGCGCGCCGCGCGGGAGTAGAGGGTGAAGTTGTCGACATAGAGGCGGCTGCCGGGCCGGGAATTCTGGGCGCCGCTCTCGCCGACCATGAAGAAGTAGGGCGGGCCGAGACTCGGCTTCATGCACGAACGCAGGTCGAACTCGGCGTGCGCCCACTTGCCGGGCGCAGCCGCGGGGATTGGGCCGACCTCGAACCGATCCCCCCCCTGGCCGTTGAACTGAAGCGTGTACACGCTGTATGCCGAGACGGGGTTGGGGATCGGGTCGGTCAGGTAGTCAAAGGCGAGGTAGGGGTACTGCTCCACGTCGACCGGATCGCGCTCCATGCCTCCGGCGAACCCGTCAGGGCCGTAGTCGGTGATCAGCAGGGAGCCCCTCCCCGTCGCCGAGGCTTCTTGGGTGACGCGGAGGTCGGCATGACCCCACTGCCCGAACTTGGGCGCGTCGGCCGCCTCGAACTCCTCTCGGACCAGCGGTTTTACCGGCACGTGGTTTACCCACGGCGCCGGCGGCGCGAGCTTGTCGGCGGCGAAGCTCATTCGCCACGCCCAGGTGCACGGCTTGGCCAGTGCATTGTCGGCGCTGTCTTCGACCTGAATCCGACACGGGACTACTTCGCCGTTACCGAACGTGGTTGGGTGCGGGCGGCTCTTCAGACCGTCCCACGTCAACAGACCGGAAGCCCGGTCGAATGCCAGCTCAGTATCCGAAAGTGAGTACCACCGCTTGCCCACTCTCAGTCGAATGGACGCCGGCAGCACCCCGCTCCCCGCGTCGACAAGGCGCGCGGTGATCCGGCATTCGCCGGACGCAGCACCCTCCGCCGGGGAGACCTCAGTTACCGTCGGCGGCTCGGGGTCCGCCGGCGTTCCTTCAACCTTCGGGGCCGGCAGGAGCCGGAAGTCCTTGAACCAGAGGTGGCCCCCCTCTTCGTTGCCCGGCCAGCCGCCGCTCGCCATCACCAGTCGCGAAACGGTCGAATCCACATTCCTCTTGCGGCCCAGCATCTCGCCCAGGTTGAACTCGCAGTGGCGCCATTCGCCGTCGGTCACCACCCCGGGGCACTTCCCGATGACCGGCCACGCCTCGTCGCTGTCGGTGAACTTCACCGTCCGCCACCGGTCAGCCATCGTGGCGCCGAAAGCCAGCTCAACCCATACGTCGATCCGCGCGGAGTCGTCGCACCTGTAGTCGAATGACACGACCGGATACTGCGAGGCGTCAAACGGCACCGACCGGATGGCCGCGCCGGCGATTCCACCGAGGCGCTCGTTCACCAATAGGAGGCTGCGCGACCCGTCGGTCGTGTCCCACGGGGTCGACCACACGGTCATGCCGCGCGGGCCGCCGTAGTTACGCCAGTCGTCACAGCGCAGGCCCTCGGGCTGCGCCGTGGTCGGCGGCACGGGGCCTTGCTTGGCGGGAGGCGCGGACCGCACCTCGAAGTTATCCAGGAAGTAGGTCGCTCCCGCGGGGTTGTGCTCGAACCCACACACAGCGTAAACGTCGTCTGACCAGAAGCCCAGGAACGCGTCCTCGATCAGGAACGCCTCCCGGCCGAGGCCGCCTTCCGGCGTCACAAGCTTCCGACTCGTCAACGCGTCCGCCAACCGGAATGAGGTAGCGTGCCACGCCCCCTCGGCCTGCACGTTCTCGAACTCGCCGAGCCGCGGCGCTCGCCAGCACTTGGCGTCGGGGGCGGTGAAGACGACTGTGTACCACCAGCCGTCAACTTTGAGGTAGAGGTTCGTCTTGACCCCGGGTCCGACCCGGTAGTCGAACCTGATTGCGGACCGCGAGGCGTCGCAGTTCGTCAGTGGTACCGCCGCTGCGAACGTGCCGCCGGACTTCGCGTTGACGAGCTTCAGGCACGACGCCCCCCGCGCACCAGCGGTCCGGTCGAGGGTCAACAGGGCGCCGTTCTCGCCGTCGCGGTTGGCCCACCCGTCCAGCGAGCGGTCGAAGGAGAACCGCAAGGGCAGTCGGGCCGCCGTCGGACCGGCCGCCTCCGACTCACCTCGTCGGGCCGACGGCTCCGTCGCCCGGTGCAACGGGTTGGTCAGTGGCCGCTCGACCCCGGCAACCGCCTCACGGCTCCCCGGCGTCCCTGGCGGAGATTCGAGTCCCGGTCGCCACACCATCGCGGGCGAGGGCAGGCCGCCCGGCAACACTTCGTCGGCGAGGATCCTGGCCCGAGCGAGCAGGATCGTGTTGTCGACCGTCCACACTGCGACTCGTCGGCCCGGCAGCGGCTCCGGGTCTTCCCAGCGAAGGACCTCCTTGTCGTCCACGAAGCAAATGAGTTTGGCGCCCTCCTTGCGCAGCCGCACTCCATACCAGTTCCGGTACTGCCCCTCGACGCTCAACCCATCCCGGTTGTCGGGCATCAGGGCCTTGTTGGTCTCAGCGACCACGGTGCCGCGTCTGAGCAGCCGCGTCCAGTGGTTGCCCCAGCCTGCGAAGATGAAGCTGTACCCGCTGTCCAGATTCTCTCCGTCGCCGCAAATGGTGAGGCACATGTTGCCGGGATGGCGGAAGACGGGGTTGAACGGGAAGTCCTTCATGTGAGACCCGAACGCCTCCAGCGTCACGTCGCCGACGAATGCGTCTTTGTGCCAGACAGTGACGCCCCACGGTCCCTTGCCCCCGAACCACGTCCACTGCGGCTGGCACTCCCAGCGGTTCATCGAGCCCCATTGCCCCGTGTACTCGAGCCAGTCAACGGGGGCTTGCTTGAAGGTGTAGTCCAGCAGCGTGCCCTTCGTGGCGTTCTGCTTGAGCGCGGCCCACGCCTTCATGAACTGGTCGGTCACCGCGATGTCGTTGACCACCGGAACCGGTCGCGGTACCACCTCGATCAGCGGCTTCGCCAAGTCTTCGGGGGCGACGCTGCTGACGGTCACGTCATCGAAGTACGCAGCTTCAGAGCCCTGGTACCAGAGGCCGACCTTGCCGCCGTACAACCCAGGATCCTCGGCCACGAATAGGGCGTTTCGATCAACCCCTACCTCGATCCGGGTGCCAACCGTCAGCACCTCAAGCTGGTACCACTGGTCCAGCCCGATCACGCCAGGCTTCCGAGCGAGCACCTGCTCTTCTCCCGCTCGCCTCCGCACCAGCCGGAACTCCTTCGGACCCGCCATCCAGTCGAGGCGGTAGAAGTTGGCACGGTCTTGCACTGCAAACGCCAGCCCGACGGCTCGCGTGCCGGGAATGAGTCGCACCGCAGCGGTCGCCAGGTAGTCCGCCCAAAACGCACTCCCCGCCGTGGAGAGCGCGTACGCTCGTTCGCCGCGGCAGCAGAACGGATTCGCGCTGAATTTCGGCCGCTCGAACGAGGCCACGCCCCAGGTCCCAAAGACGCGCTCCCACTCGCCCGGCTCGGCCGGGGTGCGCATGAAGTCGTCCGAGAAGTTGATCTCCGCCAACGGCTGGACCCGCGTTTCGACCAGCCCGGTCCCTTCCTGCGGATTGCACCGCGCCACCGCAGCCTCCTCGGGAGCAGGCTGCGCAACCCGAACGAGGGTGACTCCATCGAGAGCGACCACGATCTCCGCGGTGGTTCGGCGAACCTGGACCGAGTACCGGCCAGGGTTTGCCGAGGGAAGCCACTTCCCGCGCGTCGCCAGGACCGTCCGTTCGCCGTGGACCCGCTCCACTCGCAGGACGGTTGGGTCGAAGACGACAGCGACGTGGTCAGCGGCACTGACGTAGTCCAGCGCCAGGACCGGGGCCGAGGTCCCGGCGTCAGCCGTCTGCAACTGCGCGGTCAGCTCATATGGAGGCGGCGCGGCGTCGGGGACCGGAACGAACTCCGGACCGGTGCAGAGGGCGACACTGAGACAGCGCAGGCCGAGAAGAGGCACGAGTACGGCAACCAGTGCGCCGCGCCGGCGAGTCGGAGCGGAGCACATGTAGGGCGACACGATTTGGCGGGTTAGGAGGGTGGCTTCAGGCACAAGCCATGTTAGAACCTCCCCAGAGACGATGGTCTTGCCACGCCGGTGCGCGCACAGAGAACGGCGGCGTTCACACACCGTCGGGCGGCGAATAGAATACCCACATACCGGTTCCGCCTTGGAGGTATTGCCATGGGAGAAGTCCGCGTGGAAGCAGTCCTCACAAATGAGGTGGACGAGACGCTCGCAGCCGAGGGCCGGCTCGCGGCCGACCAGGTTCGGCGCTACAAGGCCGATGCCCTCGTGGACACGGGCGCAGTCAGGCTGGTGATCCCGCAGCACGTGGCCGACGCCCTTGGTCTGAGGGTCCGCGGGACCCGGGGCGTGGAGTACACCGACGGCCGCAACGACCCGGTACCGGTGACCAGTTCCCTGGTCATTCAGATTGCCGGACGCGATACAGTCGAGGAAGCCCTCATCCTCGGCGACGAAGTCCTGATCGGTCAGGCGGTTTTGGAGAAGACCGACATGTACGTCGATTGCGTCGGTCAGCGACTCATCCCCAACCCGGCACACCCCGACCAGCCGGTTACCAAAGTGAAACGCGCCGCACCACACGGCTGACCGCAGCCACCGGGAAGCGCTACCCCTCGCAGCCGCGTCTGTTCCCCAACGGCCAACGGATCAGCAGCCGTTGCGCTGCCGCCCCCAGGCCCACCACTATCGTGCAGACCACGTACGGCGCCCGCAAGCCCCACACCTGTGCGCTGGCACCGGCCGCGAACGCACCAGTGAAGTCCCCCAATCGCAGGATCGACTCGTGGTAGCTCGCCGTAGCGCCCTTCCGACTCTGGTTCTCGACGCTGTGCAACAGGCTCCAGGAGTACGAAAGGGCGTTGCACAGCCCCAGCAGCGCCATGGCGACGAAGAACGGCCACAGCGTGCGGGTCAGCGCCACCGTAGCCATCGCGACACCCAGCCCGGCGTAGGTCGCCAACAGAGTAGAGGGACGGTAGAGCCACGGTTCGAGGCGGAGCATCAGCAGGAACCCAATGACGCGGCTACCAGCCAGCGTTCCCGCAATCGCCGCCCAGAACCAGCCGCTGGCGACGAGCTCTGCGGCCAGTTCCGGGAACAGACTGTACACCGTTCCGGAGAGAAAGAAGCTCACCGCGTTCGCGAGCCAGCCGAGATAGACCATTCGGCCGTTCTGCGACTGCGTGGGTGGCGTCGTGGAAGGGGTCGCGGCAGGCCTCTCTGAATCTCGGTGGACGGCGGCACTCGGGAGCGGCGACAGCAACACGAGGGCCAGGATGAGGGCACAGCAGGTCACGCTGAACCGGAAGGGCCAGGCCGGGTGCGCCGTGAACAGCAGCCCGCCGACCAACGAGCCGACCATGACCCCGGTGCTCCACCCGACGTTGAACCACGTCAGTGCCCTCCCCACCAGCCCAGTCGCCCGGAGGTCGCCGATCCACGCCTGCAGCGGCGGCCAATAGGCGCCCATCACGAAGCTCCACATCGCCAGCAGCAGTCCGAACTGGAGGGGCGTCTTCGACGCGGGCATCAACGCAAACAGGGGGATCAGACAGGCGACGCCGGCGAGCACCAGTCGGCGCCGGCCGAGCCGGTCGGAGAGGCGCCCAAACAGGAGGGTCGAAAATGCATACGGCACGGTCGCCGCACTGCCCAGCACCCCAAGCTCAAAGGGCGTCGCGCCCAGCAGCATTCCGAACGGTGATCGGCTCACGACCATCGCCGACGAGGCAGCGTCCATGAGGAAGGCGCAGGCGTAGAGGAGGGGCATGAATCGCGGCGTACCTCGCGGGGCGCGCTCTCCCAGTCGGTGGCCCGCAAAACCGGAAAGGAGACGCACAGTGCTCCCCGTTTGGGGAAGCACCGGCGCCTCCTCTGTCTGCCAGGTCACGACGGCCGGTGGCTCAGCCGTTTATCTTCGCCACCCGCCACAGATCCCGACCGGGAGGCGGGTTGATCCACGTGGCGTTGTCGAAGATGAAGGCATTGCTCGGCTTCAGGGACTTCACGTGCCCGTCCGCGAATGCAATGCTGCAGGTCTCACTATGCCGGGCGTTCAAAGTCCTCGCGCCGCAGTCCGGCCCCGACGGGTTCACGAGGGTGTCCTGTCCAGGCCACCGCAAGATATAGCTGCCGCCCCTTCGTTTCGCGTTGGGATCGGCGTGGAAGGAGGCCCAAGTGTCTGCGTCTCGGCCGGAGTCGGCGTACAGGATCGTCTCGGCAGGCTTCTGGACCTCTGCCTCGCTCCGAGACGAGCCCCTGGGCAGTCCGTCGACGTTCGGTCCGAAATAGCCGAACTGGTTGTGCGCGTGCCCGTAGCCCCGCGGAACTGCCTCACTGGGACACTGGACGACTTGCGTGTTCTTCACGTAGGGCTGGATGATCTGATCCCAGCGCAGCTCGGGGCTGTCCACTCGCGCGGGCGGGTATGTCTCGTCATAGTCCGAAGCATACATCAGAGAGCCCAGGATGATCTGCTTCTCGTTGTTGATGCACGCCGCCTGGCGCGCCTTCTCGCGAGCCTTGGCGAAGACCGGGAACAGGATCGCAGCCAGGATCGCGATGATCGCGATCACGACCAACAGCTCAATCAGGGTGAAACCGCGTACTGCCTTTGACGAACGGTTCATTGTGTTCGCTTCCTCTCTGAGTGCGAAGATTGAGATACACATGCAGGTAAGCGGCGGACCAGGCCACTGAGTCGTGTTTCCCCCTCTCGGGAGCTTCGACATGAGAGCAGACTCAGCCGGAGCCAGTAGTTCCCTGATGGAAGGTAACTACTCACCTTATCCGCCTTGCCGCTAGCGCGGCGATGGGGGCGGGGCGAGTTTCACGAGAAGTATACTCCCCCTCCGGCCGCATGTCAATACCCGCGGCAAAATGTTTGCTGCAAGCGAGGTCTACAGATGCGGGCAGCTCAAACGCACTCACCGCCACTCCAGGAGCCGCCACCATGAACC
>Ga0210051_1004497_pt1 | contig 13590 bp, 16 predicted proteins | sample CryGey092014_all_FD_185464 | JGI IMG/M metagenome (GOLD analysis project Ga0210051, IMG submission 185464) | Groundwater microbial communities from aquifer - Crystal Geyser CG23_combo_of_CG06-09_8/20/14_all (SPAdes) (version 2) | ecosystem: Environmental > Aquatic > Deep subsurface > Groundwater...
TATTCGTTGGAGGCGCGCGGGGCGATGGAGCGACGCAGTAAAACACCCGCGCCTTCGAGAACGAATTGAGGCTCGATTATTTGGGAGATGGGTCGGGTGGTCATGTGGGTAAGATGATGTGGGGCTGTGATGTATTACATGCCCTCCAAGCCTGTCCCAGGGAATGCGGAAAGGCTCAAGTTGTTTAACCACTTTTATGGTTTACAAGCGGTCATGCTCTGGCGGTTCCACATCTGCCACCTTCGACATGGCGGCATCAAATTTCGCCTCGCTCGCGCGCTTGGCGCGTTTTTCCAGGTAATCCTGTGCGCCAAGCGCGGAAACTTTCTCGGCCAATGCCAAAGTAACGAGTTGGTTGATGGAGATTTTTTCCTTTTTTGCCAACTCGCGGGCGGACTTGTGCAGTGATTCGGGTAAGCGTAGACTGAGTATGCTCATAGTTCACCAATCATTTGTAGAAACTCTTTTGGAGTGATCGCGGTGATGCCAAATTTTTTGGCTGGCTTGAAATCGTTCACATTGTAGGTAACAATGTATCGGCAATTCGCGGCGACTGCCAGCTCCAGAACCATATCGTCGCCGGGGTCATTCAGTTCTGGACGCCAGAGATAGAAAATCTTATGGCGATTCGACTTGCTGATAACAAAATCCAGGATGTTGTCAACTTCTTTTTCATCAAGTGTGATCTCGCCAATCGTTCTTTTGGCGACGGCTTCATATTCGACCGCTAACGGAACGGACAGATTGAGTTGAAAGACGCCTTTTTTGATGAGTTGAATAAGTTTGTAGGAAGCGCCGCGTTTCGATCTTAAGGCGGTGACGAACACATTGGTGTCAACAACAATCTGAATTTCACTCATTTCAGTATTGTATATAATACCAATTCTGCTGTCAATCCCCGCTTTTCTGTTATTTTCACTTTTGGCGCGGGGCGATGGAGCGACGCAGTAAAACGCCCGCGCCTTCGAGCGCGAATTGAGGTTCGATGATGTGGGAGATTTTTCGTGGGTTGGTCGTGCGGATTAAGTCGCGTTATTCGAGCGGCGCTGAAAGGCTCTATGCGGCAACCGAAACACTTTGCCGCAACGCGCGTTCGACCTTCTGGGGTACGTTGATCGGGAAAAAGAATCCGACAGGATAGAGGTAATCTTCGCCAGACTCGTCAATAATGCGAAGAAGCCCTTTCTTTTCCGCCTGTTCGTCTGGCAGGACCTGATATACCTTGCGGAGCGTCAGGTCTTCCGCGCCTTTATTCTTGAGGCAAATGGCAAATTTTGTTGGGGTAATGTTTTGCATGGGTTTAATCCAAAGCGTGTTTGATTTTGAATTTCTTTCTGCCGATACCGTGCGCTTCGTAAAAATGGATTTCTGCGACCTGAATACTACCATCCTCCATGCGGACAGTAGCGCGGCCTTTGAGTTTGCGCCAATTGCCGGGGCCGTATTTTTTGCGAAGACGCGCCAGGTCATGGATACTCTGGCCTTTGGCGATTGTCTCGATATCGGTGATCTCGCTGATGATCTCAAAGTACATATTCTTAATATTATCAGAGACAGGCGCAAGACACAAGTCAACAAAAAAGAGCGCATCTCGAACGGAGGCGCATGGGACCTTCGACCGGGTCGTTGAAGGCGAAGCGGGCGAAGAGCAGGAAGGGATCGGTTTTGTTGGAGGCGCGCGGGGCGATGGAGCGGCGCAGTAAAACACCCGCGCCTTCGAGCGCGAATTGCGGTTCGATGATGTGGGAGATGGGTCGAGGGATCATGGTGATTGGATGAGGCGGAGGGAAGGGATATTACATCCGCTTAAATCAAAACGGGACACTAAATGGTCAGTGTCCCGTTTAACGTCATGCCCGAAGTTCCACTACACCGCAAGCACAACCCATCCGCTATCCGGGTCATTGCCTTTCGTATCCAGTCCCGCGAGAATGCGGAGTTCGTGGGTGGCATTGCGTCCGCGGTAGGTGGGCGGGACATTCTTCGGGAATTCCACCTGCCCTTCCCATTCATATTCCCCTTTGGCGTTGAGGGTCTGCGCCTCCGCGATATTAAATTCCTGGTCAAACGTATTGCTGAACTCGGTTTCATCGCGGGTGAAATTTTTATGTTGCACGTTGTGGACGACCACCGTCTCGTGTCCGTTCAACTGGACGTAGACGCGGCTGACCTGCAACGGCTGGTCTGCGACGACGGCTTTTACCTTCACTTTGAACGGTCCTTCGCGGGAAGGTTTGTCGGTTGTGATCGTCACTTTGGCGCCCCCGCCCGTGATCGAATTGACGGCATTCTTGAGCTTATCCATGAGGCCCATTTCGTATTCTCCTTTTTGGCGATGATTTGCTTGCGTTTCTTCAAACTTCTGTCAACTATACAGCCGTTCTGTTTTTTTTACAATATTTCTGTTGAAGTCTAAAGAGCGTCAATCTGCATTAGGATGACGGAAATACACCGACTGAAAGCGGGCGGTTCGTTCGTGACATAGAGACGAAGAACCCGTTCGCGCGGGACTGTGTCCAGCCACTTATCGAGGAAGGAGGCGGGCAGGGACGCGTCCGCGGCGGTCTCCTCAGGCGCTGACCGTCGGTTCAGGCGCGGAAGAGTCGGGGATGGAGGAGGAGAAATCGAAAGGACTTTCCCGCGCAAAATCAGGCAGGCAGGTCTCCTGGCTTTCGAGTTCCTGAATGAAGGCATTCTCAAGACCCAGGTCGAGCGCATACTCCGTGATCTCGTCGTATTCGCCTGCGGTCAGGGCGCGGTTAATTTCGGGATAGTTACAGGCTTTATATTGAGGAGAATATTGCGACATGAGGCTGATAAAAGTATCCGGGGATAGATCGGCCAGCGCATCGAGACATTTTTGGCTGTTCTCCAACTGACCGGGCAAGACCAAATGCCGGACCAAAAGTCCTCGTGTTGCAATGCCCTGCTTATCCATTTCGAGGTGGCCGACCTGATCCAGCATCTCCCTGAGAACGCCGGGAATGGTTTCCGCGTAATCGTTCACCGCTGAAAACTGTTTTCCGAGTCCATTGTCCAGGTATTTGATGTCCGGCAGGTAGATATCCACCAGGCCGCGGATCTGCCGAAGCGCATCCACCGAATCATATCCATTGGAGTTGTAGACCACAGGCAGGACCAGTCCCTTGCCCTTCGCCGCGGCAATGGCATCGGCCATCTGAAAAATCATGTGGGAGGGCGAAACGAAGTTGATGTTGTGGGCGCCTTCATCCTGAAGATGCAACATTTCAGATGCAAGTTCATCTGTCGTCAGTGTTCGGGTATGACCCTGCTGAAATTCCTGGCTGATCTGGTAATTTTGGCAGAACACACAGCGCAGGTTGCATCCCGCGAAAAAGATGGCGCCCGAACCTTTTGTCCCTGAGATGGGAGGCTCTTCCCCAAAATGCAGGCCGGCGTGGGAAATCTGGATCCCGGCGCGCACACGGCAAAACCCGGCTTTTCCTTCCAGCCGGTTCACCCCGCAGTTGCGCGGGCAACATTCACATTTTGACAGTTGACCTATCAATGATTCATTCATATCGCTGGTTCACCTGTTTTGCAATTGAACCGGGACCATTAGGTGGTGGTTGAGCAATTTGGCTATTCTCTGAAGGGGACACTCAGCGGTTTCCATCAGCGGACAGTGGGGTGGGCGTGGATTCTGTCAAAACGGGCGCTGCACAAAGCCCAATTTGACAGAGCCGCTGTCTGTCGCGTAGCATCCCCAAATGGAGCTGTAACCAGTGTTGGGCAGCCCCCAGCTAACTTTCTTGTGCGCCGCTAAATGTAACCTGCTCGCCCCGCCTGTACGCCCAGAATGTTATCAAACCATAGATGACCAGGACAAACGGCAGAGCCAGGATATTGCTGCTGATAATACTATGTGCAATGGCGCCGGGCAGAATTGACCGTGTCCACACGCGGAGCAAAGCCAAAACTAACCCCATACCGAATACGTTGAGAAGTCTTTGAATTATAGTGAAAATGACCGGATCATAAGGAGAGCCGTACGTACTGAGATACGACTGCTGAAAAGTCTGCGTATGCATCAGGGCGAAGAGTATTGAGGATATGATAGCAGCCCATAGCCACGGCCTGCGTTTGTTGTAAAACAGTCGTATGAAAAAGGTAATAAGAAAACCGCGAAAAAATACTTCCTCGCCAGTTCGGGCAAGTGCTTCCATAATACCACTACCCCATGTGGCAGCGATCGCGTTGGTGATCGTGGCACAGAATAGGGTAACCATAAGAGCAGCTATGGTGAGATTAGGGCTGAGGGCGAAGCCAAAGTCTGAAACTTTCCAGCGAGCGGCGATTGGCAAGACTATAACGGGAAGATATAGTGATGCCCAAAAGATGAGCTGCCAGAGGATCGGGATGGTGACTGGGCCAGACGAGTAGGGCTCGGTGTAGTTCAGATAGCCGCCAATGGCAAGCAAAATAGCGGCATAGAGGCCGGCCCAAAATAGCCAGTTCCTGCTATTCATTGGTTTCGACTTCTCATCCATGATGGCGCTCCTGATACGGGCTACCCAACGACTTGCATCCGCGAAGCGCCCTGTGGGCAGCGGACAGTGGTGCGGGCGTGGACTCTGCTTGGGAGCAGGACGGCGTAGCGTGATTGAGCATAGTATAAACCCATTAAACAGGGCGATAACGCAAAATCACTTTTCCTGTGGAAATCTCAGTTGGAAAATCTCTCTGCTCGCAGGGGATGCAAATCCATCTCCGGCTTCTCGCCGAACGCGACCTGCGCCACCAGTTTTCCCGTGATCGGTCCCAGCGACATGCCGAGCATGGCGTGACCCGTGGCCAGGATCAGGTTCTCGTAGGCGCGCGTCCGCCCGAGCATGGGCAGGCCGTCGGGTGCGCAGGGACGCAGTCCGCGCCAGGGTTCCTCGCTCGGCGCGACGCGCTCGATTTGCAGGTAGGCTTCGGCGGCGCGGACGATGGCGTCCACGCGGCGTACATTGATCGAGAGGTCGAGTCCCGCCAGTTCGAGCGTCCCGGCAAAGCGGAGCAGTCCGCCCATGGGTGTGACGGCCACGCGCGCCTCGCCCAACATCAGCGGCATCGCGGGGCCGGTTGCGGGACGCGGCACCGTCAGGCTGTAGCCCTTGGCGGCCTGCACGGGGATCTTCAGGCGCAGGTCGCGCGCCACCGCAGGCGACCACGCGCCCGCGGCCAAAATTACCTGCCCGGCGCGGAAGTCCCCGCGGCGGGTTTTGACGGCCGTCACCTTTTTGTTCGCGGTCTCGAAGCCGGTCACTTCCGTGTTCCGTTCCATGCGGACGCCGCGCGTTTCCGCCAGTTTCGCGAGTCCGAGCACGAATTTGGCGGGATTAAAGTGCGCGTCGTCGGGGAAGTGGACGCCGCCGACCACATCCGGGCGCAGGGCTGGTTCCAGTTGGTGAACCTGCTCCGCGTCCATCACGTCTGCGCGCAGGCCGAACTCGTTCAGCAGGCGCGCTTCGGTCCCGCCGTGTTCCAGTCCGTGCGCGGTTTTGAAGACGGTCAGCATGCCCTTGTGTTCGTAATCGAAAGCGAGTCCATCCAGCGCGGACAATTGCCCGTACAGGACTCCGCTCGCGAGATTCAGGTCGCGCAGGACGGGGATGGCGCGACGCATCGGCCCGTCCCGGCTGGCCAGCCCGAAGCGCAGGATCCACTCGAAGAGGTCCAGGTCGAAGCGTGGGCGGACGTAGAACGGACTCTGCGGGTCGAGCATCCACTTCAGCCCGTCTGCCAGCGCGCCCGGCGCGGCGAGCGGGACGCTGTGGCTGGGGACGAACCATCCCGCGTTGCCGTACGAACTGCCCGCCGCGATCTCGCCCTGCTCGAGCAGCGTCACCTGCGCGCCGCGCTCGGACAGGTAGTACGCGGAACAAACACCGATGACGCCGCCACCGATGATGAGGATTTCTGATGAGTCTGCCATGTTGGGTTTTGAAGGAAGGCGGCGCGGACAAAAAGTCCGCGCCCGATTTGCTCAGTCCTCTTCGGTGTGATACTTGAAGGAGACTTTCACTTTGGCGCGATAAACGTGGGCTTTTCCGTCTTCGATCTGCATGTCGAGTTGGGTCACTTCGGCGATGCGTAAATCCTTCAGGCTTTTGGCGGCGGTCTCGACGGCGGCCGCGGCGGCTTTCTCCCAGGATTCTTCGCTGGTGCCAACGAGTTCGATCACTTTGTAGACGCTTTCGGTCATTTGAGCCTCCTCGTAATCAATGTTTGGATGCGATGCTCACAGTATAGCACGCATGTCAGGCGCGTTAAACATAAACCAGGTTTCCGCCAAAGGCGGAGAAACCTGGTTTATGAGTTTTTACACCGTCCCGAATCGTAACTACTCAGCCATCCGTCATTCCCGAAAGAGCATCGGGACTATGTGCGAGCGCACTTCCCTGGCGCCGTGCGGCTTAAGCCGTACCAGGGCAGGTGTGCGAAGCAATCTCCTCGCCACGACGCGGGGATTGCTTGCCACAGGCACGCTTCGCAGTCGTCGCTCACTCCGTTCGCTCCTCGCAATGACGGCTGAGTAGTTACCCCGAATCTCTTACGGGACATCGTCTCGAATCTCTTGCGAGATTTCCTTCGGGAGGGAGGTGGTTCAGTGTTGCTCGGCGATCACCTCACCTGGATTCTTCAACCATTCGCGCAGGTGCCCGGCATGTTCCTCCTCGTGTTCCACAAAAATTTCCACGAGATAGGCCACCGTACCCGTTTCACCCCAGGCAAAAGTCAGCGGCTGGTGGAATTTTTCCCCAGGCAGGTTACGCAACGCTTCCATCACCAGTTCGTGCGTGCGATCCCACTCGTGGCGGATGTGGTCGTAGTCGAGCGTCTCGCGCGTCGAGACGCTCTGCGCGTTGTAGGCGTTGATGCCCCGCGAGGCGGGTGTGAAGAACGCGCTTCCTTCGGCGTGGGCGCGCAGGGAGGCGATCACCGCGTCGTCCCAGCCCGACATGTGCGCCAGGAATTCCTTCAATTTCCAGCCGCGGTAGATCTCTTTTTCGCGATGGGCTTCGGCCTGCGCCACCAGCGCTTTCAGGGTTTCGCGCCGATTTTCCCAGCGCTCGATCAGGAATTGTTTTTCGTGGGATGCCATGAGATTATTTTATGTCCGTTTTTGGATGCGGTGGATTGCAGGAGGATTGCGGAACGGGATGTGGGTTTTGCCTGGGTCCCATCCATCGTTCAACTCAAGGCCATTCGGTATCCAGCACATTCCAGTGAGCCGCTGTGAATAGACTTGTGGGGGTGATCCACAGGTCGGGCAGGCCGCCAGTGACGCTGCTCCGCATACTCGTTTGGATGTCGGCCGCCGGTACCACGCTTCCGAACGGCCCCCATAACCCAACGGACATGATGTAGCGATTGGCCGTATACTTGCCGGAGAGATAAGCGGCGACATCTTGCAGGTAGCCCGGCGGATAGCCTTCGAGGTTGGCGTACCCCCATGGGATCAGTTTGTCCACCACGGCGAGCATGGTGGCATAATCCTGGCCGTTCTCCCGGCTCTCGCTCGGCAGGTTGCCCCAACTGATGCGCACGTCCAGGTAGAGCTCCTTGTCGTGGTTGTGGGCGCAGGCGGCGGCTCGCTCCAGCCATGCGGCCACCTTCTGCGAGCGCCACAGGCCCAACGCGGAGTCGTTGCGATCAATGACGCCGTTGACATCCCGGGGCCAGTCGGTGTTGCCGGTATCTGTTTGGTAGAGGGTCAAATCATCTGAACCGTAGCCGTAGTTGTAGTAGAACAGTTCGGTGACGGCGACGCTATCCACGTTGTAGAAGGCAGTCATGTAGCCGATCATCTCCAGGGCCTGCCAACCGTAGGCGCCGTTCACCAGCGCGGCAGTACTGACCTGGTCGGGGCTGGTGGTGGCGTCCGCGAAGAAGACGGCGGCGTCCGTTGGGTGGGCGGCGATCCAGCGGGGAGCAAAGATGTCCACGATCGCGTTGACGTGGCGGCCGGCGCCGTAATTGACAATATCCTCGGCCAGGTAGTCTATCTGGTTATCGGTCACCTCGCTCGACCACCACGTTTCGCGGCCGACCCACTTGAAGTAACTCCAATCCGGCCGGCCGGCGCTCAGGGCGACGAAGTTGGCGCCCACCTGGGTCAGATTGGCCTGCAACGCCGGCACCTCGGGGCGGCTGAGCGATAGGTCGATGTAGCTCACACGCACGGCGTGGATGGGGGACTGGGCAACCTGGACGGCCGGCGCGAACGCCTGGCCGACTCCCGTAAAGTTCTTGACGACCAGCGGCAGGAACACCTTTTTCAGGGGGTAGCAAATAGCGGGCAGGTTGAGCGTGCCCTGTCGCGGTTCGGCCGGCATGCCGGCGGCCCGCGCGGGCATACCCGTTGAAGGAATGGCTAATAATGTCGAAGCCAGTGTCAGGCTCAATGTTAGAGCGGCAACGATACGATGACGTAGATCCATGATTTTCTCCTTTCTAATTTACTAATGACTCCATAATTCCTTCATCACCTGCCAATGCTGGTCGCTCAAGTACAGGCTGGGAGTGATCCAAAGATGCGGGATGGGGCTTCCCAGCGCGGCTTGCATCGCGAGCCGCAATTGGTCGGGAGAGACAATACTGCCGTTCTTTCCCCATAACCCAACCGAGAGAATCACGCGGTCGGGACCGTACTTTTCCAGATAACCCGCAATGTCGCCGGTGTATTCGGGATTATAGCCGCTAAGGCTGAAATAATCCCAAACAATGATGCGATCCGCGTGTTGCAGCATTACCGCGTAATTCTGTCCATATTCACTGGCCTCGTTCGAAAGATTCCCCCAACTGACATCAACGTCCATGAAAAGCTGTTTACCGTGCCCATGCGCAATGGCCGCCGCTTTTTCCAGAAAACGGCCAATCTCGTAAGAGCGCCATTCTCCAACCGAAGGATGCTCGAAGTCAACCTGGCCATTTGCCCGGCGCGGCCAATCGGAAAGTCCGGTATGGGCCATGTACGCGGCTTGATCGTCATTTCCATAACCGTCAACGTGATAAGCCAGTTCCGTTAAAGCAATCGAGTCGACCGGATAATTGGCGGCGATGTAGTCCAGCATTTGCAACAGATCGCTTCCAAGCTGGCCTTCAACCAATTGCATTGTGCTTACCAAATAGGGACTGGGGTTCCCATCGGCGGAGATGGCGGCAGACTCGGGATGCGCCGCCACATACCGGCTGGCATACACATCCACAACCACCGAGATATGATCGGCCCAGGCTTTGAAGCGCGCAACATCCTCGGCTAAAAAGTCAATGCCTGTGTTTTGGACGTCGCTCGACCAGGCTTCGGGATGACCTTCCCATTTGAAGTATGTCCAATCCGCGCGGCCCGCGCTTAACGCAACCATATTGACTCCGCCCTGGCGCATATTCGCTTCCAAAGCATCCACCATGTTTCGGCTTTTAGTGTAGTCGCCATAATCAATTCGCACCGCGTGGATTGGATGTGGAATCGGGGTCGCAGTAGGGGTTGGCATAGGCGTGTAAGTCGGAGTTAAGGTCAAGGTCGAGGTCGAGGCGCTGACGGCAATGGGAAATTCAGGAGTTGACGAGGAAGGTTGCGCGGCGATCACCGGCGCGCAACCAGACATAAAAATGCTCACGACCAATACCAACCGATTTAGGATTCTCTTCATAAATTATCTTTTGTTGCTTCGGCTTACCACGCCTGTGCGATCCAGCTTATTCCATTGAGCTTTTGCCCCGCTAAATTCCAGGAGGATCGCCCATAGCGCTACTGCATCCATCAACAAGGAGTACGGCACCCATAGCGGCACAACATATAAATATTTTAAGTCGCCCCAGGCGCGGTTGAGCGCTATCGCGAATATGGTCGCAAAGAAAGCCAATGCCAGGCCCAGCCACCCCACGATACTGATAGCAGTCAATGCGATTGGGCTGTGGCCCAGCAATATCAGCAAAGGCAGCAGAATAGCGGATGCCAGCTGAAGCAACGGGATAATTACCATGGCAGAAAAATTGACCGGCAGGAAAAAAGCGAACGGGCCGTATTTAGGGTTGAAGAACATATCGCGATGAATGCGGGCGGTTTGCAGAAGGCCGCGCGCCCAACGGACGCGTTGCTTCCACAATCCCGAAATAGTAGACGGCACTTCGGCAAAAACCGTAGCCGTGGGTTGAAAGGCGACCCGGTAGCCGGCCTTATGAACGCGCCAAGTCAATTCCAGGTCTTCGCCAATGAAGCCTTCAAGGAAAGATCCGGTCTGTTCCAGGACCGAGCGGCGGAACGCGCCAATGTTGCCGGAGACAATCGGCAGACAGTTGATCGTCGCCAGCGCGCGGCGGACAAACCCGGTGCCGACATGCGTCTGCAGGTTTGCCAAACGCGTTAGAAAACGATCCAGGTTGACGGGCGAGTCGTTGCCGCATACCGCGCCAATTTTTTCGCTCTCAAATCCTTTGAGCATTTCCGTGATCGTGTTGGGAGCGAAAATACCGTCGGCGTCCACAAAAAAGAGAATCTCTCCTTTCGCGCGCGCAAGTCCCGCATTGAGCGCCGAGGCCTTGCCGCCGTTTGGCTTGCCGATAACGGTAACACCGGGTTCGTTCTCGAATCGGCGCATTGCCTGCAGTGTGCCATCCGTGGAACCGTCGTCCACCAGGAGGATTTCACGATGAGGGTAATCGGAAGCCAGGATGGAGGCCACGCAATTTTCGACGACTTTTTCCTCGTTGTATGCAGGCACCACGACGGAGACCAAAGGTGTCTCACTCGCGAAGACCGGCAGTTTGCGCTTGCGCAACGCAAAAGCCAGTGACAGGGGATAGTAAAACAGATTCACCAGTCCAACTATAAAGACAGTAAACCCCAATGAGTAGAAGAAAGCCAGCAGGGTATTCATGATACAAATCCGTTATCTGCCAACATGGCATCCAGAACTTCCGGCGCGTGAGTAACATTGGCTCCAAAGCGCGCGTTGATCTCCAACACGACAGGAGCGCCATCCGCGCGGCGGCGTACGTCCACATCCAGGGGGCCGTTGAAACCGAGGGCTTTACCGGCCGAGACGGCCAGCGCGGCTACATCCGGCGCATCCACGCGGCGCACTTCAACAGCGTTGCCAATAATCCCCTCTTTGAGCTTGGTTTTCTCGAGCACAAAAACCACGGCGTTTCCACTTCGGTTCAAATAAAGATTTGGACAATAATCAGTACCGGAGGCAAACTCCTGAAGGATATGGCTGTCGTCTAAAACGCGAATGGATTCCCAGTCCTTCTCGTAATAGACAGTCACACCTCGTCCGCCGCGACCTACGCACGGTTTGCTCAAACAAGGCCAGCCGATTTTTTCGGTTATATCGGCAAGGCATTTCACCTGGGACGGCAGCGCAAAGCGAGGCACGGCAACCCCCTGGGCGGAGAGGTTCTGACAGGTCAAGTATTTATCGTTGGCAATGGACACCGCTTCGCCGGAAGCGATGACTACCGGGATATGCTCCCATCTCGCCTGCCCCGCGGCTACCAGGGGCAATTCTTCGCTGACGGTAGGGATCAACAATTCGGCCCCTTCTTCCAGGCTGAGGTTGTACAACTCATCCAGGAAAGTCGCCGAGCCGGCCGGGGAAATCAATCGGAATTTTATTCCAGAAAATTCAATCTTGCGCATATCAGCGCCGATCACACGATGGCCGCGCTTCAGCAGGAGACGCGCCACGTTGCCCCCAGCGGGTCCGCCGACGCCAGTGACGAGAATTCTTGCCATTTAGACCTCCCCGAAAGATTCTGAGAGCGCCCGGACCAATTCGAATGCCTCCGCGGCGCGGGTTTTGGCCTGGCCTCCACGGAACGAGGCAATGCCCCTTATTCGCTCGGCATGGATATAAGGTTTCTCTCGCTGGCCCCAATGCTCGCGAATGCTTTCAATTTTGATGTCCACATATTCTTCTATATCAACAAAAAATGAGGGAATGAACTCTTTCGTGCAGGATGGACTTTCGTAACACAGGATGGTACTCTGGTTACGCCCCGCTCTTAATGTAGCCTCATATACTGCCTGATGATCCTGGTGCTGATCGTGATTGGAATGTGTGAGAATGATATCGGGCTGAAATTCCTGTATGACGGTCTCGACGGCCCCTACAATATCCAATGACTGATCTTGCAAGCGGGTATCGGTAAAACGCAAAACCCGAACCTGTTCCAATCCCAGAAAAGACGCGCCTTGCCGGGCCTCGTTGGGTCGCATCTCGGGATTATCGCCTTGTTCTCCAGAAGTCAGGATCAAGCCGTGGATGATATAACCCGCATCCCGCATTTTAGCCAGTGTCCCACCACAGGCGATTTCAATGTCGTCGGGATGCGCGCCGATTGCCAGGATGCGCCGCTGTTTACCCTTTCTTTCCGCGATGACTTTGAGACTGATGATTGTTAGAATGAGAATACCTTGCGCAATGACGCTGAGATACTCACCCAGCAGATCGGAAATTGCCTCCAGTTGAGCAGTATTAAAATTGCCCGAGAACAGGTAGAACATACGAAATGCGTTGGCCAGGGAAAATACGACGCTGGTCAAAATAACCAGCCAATAGATAAGCGAGGCCCGGCGGACTGTTCGCCTCAGGATTCTGCGCCGAACGGTAACGTAAACAGCCATCGCCAAATATGTCAGTATGGATACGGAATGGCCGATGACTTCTATGATCAATTGCAATGGGCTCATATCTGCCTCCGGGGTCTGCGCCCTTCCAGTTCATCCTAACTCGGACAAGCCGAAACCAAAAGGCTTTAAACACGAAGGGCACAAAGTACACGAAGTAATACGAATAAAAACCCGAAGGTTTTCCCTTTGTGACCTTCGTGTCCTTTGTGTTTAAAGTATTCTTGCTTTTTGTGCAAGGACTTAATTTCTAAGTTCCTAATTGACGCTTACAAAAGTCGCTTAATCTTTTGTCCTTTGGGTCCGATATCGCTTCTCTCAACACGACATATCCGACTTACTTGAATGTCAAGAGAAGCGGGTCTCACCAAACAATCAGAAGACGATTCCAATTGTTAGCGCATATTCTACCCGATTATTTCTTTGAAACCATTCCATAGCGCGGCTTCCAGCCGCAACCGAACCTCCGTCATTGCGACCTTCGGGAAGCAATCCCCTCGCTGGCCGGGAGATTGCTTCCCGAAGGTCGCTACGACGACAGAATCTTCGCGGTTGCGATAGATTCTCAAGAGTAATACTATAGGATCTGTGTAAGAATAACTTCCCGTTTTCAAAGTTCGCGAGCAGTGGAACCCCTGGCACTGCCCGCCAGGGCAAGTGTGCGAGCCGGTCAGCCGTGCAATCGCGAAGCATCCCTGTGGGACTGCTGACAAAACAAGGGGCTAGTATTCAGAAACGATTTGTGCTACAGTAAAGTTGCGAAGAGGTGTTCGTCTCGTGAAAGGAGGTTGCCATGACCCCGAAAAGGCTGAACATTCTCCTGGCCGATGACGGTTCCCAGCACGCCCAGTCTGCGGTTGAGTTATTACAGAACATCCCCCTGCCGGCGAACAGTCGCATATTTGTCTTGCGCGCATTTGGCCCCGGCCAGATTGATTACCTGACAG
>Ga0210051_1004506_pt1 | contig 13583 bp, 12 predicted proteins | sample CryGey092014_all_FD_185464 | JGI IMG/M metagenome (GOLD analysis project Ga0210051, IMG submission 185464) | Groundwater microbial communities from aquifer - Crystal Geyser CG23_combo_of_CG06-09_8/20/14_all (SPAdes) (version 2) | ecosystem: Environmental > Aquatic > Deep subsurface > Groundwater...
GCTCTCTTTAGCCCATCTTTTTATCATCAGGCCAGCACATCGTCATACCGGCGATTGCAGTCCGTCTTCCATCATCGGCAACCAATGTTCCATCGCCAAACAGGAAGCCGGTACCGCAGTCACGCCGTCGGCCAACGGCCATGGATCACCCCCACCGTGACACATCACGTACAAATGATCCAACCCAAGCCGAATGAGAGTCGGCTATTGTCGGCTTTAACCGATCAGCCGGCATCAGATCAACTGCCGCCGCCTCGCCACCGATACGATCCGGAATGCGGCAGTGGCGTAAACCAGCAGGAACGGCACGAACACCAGCACCCGCGTCGCGCCTTCCGCGCTCACCATAAAGATAGCCGCAACACCCTGCATCATCGCCAACGCGGAATAGATCGCCGTCACTCTGCCGTGCGACAACCCCATCCGGTTAAGCAACTGATACAGATGGGTGCGGTGTGCCATGAACACCTGCTCACCCGCCAGCAACCTCCGCAAAAAGGTGAACGTCGTGTCAAAAATAAAGTGCAGCAGCAGCAGCGGAACCACGAACAGCGAGGTATGCGAATGATCATAACGGGCGGCGATCACCGCCATCACCGCGAACACCAGCCCCAGGAACGTGCTGCCCACATCGCCCATGAATATCTTCGCGACCGGCAAGTTGAAGATCAGAAATCCCAATGCCGCCGCCGCCAGCGTCAGCGAAGCCAGATAGATAAAGTGGCTGCCCTGCTGGAAAGAGACGAATGCAAGAAAAAGGGCGGCGATCACCGCCGTGCCGGCAGCCAACCCATCAAGACCATCCATGAAGTTGTAGGCATTGGTCAGGCCGAACACCCACAGCAACGTCAGCAGATACGCCCACCCGCCCAACTCCACCAACCCCAGCACCGGCAAATGCATCACGTCGATCACGATACCGGCCTGCATCGCCACGATGATCGCCAGCAACTGGCCGGTCAGCTTGACCCTGAACGGGCAATGCCTCATATCATCGTAAAACGAGATGGCCGCGATAATGAACGCCGCCGCCAGAAAGCCGCCGAAATACAGGGAATAGATCGGCGACTTGTCACCGATGAAATGGATGAAGATGATGCCGACCAAAAACGCGGCCACCATCGCCGCACCGCCCCCCCGGGGCGTTGGATCCACATGCGACGAACGCTCGTTGGGCACATCCATCACCCGCACACAACGCACCAACAGATCGGTGATGATTGCCGATATGCCAAAGATGACACCAGAAAACAGCGAGTGTTGGGCAAGAAAAATAGCATCCATGGTGCAGCCCGACAGAGCCTAGTCTTGCCCGTTATCCCGCGCGGACGGGAAGACATGCACAGAGGCCGAAACTTCAATGGACGAACGCACGGCTTGCAGATCAGGCCGACACATTTCATTGGAAAATGCAACAGTGCGCGTGCTACCCCACAGATGATCACAAATCTCGCCCTGCGGCTGATAACCCTCAACCACTTCTTTTAAAGTATTCCGGATGGCATCACAGTCAAAGCGGCGGCAGGCCGCATCGATGTTCGCCAAGGCAACTTCCAACTCGGCCCAGGTCAACTCGCGCTCTTCCGCGCGCATGATCAACGGATGTGCGGTACCGGTGACGTTCTCGCCGATCAGCAACTCCTCATAGAGTTTTTCCCCGGGACGCAGCCCACTGAACACGATCTCGATATCGCCTTCCGGATGCTCCGCATCGCGAACTTCCAAACCGCTCAGATGGATCATGCGCCTGGCCAAATTGATGATCTTGGCCGGTGCCCCCATATCCAGCACAAAGACATCCCCCCCGCTACCCATCGCCCCCGCCTGCAGCACCAGCGTCGCCGCTTCCGGAATAGTCATGAAATAACGCGTGATATCGGGATGGGTGACGGTCACCGGACCGCCCTCCTGGATCTGCTTCCTGAACAAGGGCACAACCGAACCGGAAGAACCCAGCACATTGCCGAAGCGCACCATGCAATAACGGGTCGGGCCGCCTTCGCGCGCGAAGGCCTGCAGGATCAGTTCCGCAAAGCGCTTGGTCGCCCCCATCACATTGGTCGGGCGCACCGCCTTGTCGGTGGATATCAGCACGAATGTCCCGACCCCCGCGTTGCGCGCCGCTTCTGCCGTGCGCCAAGTGCCGAACACATTGTTGCGCACCCCCTCGATGAAATTGCGCTCCACCATCGGCACATGTTTATAGGCCGCTGCATGGTAAATGGTCTGCACCCCGAAACTGCGCAACACCTGCTCGACCCGATGCAAATGCGTGACCGAGCCCAAGATCGGCACCACTGCGGTCTGCAGCCCATGTTGCCTGGCGGAAGCGGCCAATTCCTGTTCAATTTGATACAACGCGAATTCAGACTGCTCGAACAGCACCAGCCTGTCCGGCTTCTGCAACAGAATCTGGCGGCACAACTCCGAACCGATCGACCCGCCGGCGCCGGTCACCATCACCGACTTGCCATGAATGCACCGGGCCAAAAGTTCGGTAACCGGCTGCATCGAATCGCGCCCGAGCAGATCCTCGATCTCCACCTCGCGCACTTCCTCGACTTTGGCAGCGCCCGATACCAGGTCATTCATGCTGGGCACTGTCTTCACAGTAACGCGAAAACCTTCGACCCGGCTGATGATCTCCAGACGGCGCTTACGTGATGCGGAGGGAATGGAAAGCAGCACAGAGGTGAACGCCTCGCGCTCCAGCACGTCTTCAAATTCATCGGTAGAATAGACCTTAATCCCGGCAACCTCGCAATTCGTCAAATCAGGATTGTCGTCAAAAAAAGCCACCACCTCATATTGGCGCCCTGATTTTAATGCCGAAGCCAGCTTGACACCGGTGTCTCCTGCGCCATAAATAGCCACGCATTCACGATCCGCACGACCGATATTGCGATGCTCGAATTTTTGCAGATAAGCCCGTGCCATCATGCGGCTGCCGCCGATGTACAAAAGAGCCAATGCCCAATAGATCAGGAAAGAAGATCGCGGTACGGCATTGATTCCAAACATGGTATCGGCGGCCAGCAACAGCAATACGGAAACCGTCACCCCTTGCAGCACGACTACCATGAAACGGTCTTCCATATAGCGGATCACCGCGCGATACAGACCGATTTTGATGAACACAGGAATTGCTACCAGTGGGGCGAGCAGCAGCATCCAGGACAGACTTAAAATATCCCAATCCCATCGCCCCAGCCGCAAAGCAACGGCCGACCAAAGAGCCAACGGCAACAAAACTAAATCGGATATCCCGATTAAAAGACGTTTGGATCTTCTGGGAAGTTGTGTCAAATGATTTTGCAATTGCTGCCCCATTCATAAGTTCAGTTTCGCAGAAAACGATTTAATACTTCGATTACCTTCTCTTGTTGGTAATCAGCAAGATTAGATCCGGATGGCAAGCACACTCCAAGCTCAAATAAATCGCCTGATACACTATTACCATCTTCATAGTGAGCATAGTATGGTGCATTGGCAAACAGTGGCTGCAAATGCATAGGCTTCCAGATTGGCCGCCCCTCAATTTTTTCTTCCGCCAACGCTGCCAAAATATCTTTCGGACGTGCGACAGTTCGCTGCGTGTCAACAGTGATGGCCGATAACCAGTGCGTACATCTGCCAAAAGTCGGCGTCGGCATCATTTTGACCGGCAAACCCTGTAACCCATCGCGATAATGTTGATACAATTTCTGCCGTGCGAGGATGCGATCTTCAATGACTTTGAGTTGTCCCCTTCCTATGCCGGCCAAGACATTGCTCATCCTGTAGTTGTAGGCCATCTCGACATGTTCGTAGTGCGCTGCCGGCTCCCGTCCCTGTGTAGCCAGATATTTTGCCCGCCGGATATAGTCCTCATTATCTGACACGAGCATCCCGCCACCGGAAGTAGTAATAATCTTATTTCCGTTAAAAGAATAAATTCCCATTGCGCCAAGTGTGCCGCTGCCTTTCCCCTTATATGTGGCCCCCAGGGACTCTGCGGCATCTTCGACCACAGGCACATCATACTGATTGCATAGCGCAAGGAGCGGCTCGAAATCAGCACTTTGTCCATACAAATTGACAATAATCACTGCCTTGGGCAGTTTTTCGTTTTTTTCCGCATCAACAAAAGCCCGCTCTAATGCCTGCGGACTCATATTCCAAGTATCCGGCTCCGAGTCTATAAAGACCGGTGTCGCACCCCGGTACAAGATGGGATTTGCACTTGCGACAAAGGTTAGCGAAGAACAGAAGACCGTATCGCCTTGTGTCACACCAAGGATATGCAGTGCCAAGTGAATCGCCGCTGTCCCCGAACTCAACGCTGCCGCATGCTTGATGCCAACGTATTCCTCCATTTCTCGTTCAAACGCATCCACATTCGGACCCAGCGGAGCAATCCAGTTAGTGCGAAAGGCCTCTTCAACAAACTCGAGCTCCCATGAACCCATGTGCGGGGTGGACAGCAATATCTGTTCATCCAGCTCTCGCCGCTCCAAAACACGTTTGACGCGCCTTCCCTCATCCAGCACCGGAAGATGATTGATCTTGTGCTGATTCATCAAATCAAGGGCGGTCTCGCGTGTGTAGCCCCCCTCCACCACGATTGACTCGATAATCGGCAAGCTTTCCAGCGTATCTTCCATCGTCTTGTCTTCTAGCAAAAGCCGCCGGATATCTCCATCTGTGATGGTGCGCTCGAAAGTCATATCAGACCGTAAAAGCAACAAAATTCCGCAACCCGATTTGTCCAGTATGAATAGTGCATCCCGAATGGCTGTCGTTCGTTGTACGCTAATATTCTTCGTATTCATTTGATGTCCGAAATTCGGTTAGCCGGAACACCGGCATAGATACTGCCAGTGGTTAAATCATGCAACACCACGGCACCAGCACCAACGATGCTGTCATCCGCAATGGCAACACCAGGCAAAATATTTGCACCAGCCCCAATCAGAACCCGTTTCCCGAGATGCGCCCCGCCTCCCAGCGTGGCATTTGGGGCCACATGGCAAAATGCATCCAGCACACAATCATGATCTACCACCGCACCATGATTAATGATGCATCCCGTCGATATTTTAGCTTCTGCCGAAACAATAGCCCCAGCAGCTATAAAACAGCCCGGTGACAAAATCGCCGATTGAGCGCAGATAGCGCGAGGATGCAACAGGGATTCATAAGTCATACCGGTTTCCAGACAGCGGTGTGCTACCCGCTCGCGGGTAGCATTATTGCCTATTGCGATGTGAAATAAGCGCTTGGGATGCAATACCTGAGAAACGGGCACCACGATCGACAACCCCATCAATTCTTTCCCGGATAGAGATACATCATCATCGGCCACCTGACAATCCAAGGCAGCGCCGCTTCCGTAACGGAGTGCATCCAGCACAACCTTGGCATGACCACCTGCCCCAATAATCAACAAACTTTCAATACTCATTTGCCTTCAACAGCACAGAGGAAGAAATATCCAACGAACCCAGGAGTGCAGCAATACGACTGCCCGCCTGCCCATCGCCGTATATATTTTGCGGCGGGAACCGGCCGCGCTTCAATACGACGTCCAGAGACCCATCAAGCATGTCACCTATATCCGAGACATCAATCACATTGGCATTGCGCTCGCGCATGTTCTGGCGCACCCCGATGTTCAGCACTGGAGTGCCGAAGCTGGCAGCCTCGATGATCGCGCTGCTCGAGTTTCCCATCATCACGTCGCAAGTCGCCATCCACGATACAAACTCCCGCCTCGGCAGATGCGTAGTCACCCTCACCCGGGGGTGCTCGCCGTAGCTGGTCAGTACGCAGCGCACGCCATCGCTACCGGCATCGGAGTTGGGCATCACTGCGATTACCAGCAATCCTTGCTTAAGACAGGCCTCCAGCAGGGCGCGCGCCTCGGTCGCTGCGGTGTCCGCTTCCTGCAAGACTGGATGATACACAAACAAGGCCAGCTTCCCGGCTGGGTCGAATTGTGCGCCCTTGCAAAGCGTGATGCGATCAAGTGCTGCCAGTTGTTTCAGGCCGTCCAGCCCAGGCGCGCCGGTGACGAAGATGTGGTCGGCTCGTTCGCCCATGCGTATCAGCCGCTCGCGAGCATCCTGCGTCGAGGTGAAATGGAAATGTGCCAGCTTGGAGATTGCGTGCCGCACCGGCTCGTCCACCGTACCAGAGCGCTCCCCGCCATGGATATGCACCACCGGAATATTCAAATGAATTGCCGCCAGCGCCCCCGCCAGCATCTCCCCCCTGTCACCCAGCAACATCACCATATCCGGCTTCAGGCGCTCGAAAGCATTAACACAACCCTCCAGCGTCTTGGCCAAATTACGCGCCATCGCTGCACCTGTTGACTGATCGATATCAACCGGAATCCGTGCCGCCACGTTCAAACCGGCAGCCTCGATCTCGCGAATGGTCAAGCCGAAGCGTTCCGACAGATGCATGCCAGTCACCACCAAATCCAAACCAAGCTCAGGACATGCATTAATTGCCTGTAGTGTGCACTGCATCAGACCAAAGTCTGCGCGCGTCCCGGATACATAACAAATTCTACGCATGCGCAACTCTTCGGATAAAACGCTGCGCCGGCATCTCCCAGAAACGATGCGATAAATATGACAGTGGGACAACCAATATAAGCACGAAAATAAATTTTATCCATGGATTCTCCAAATGAAACCGGGGAAGTACCATGAATACAATAACAGGGTGCAGAAGGTATATTGCATAGCTTATATTTCCAAGAAACGCCGACACCCGGTTTGAAACATTGATGTACATCGCAACACCAACCGTGATGATCAACATTAGCGACAATACAAATCTTTTATATCCCACCACCAACTCGACCTGGTCTGAATTCAAACCCAGCAAACAAATCAAAGCGAATATCGTTGCACACAAGACCACCAAACTGTGTGTATTTGTTCGCATAATCGAGGAGTCATTGATAGCCTTATAGATTGCACCGAGAAAATATCCCGACACAAAAAAAAGGAAATGGTTTACCGGGTTCACATAAATACTATTTTGCGAGCCCAAGCTCACTTCTGAATCAAAGGATGTTGAATACCAAGCAAGTACTATCGCCGCCAAGATAGTTATAAATCCAGATCGGTATATGCCATCACGGCAAAGCAAAACTAATAACGGAAACAAAAAATAAAATGTAAATTCAACGCCAATCGACCATCCCGCAATTAACGTCGCCTGTGCCGGATCAATGAAACCGAAAAGCATAGCCAGTTCAGTCCATTGCTGACCCGCCAAATCAAATGAACGACGATAGAAAAAAAACAATAATGCATACAAGGGCAGTATTCTGCTGTAACGTCTACCAATGAAGATAAAACATCCGCGCAATGAATTAAACTGCTTCGGTTTTGTTGATAGCGTGAGCGCTATTCCTGAAATAACAAAAAAACCCTCCACACCATAGATTCCCCAAATTCGGAAAACTGACATTATCCAGTCGGAATAAGGAATATGCAGCCAATAGCTTGTATGGTAAAAAACGACCAACAAAGCAAAGATGCCCCGCAAGCCGTCAATAGACTGTAAATGCCTCACTTTATATAAGCCCACTGCAGGGTAATGCCAGCTTCAATATCCATTGCAGCACACTTACCTATCACTTCCACCATATCCTTCGGAGCAATACCATTACCCGGTCGCATTAGCGCAACATCCTCGCTTGTGATGATCTTCCCGGCTGCCACGCTACGCACCAACGTAACACTGCGCCGCACCAGTTCGCGCACAGGCAATTCGCTGGCAGTGGGTTGCTTGATTGGCGAACCCAATGCGCGCTCTACATCACGAATACGAGTAATCATATCGGCCAATTCATCCGGCTCCAGCGATGCCTTGTGGTCAGGGCCGGGCAGATTGCGGTCGAGCGTAAAGTGTTTTTCGATGACCGACGCGCCCAGCGCCACGGCGGCGATCGAGACGGTTGCCCCAGCAGTGTGGTCCGAGTAGCCGACAGGCAAACCCGTGGCTTGCGCAATGGTGGTCATGGCGCGCAAATTCACATCGTCAAATGCAGCGGGATAGTTGGATGTGCAATGCAAAACCGTCAACACGCCCTCCAACGGCGCATCAAAACCATGCTGCTGCCTGACCGCTCTAATCACCCCGATCGCTTCTTGAATTTCAGCCAATGTCGCCATGCCCGATGACAAAATCATTGGTACATTCATGGCAGCGAGACATGCGAGAAACGGGTGATTGGTAATCTCTCCCGATGGAATCTTGATGTGCCTCATCCCCAATTCAATTAGAAAGTCGGCAGCCTCTTCATCGAACGGCGTAGACATAAACTCAATGTCCAGTTCATTGCAACGCTCGATCAGCTTACGGTGCAATTCTGCTGACATTTCCAGATGCTTGAGCATTGAATACTGGTCGCCCTCTCCGGTTGCCAACTTCTGGTAGTCAGCCTTCTCTGCGCCCTTGCGCACCAGCTTGTCAGCCGAGAAAGTCTGAAACTTGACAGCATCCGCACCGCAATGCTTTGCGGCCTCGACCAGTTTCAGCGCCAGTTCATCGCTGCCGTTGTGGTTGACACCGGCCTCGGCGATAAAGAATGTGCTCATTTGTTTTTTTGCCAGTCTGCGATGATTATTTCGGCCATTCGCCAATCGAAGGGTGTGTCGATGTCGATGTTCTCTACCCGTTCCGTGCATAGCACCGGACGGCACTTTTGCGGGGAAAATGTCCTTTGCTTTATCAGCGCATCCACTCTTGTCAGATAAAGCGCGCCATTCACCGTATACGCTGGCAGATAGTCTTGGGAGCGGGTGATCCCGCCGGGGTTGGATACCCATGGTTCCAGATAGCCATCTGCAGAATTCCGAAATGCAAGAAAAGGATGCGTATCTGCCGGGGAAACGCCGATCACACCTTCGCAACCGCCGTTTAACAGCGCTCGAGCAGTCTCCCATCGTTGCATCAGGCGGACAGGACTCGTCGGTTGCAACAGGGCTACTGCGTCGAATTCCGCGCCCTCATTGCGTCGCCAGTTCAGCACGTCTAGCACAACATCGACGGGGCTAGCCTCATCTGTCGCCAGTTCTGCGGGACGCAAACGCGTAGCTACGATGTCATGTTTGGCGCAGACCGTCGCTATTTCCTTGCGGTCCGTCGAAACCTGTATTTCGTCGAACCAAGAGACCGATTTTGCGAATTCTATGGTCCATCCGATAAGTGGTTTGTCGCCGAGTAATCTGACATTTTTTCCCGGCAAGCGCTTCGAACCGCCACGGGCAGGAATGATCGCCAAAGTGCGCATCAATTCCTCATGAACCCGCGAATGATGTTCAATCCAACCTCACCGCTTCGCTCCGGATGAAACTGTGTCGCCATCACGTTATCACGCTGCACAGCCGCACAAATTCGATGTCCGCCGTATATGGTATCGGCCAATCGCACCGAAGGATCGGCGGGGATGGCTGCAAACGAATGAACAAAATAAACAGCTGGTTCCTTACCCTCAAATCCCTCAAGCTGGCTGCCACGCCAGCTTCGAATAGTTTCAGGTTGCACTAAATGATTCCAACCAATGTGCGGTATCCGCTGCACTATTCCTTCGGTAGTTAATTTTGGGATTGCTACCACACGCCCACTCAAAACACCCAAGCCCGGGTGATCACCGAATTCCTCGCTCCCATCGAACAACATTTGCATACCCACACAAATACCGAGAAACGGCCTACCAGTTTCGATGTAACGCTTGATGGCGTCTCCCATGCCCTTGGCTTCTATCTCGTTTATACTGTCACGAAAAGCACCAACCCCCGGTACCACCAATTTTTCGGCTCGAAGTGCCACGGATGCATCATCAGTAACAACAACCACAGCTCCGCAATGCTCGAAAGCACGGACAACATTGAGCAGGTTGCACATGCCGTAGTCCAATATGGTTACCTTGTCGCTCATGGTTCAATCTTTCTCACCGCAAGCCCGGCCGCCAGTGCCGCCTCGCGTATGTCATGCAAACTAAGACGGTTGTAATGCAGCACATCAGCCATCGCCACCGCGTCCGCCAGACCTTCGCGTACAGCGGCAACAAGGTCGTCAGTCGAACCCATACCGCCGCTGGCGATAACCGGCACCGACACGGATTGGCTGACTTGTCGAATCAAATCCAGATCAAAACCTTTGCGTGTGCCTTCGTGATCCACCGACGTCACCAAGACCTCACCCGCGCCCAATGCGACACCGCGCTGTACCCATTCGACTACATCCAGTCCGGTGCGTTCGCGGCCATTATCGGTATAGGCTTCCCATTTTCCGGGCACGGCCTGTTTCGCTTCAACCGACAGCACCATCGCCTGTGAGCCGAACCGGTTGGCCACCTCCGAAATCAGTTCCGGCTTAGCCACGGCAGCGGTATTGATGGCGACCTTATCCGCCCCCGAGCGCAAGATATGGCGCACATCCTCAACCGAACGGATGCCCCCGCCGACGGTTATCGGGATGAACACGTTCTCGGCTGCACGGCTAATAATATCGCTCAAATTGTTGCGCCCATAGAGGCTCGCCACAATGTCCATGTATAGCAACTCGTCTGCGCCGGCCTTGTAATATCTGATGGCATGCTCTTGTGGGTCGCCAATTACACGCAAGCCTTCAAGACGCACCCCCTTGATTAGGTTATGCCCTTTGATATCGAGCCTGGGGATAATTCGAATGTTACTCATTACTTATCTTTGCCAATCAGATGTTCATCGTGCCAAACAGCATGACGCAGTTTCCACGCCCCTCCTTCATACTTCCACAAATGTGGCGAGCGGAATGAATCAGCTAATCTTGTGTAATAGTCGCGGGTCATTACAGGTTGCTCAAACATTCTTGATGCGGCAGGAAACTCTCTTTCGGTGATGCTCAAATATTTGAATATTTCTTCCGCAAATCTTTCTGGAAATTCATGGTCAAAGCGTTTTACCAGAGCTATTCCCTCTTCGCGCGTTATGTCACCAGAGCGTATTTCTTGTGCAGCATCGTAACTGGCTCGGCCAATACCAAACTTGATTCCGGTCGTATGGTAATGGAAGTCGTCTATGCGATCATCAATGCTATTGTATTTACTGTAAGTGCCTGGTGTGCGTTCGGGGGATGCTTCAAAGCCGCCATGCTCAACGGCATAGTAGTAGCAGCTTTGCGGATGCCACTTTAAGTAATAACCCAAGTAATGAACTTCAACTTTCTTGTCTTCGATTTCATTTGGATTCGCGGGCAAATAAGGCAACAGATCTTGATGCTCCAAACCGAAGTCTTTTTTTAAGTGATGAACCGAAATGCCGCCCAAGCTGACTTTTGATTGATCTTCTGCCGTGAAGTAGGACCAATCCCGTTTTGCCGAATCAGTATCTCCAATCGGGTTGCCATATTCGGCTTCATTTTCCCCGTAGATGACAAGCGGTACGTTATGCAAAAGTGCCATCTTGGGCGCCAATGCCTTCTGACCGAACATGAATGCCTGAAACGGGTGAAAGAGATTATCCACCGCCAGTCTGGTAAGAAGACGATGAACACGCCCGTTAGGGGTCATCAGATAGTTATCATGCCCCGCATGAATCCATTTCTCAAAGTTCCTCCAACCCCATTCAGTGTAGATATGCGGTGCCCAGGTTACCGTGAGCGGATGCATGCCGTATTTCGTGCGCAGGATATGCGATGCGTAGAAGCTATCCTTTCCGCCGGAGCCCGGCACGATGCAGTCATAGCTACCGTCCTTGCTACGGTGCCTGTCGCACAGTTCACGCAGCTGTTTCTCGCGCTCATCCCAGTCGATGCCATGCTTTTTCTTCAGGGCAAAGTTGCATGCGTCGCAGATGCCGTTCTCGTCGAAATGGATCGTCGTCTTCTTCGTGTCTTTGGTATGCGAGTATTCGACGGCCGAGTTCGGACGTTGATTGGAGATGACGCACATTTTGCAATACACGACCTCGTTCGGCAGACCATATTTCGCCTCAAGATTCACGGCATCTGCTGCGAATTTCGACTTGTCCACTTCCTGCGGGATTTTAATGCGTTCCATATTTCTGTACTCCTATTTGTTAATGCTTCAATAGCGATTCGACCACATCAGCGACCTTCACTGCGGCACATATCCCGGCAACGGCATCCTTCTCAATCCCATCCGGTCTTCTGTCTGGAGACAGGGCCAGGCTGTTGTGCAGGCGGCGGACGGCCAACGGCAGATCCGCGACCGCAGCCACTCCATGTGCGATGCCCATCGTCGAATAAGGCGCGTCTCCGGTAAAGATCGAACAGTCAACAGACAGCACCCGCTTCCCTATCAGCGACGCCTCCAAGCCTACGGTGGAGGCGGTGACGATGACCATGTCGACCGCATGCAACAGAACGTGAAGATTCTCCGATGTCGGGCTGAAGATCACGCCCTGCTGTTCTGCAAATTCAACCTGTTCGCTGGGATGATAGCGCACCACCAGATGGAAGCCGGGATTATCCCGCACAAAGCGCCGCAGCACATCCTCGATTTGTCTTGGCAGGGCAGGATCGCCACGTCGCGGCGCAAACGGATGTTGCTCAGGCTCCGGCTGGGAAGCCCAGAGCAGCGTCGTCGATCCGTCATCCCAGCCCCGCTTGTGGCGTAGCCGCATGCCCGCCAACTTGACCTCTGGCTGCTGCAGCCGGTCGAAGGCCGGATTGCCGGTCACGACGATCTCCTCGTTTTTCCGGCCATGTTCCAGGAACATTGCCTTAACAGCCTCGTTAAGGACGCAGATCCGTGTCGCATAACCCGGCTTGCCTATCCATTGCACCTCTTGCAATGCGAACAGATCCACCACGCATACGGACGGGATGCCACACGCCCTTGCCGCGAGGATGACAGCTCGTTCCGCGCGCGGGGAATTAGTTGCAAGCACAAGATCCGGTTTGAATTGTGCTAAAGCACGTTCCATGACCCTTATTGGCAAAAACGCTTGCCGACCTTTCTTTTGGTACTCTGCGGCCGCACCTTCTTTTCCTAACCGGCCAACCAGTTCCTGATAGTTCAGTCCAAGATAAGCAATCGTTTCCTCTTTGCCCACCAACCCGCCACCTGCAATACCTTGGGACAAGTCGCATCCCATTTCGTATGCCTCATGGTTGGAAGCCTCCATTAAATCCCTGAAACCGATCGAGGGAATACCAAGTTCCCTTAAGTACGGTGCTGCGGTTGTCAGGCCGATAACTGTGACATCATAGCCTCTGCGCATAAGCTCTTTGACAACAGGGGCAATAAGTGCGGCATGCCCACCACCATAAGTAACAGTTAATATTTTCATTTTGCTAATTTGGCAAAACTATGAAGTCCAACACCCCCTTAAGCCTCCCTATTTCAGCATAAATTTGACGTGTGCAGGATTTAGCAACGATTGTGCAACATCTTTTCTGTAAAAGTTAGCAGAAGGGTTCATTGGGCTGGGTGGATCAAGGGTTCATATTCAAGTAGATTTTTCCGGTCATCCATTCCTCGTCGCACTCGGCGAGCAGCGCCGAAACGAGGCGCAGGCAAGAAGGCGGATTGGGGAAGATCGAAGCCACGCGGGTTCTGCGTTTGAGTT
>Ga0210051_1004507_pt1 | contig 13582 bp, 10 predicted proteins | sample CryGey092014_all_FD_185464 | JGI IMG/M metagenome (GOLD analysis project Ga0210051, IMG submission 185464) | Groundwater microbial communities from aquifer - Crystal Geyser CG23_combo_of_CG06-09_8/20/14_all (SPAdes) (version 2) | ecosystem: Environmental > Aquatic > Deep subsurface > Groundwater...
ACAGTCAAAACCTCGAGTAGAAAATGCGGATTTATTTTTATGAGAAACATAATTAATTGTGCCGAGAACCCACGCATCGGCTTTATCCGATTCGGCATTCTTCTTTATCTCTTCAGCGTCATCTTCAGTAAACCATTCATCTGAATCAAGAGAGATCACCCAGTCAGCTGAAGAATTTTCAAGAGCAATATTTCTGGGCTCGGAAAAATCGTCATTCCATTTTGTCTGAATTATTTTTGCTTCGAATTCGTGTAGAATTTCCAGAGTGTTGTCGTTTGAACCTGTATCGACTGCAACAATTTCTTTGACCAGGTTCGAGCAGGATTCAAGGGATCTGCGCAATGTTGCAGAGGCATCTTTGACGATGATAGATAATCCCAGCGATGGTGAATCTGATTTACTACTCTTTATCATTTGATTTGATATTTGAAGAGAGTTTCATGGCGCAGAAATCAGGACCGCACATTGAACAAAAACTTGACGTTTTATTCTCTTCTTCGGGCAGAGCTGAGTCGTGATATTCTTTCGCTTTCAAAGGATCAAGTCCGATATTGAATTGATCCTCCCATCTGAATTCAAATCTTGCTAATGACATTGCGTTGTCACGAGCCTGAGCGCCTGGATGCCCTTTCGCAAGGTCCGCGGCATGAGCTGCAATTTTGTACGCAATGATTCCTTCGCGGACGGCTTCTTTATCCGGCAGTCCGAGATGTTCGCGCGGTGTGACGTAGCAGATCATTGCTGTTCCATACCACGCAATCATTGCGGCTCCGATTGCAGAAGTGATGTGATCGTATCCAGGAGCAATATCGGTGACGAGCGGTCCCAGCGTATAAAACGGAGCTTCATGACATGACTTGAGTTGGCGCTCCATATTTTCCTTGATGAGGTGCATAGGAATATGACCGGGACCTTCGATGATTACTTGAACGTCATGATTCCACGCCTTATCAGTTAGTTCTCCGAGCGTTTCGAGTTCGGCGAATTGAGCCTCATCATTTGCGTCTGCAATTGAGCCCGGCCGCATTCCGTCACCTAGCGATATCGCAACGTCGTAAGACGCAAGAATTTCGCATATCTCGTCGAAATGAGTGTAGAGAAAATTTTCTTCTTTTCGAGCGGTGCACCAACGCGCCATGATCGCTCCGCCTCTCGATACTATTCCTGCCAGCCGCTTTGTAGCCAGAGGCACTGCGGCGCGCCTCACTCCGGCATGAATTGTAAAATAGTCAACCCCCTGCTCCGCTTGCGCAATTATTGTGTCTCGGTAAATCTTCCACGTGAGTTCGAGAGGATTGCCGCCGCACCGCTGAAGAGCTTCGTAAATCGGAACCGTTCCGATTGGAACCGGAGAATTGCGGATAATGCTTTCCCTCGTCTCTAAAATTGGGAATCCTGTTGAAAGGTCCATAACGGTATCTGCGCCCCACTGCACGGCATAAATCATCTTTTCAATCTCATCATCAATCGATGAGGTAATTGGTGAATTGCCGATGTTGGCGTTTATCTTTACAAAAAAGTTTCTTCCGATGATCATGGGCTCTGCTTCAGGATGGTTGATGTTCGCAGGAATGACTGCTCGACCCGCCGCAACTTCGGCTCGCACAAATTCAGGCGTGATTTCGTTCGGTAATTTTCCTAGAGCAAATTCGCCGCTGTGATTTTTGCCGCGGATAGGTTTTTCGGTCTTCATATTTTCTCGAATCGCTATAAATTCCATCTCCGGAGTTATCACGCCTTTTTGAGCTAGCGCTTTTTGAGTTATTTTACATCCGCTTTTGCTTCTTCGGACAGATACGGAAAAATTATTAACGTTTCGTTTAGCAATAATTTCAGTGTCGTTTCTTTCTTCAATCCATTTTTCTCTGATTCGAATTAAACCTTTTTGAATGTCTATATTCGCTTCAGGATCGGTATAAGCCCCTGAAGTGTCGTATATTCTCAATGACTTAAGTTTTGCTTTTTCTATGTTGCAATTCTCCAGACTTCTTTCAGAGAGAGTGATTTCACGGACAGGAACCCGTATACTCGGATTTGAACCTTGAAGATAAATTTTATTTGAATTATTTTTCATGTGTCAATGCTACAAATAAAAGTTGGATTGTAAAAACATAATTTTTGAAATTTTTGATTATGAAGGATAGAATTAATCTGTTGCAAAATTTGGAGGAAAAAAATGGAAAGAGCGTATGAGAAGCACGAGGTAGTTGGAGTCAGCGCAGAATCGTTTGCGGATGCGACGCGAAAGGCTGTTGAGCAGGCTGGGCAGAAATACAAAGGAATGTCGTGGTTTGAAGTTAAAGAGATGCGCGGCAGGATCGATAACAATACGGTTCAGGAATTTCAGGTGACGATTCTCATCGGATCCAGACTGATTTAATTGTAAGAAGTTCGAACCACAAATAGATACTGATAAAGAACCACGAATGGACAAGAATAAAAAAGAACCACGAATGGACACAAATAAATGCTGAAACCACGAATGGACACAAATAAACACAAATTATTTATATATTTATTTTTAAAAATTAATTCGTAAACATTAGTGTTGATTCGTGGTTCAAATTTTTCTCTATTAGTGTTTACTCGTGGCTCATTTCAAAACAACTTTTTCTTATAAATTGTAAGATTTAAGTAAGAAAGATTAAAGTTTGAATATAACTTACCGATTCTTGAAGAAAGGGAACTCCGGTCGCTGATAGTTTGTAAAGAACTTAGCGACTCAATACGTTCATACATGAAAGGAGAATGTGCTATGCAGGATGGAGTATTCTCGATAGATGATAGTCGAGACGGATTTGTAGGAATAGATGAGGCAGCCAAGTTTCTTGGAGTGTCGCAGGCAACAATCAGAAGAATGACAGCATCTAGTAGATTAAAGTGCTATCGCTTTTCACGAATGGGACACCGACGTTTTAGAAAGTCGGATCTCATCAATGCGTTTCAGGTAAGAACAGAACAAGCAGCTTAATAAATAACTGAACGTAGCAACAAACGCGACGCGTTATTATGCATTGCGTTTAGAATGCAGTAAGGAACATAGTAAAAACAAAAACCCCGGCAATTTCACCGGGGTTTTTTGCATTTTCAACCACGAATGGACACAAATAAAAAAGAACCACAAATGGACACAAATAAACACAAATTATTTATATATTTATTTTTTAAAAAATATTCGTGAACATTAGTGTTGATTCGTGGTTCAAAAAAAAGCCCTCGGGAAATCCCGAGGGCAGTTCAATTTGACGAATTAGTACTCGCCGCCGCCCTGAGGCATTGGAGGCGCCTTCTCTTTCTCAGGTTTATCAGTGACTAAGCATTCTGTAGTCAGCATCATTGAGGCAATAGATGCGGCATTCTGCAAAGCGGAACGAGTGACTTTTGTCGGGTCGATAATTCCGGCTTTGACTAGGTCCTCATATTCAAGCGTATCAGCATTGAATCCGAAGTTGCCTTTGCCATCTGAAATTTTTTCCACTACGACAGAGCCTTCTACTCCGGCATTGTCTGCAATCTTTTTTGACGGAACTGATAAAGATTCTCGTATGATCTTAATTCCTCTTGCTTCATCTTCATTTGAAGCCTTGATGCTGTCGAGAACTTTAGCGGCTCGAATCAGCGCAACTCCGCCTCCGACTACGATTCCTTCTTCAACCGCTGCTCTGGTCGCAGAAAGCGCGTCTTCGACTCTGTGCTTCTTCTCTTTCATCTCAGTCTCGGTTGCCGCTCCGACATTGATCACTGCAACTCCGCCTGCAAGTTTTGCAAGTCTTTCCTGAAGCTTCTCTTTGTCGTAATCAGAAGTAGTATCTTCGATCTGAAGTTTGATCTGAGAAATTCTGCCTTGAATGTCAGACTTCTTTCCCGAGCCTTCAACTATAGTTGTCTCTTCTTTTGCAATGGTTATTCTCTTGGCTTTGCCTAGATCAGCCAGTGTTGTCTGTTCAAGCTTCAATCCGATCTCTTCAGATATGACTTTTCCACCGGTAAGAATGGCGATGTCTTCAAGCATTGCCTTTCTGCGGTCTCCGAATCCCGGAGCCTTTACTGCTACACATTGCAGAGTGCCTCGTATTTTGTTGACTACAAGTGTGGCAAGAGCTTCGCCTTCGACATCTTCAGAAATGATTACGATCGGTTTGCCGGTTTGCGCTGTTTTTTCGAGAACAGGTAAAATGTCTTTCATCGATGAAATCTTTTTGTCGTAGATTAAAATATAAGGTTCTTCGAATATTGTTTCCATTCTGTCTGGATTTGTAACGAAGTAAGGAGAAATGTATCCCTTGTCAAATTGCATTCCTTCAACAAGCTCCATCGTGGTCTCGATGCCTTTGGCTTCTTCAACTGTGATGACTCCGTCTTTTCCAACCTTCTCCATTGCGTCTGCAATTAGGTTTCCGACCTCTTTGTCGCCATTTGCTGAAATTGATGCTACGTGAGCAATATCATCACGGCCTTTAATTTTTGTAGAGAGATTCTTCAGCTCTTCGACAACTTTGTTCACTGCTTTTTCGATGCCGTGTTTTAATGCCATCGGGTTAGAACCTGCTGTTACTGAGCGGAAACCGCCGGCTACTATCGCTTGAGCAAGCACTGTAGCTGTTGTTGTTCCGTCGCCAGCGATATCGTTGGTCTTAGATGCTACTTCTTTAGCCATCTCTGCGCCGAGATTTTCGAATGGGTCTTCGAGTTCAATCTCTTTGGCTACTGAAACTCCGTCTTTTGTTACTGTCGGAGAACCGAATTTCTTGTCGAGTACGACAAGTCTGCCTCGCGGACCAAGAGTCGCTGTAACTGCTTCCGCAAGCTTGTCTAGCCCTGCTTTTAGTTTTGCTCTTGAATCATCGTGAAAAAGTAATTGCTTTGATGCCATTTTTTTCCTCCTACTCTATGACTGCAAGGACATCGTCCTCGCGCATGATAATGTAATCTTCTTCGTCTATCTTTACTTCTGTCCCGGAATATTTTCCGAAAAGAACTTTGTTGCCTTTCTTTACTGAAAGAGCAATTCTCTTTCCGTCATCAGTCTGCTTTCCAGGCCCCACTTCGATTACTTTTCCTTCTTGGGGCTTCTCTTTCGCAGTGTCCGGTATGATGATCCCGCCTTTCTTCTTCTCTTCGGGTTCAATCCTCTTTACGAGAATCCTATCATTGAGTGGACTAACTTTTGCCATCCTCCCATTCTCCTTTCGTGCCTTTTGGGCAATAAATTTCTATGATATATTATTCAATTCGTATGCCTAATTTTGAAAGGTAGATGAATTTGAAAATATAAGAGTTAATAATTATTTTAAAATATTAAGTGACAGTATGACAAGTTCGAGCCGACAATTCGTGACAAATTGGTTATATGAAACACGATTGAACACTGATATAAACACAAATTTTTTAAAACCGGTAGGGAGGCACATTCGCCCTTACACATGCTTAGAGGCATGATACACTTCAGTGATTGATTCGCCGTCTCCTGCTCTTCCATTTTGCCAGCCTACTATCATTCCATGAAATCAAGATGCTTTCTTTAATTGAATTGTAAAGCTTTGGTGAAATTCCAGGAACCTTCATAAGTTCTTCCGGAGTTTTGAAACCATGATGTTCTTTACCATATCGAATTATTTCCTTCGCTGTCTTTGGACCGATACCGGGAAGCAACTGCAATATCTCCTCTGTTGTTTCGTTTATATTCACATAAATATGATGCTTCTTAATTATTTGTTCAGGTGGTTTATTAACTGTAATCTTCTCTAATGCGCTTACTAATTCGGATTTTGCCGCAACGGCAAATCTCGTATCATGAATCAGAAGAGACATCTCGGCATTGTCATAAAATGCGCTATGAGACCAGTTATGACTACCTGCGAGCATATACTCATCATCCACGAAGATAGCTTTAGAATGCATTACCCGCCGATTTTCTATACGACATAGAATTCCTATATTGGAAAGTTTTTGCATTGTGCGATAGTTTACATCTCGTATTGGAACGTCATCTGCAAGAATAACGTCGACTCTGACTCCGCGTCTCTTTGCGTCAACCAGAGCATTTATCAGTGGCTCGATTTTTTCTCCAACCGTTAGATGATAGAGAAAAATGTTTATACTCTTCTTCGCTGACGTAATAAGTTTTGTTGCAATATCAGGATAGGTGTTATCCGGAACGATTGAAATTGGCGGCAATGCCTCTTCCTCTATAATCGGAGAGTTTTCTATATTAATTTTTATAGGACTTGTTGCAAGTTTTTCTATTGAAGATAAAGGACTGACAAAAAATTCCGAGACAAAACTTGCGATATTGTTTTGACGATTTTCCAACCAGCTCTCAGGCGATACCACGAAAGAGCGTAAATAGTCGGGACGATTAAATATGAGATCAAGAATCAATATCGCGCAAAATAAAAGTATAGAAAGAAGATTCAGAAAGAACAAAATCCGAAAGCGTCTCATGATTCAACCTGAATTTTTTCTATCCATTCTCGCACTTTGCGGACAAGCTCTCCCTCGATGCGGATACTCAGTTCCTGATTATGTTCGAGCGCGGCTTGAGTCCAGTTATGAGCGCCGATATACGCGATGTTGTCATCAATCGATACAACTTTTGCATGCATTCCCGGAATTGCAGACCATTCGACACGGCATCCGCCGGCCGTGAGCATATCGTATGCTATCTGATTATATTTTATAGAGGCTTCAGATTCCAAACCGGCAGATTTTTTATCCATGATGACATATACGGATACTCCTCGATTGCTTGCAGAAAGCAATTTAGAGATCAATGTTCCGGGTTTACTCTCACGCCGATCAACGCTGTCGAGTACATACATAGCAATATCGATACGATTCTTTGCATTGTCGATATCTTTCGAAAGAGAATAGAAATAATTCTGATCAAAAACAGTTTGGTATTTCGTAGCCGAGTCGGAAGCGATCGGAGAAACATTTTTAGAGAGCGAAACTTTTTCTCGATGAAAATCAATGAAACATGCGCGATAAAATGCCAGCAGAATGATGATGAGAATAAGGTCGATGATGAGCATCACCTGAGTTTTTTTTTGGAATCTATTCATAATACTCTTCGAGGCAATGACATAACTTTGTAAACATTATTACTCATTGCGAAACATCTCATGGAAGTGGTGGAATGGCTTTGAAGGCGGCTTGCCTGGAATCACCTCAACCCTATGCCTGTAAAAATCGCTTCCTGTCATATTAGACATGCTTACAATAATTTCAGTTTCTGATGATGCTTCCGTTAAAAATGTAAATGAATTTGTATCTAGGTTATCAATCGAGATGCTGATTCTATAGCTTTGTCCTAGATACGTAAAGATGTCATTAATCGGAAGTGCTGGCACAGGAGGAAACTCTGAATCTGATGCTCCGATCCAGTGTAAATAACGCCATGTGAGACCCAATGGTGCAGTTCCAAGAAAACGATCTCCGAGCCATACTTTTGTGTTAGGAAATTTCGAGGATATCAAAATAGTATGTTCTTCGAGACTATTCAGTGCTTTTTCCGAATTTTCTAATTGTGAAAGGTTATGAGAAAAGTGAAAAACAGGATAATGCCATAGAAGACTCCAGTTAAAAGAATTGTATATAGAATTAATGACAATCCACAATATAGCTAATCCTATAGCAGATAAGTATAAAGATGATCGTTGTTTCGAGATTGCAACAATACGCGGCGATATTAATTTCGAACCAAATGATGTTTTACCCATATGTGCAATTATGAGCAGGCAGAAAATGAAAAAAAGACTAGTTATAAGAATGGCAATGAGAATGGCAATGATTGTCACCAGCCAGCCCCAGCGCTTCCAAAAATGCACTGTCTCCATGATACGAGCTTCTTCGGCCGATACGGTGTCTGATTTGCGAATTGGTTTAGGTGGTATAACTAAAGTACTGGATGTGGATAAATCAGAAAAGATAAAACGAGGAGTAATTCCACTATCAATGAGTCGTTGTTGACGCGCCATTATTTCTTGCTCAAAGCTGTCGATTTTTTGTCTAAACTCTGCTTGAATAGATGAATCCCGATATATCATCGCTAACAGTGCTCGTGACGCAGCTTCGTTCTTTAAATATGGTAAACTGGGATCATTTTGAATTGTAGCAAGTCGATTCCACTCTCGATCTCTAATATCTAAAAAATGATTAAAATCCCGTCGAGCCTGTCGATATTCTTCAACCTGGTGTTGAGTAAAACCAAGATCTTCGATAAGCCACGTAGCATCTTGTGAATCAGGAAAATCTGCATTACTCGGTGCTAAACCAATGGTTAAATAAATAAGAAGCGTAATTAGCATTCTAAACCACAAATCAGTATATTAAGATACATCTACTAATGTGACTATCCAACCTATGCCTCCTACGGATTTGGCCGCCGAACCTGCAAAGCCAACCATACCTACAATACCATTTATCTCAGCAGATATGTGTGCATTTGATGACGCATAATATATTTGATTAGGTTGAAATGACAAATTCATTATGGGACCCTGGGGAGTAACTTGAATTAAGAGTGCTCCTTTTGCAGAATCTGCAAATTTTAATGGTTGATTTCCTGCACTTATTTCCAGATGTTCATCTTGATGACCAAAACCCGAAAATGTAAGATCAAATTCCCATTTTGCCGTTGATGCCCAGCTGACCCATGGCCCAATTAAAGGAACCATTCCACCAGGACTGACTACAGCCATAAGGTATTCAGTCTGATCTGTAACACCTGCATCAGCAATAACAAAATTTATCGGTGAAGAAGGTACAAATTGCAAGCTTCCTGGAGGATTTCCATTCAAGTGTTTAGAAGCTGACTGTTCACTATTCGCGACTGTAACGTAATCAGAAATCTCCCCTCCTGCGCTATTCTTAATTTCTACCTTTACACCCTTAAACTTTGTCGGTTTATACGAATTGATACCATTTATTGCCAAGACAGCCATAAACTCAGCATCTCCTGGACCTAAAGCATACCCTTCTGCATTTGCTCCACCACCGGTTACAGAAGCATTTGTCATTGCCCACCATTCAACTTGTGATGCATAACTTGCCGGTATAGTAGTAGCAGTGAGTTTTACCGGACGATTGATTAACGCAAATGGTCTAGATGATACAGCAGAGACTAATACCACCACATCCACTAACTTATTGATCTCAACATCCACATCGTCTGTATAATATCCGCCGTGAGCCGGATGACGAGTTACGGTCACAGGAACGCTAAAGCCGCCTGCCACTTGTCCTGCTCCCGCTGATGAACCTGTAAAGTTGAATTCATCTTCATCTAAAACCTCACCTTCATAAGATATAGTATATTTATATGTCACTGTTTGACCAATCATTATTGCGTCCGGTCCCTCGATCGTTACGATTGGATCATCATACGCATAAGCAGGCATTCCATTCCCGATATTCAATAGCATTATTAATATTGCGACTATTTTCAGAAACGACAGACTAAAATTTTTAAACATTTTTTCCTCCCTTTATTCAAAGCAATTCTTGCTTAACTAAATTAAGCATTTTTTTTCTGTCATGTATTTTTTTTACTTTTTTTTGTAGAAGGAAAAAATCCAACGGGGTTGTCCAAAAAGTGTTTACATGTGCCATTGCGAGGAACCTGTCTGCTGCAGGCAGGCGTAGCGCCGAAACAATCTGAGAATTGATTAGTGATTGATTCGCCGTCTCCTGCTCTTCCATTTTGCCAGCCTACTATCATTCCATGAAATCAAGATGCTTTCTTTAATTGAATTGTAAAGCTTTGGTGAAATTCCAGGAACCTTCATAAGTTCTTCCGGAGTTTTGAAACCATGATGTTCTTTACCATATCGAATTATTTCCTTCGCTGTCTTTGGACCGATACCGGGAAGCAACTGCAATATCTCCTCTGTTGTTTCGTTTATATTCACATAAATATGATGCTTCTTAATTATTTGTTCAGGTGGTTTATTAACTGTAATCTTCTCTAATGCGCTTACTAATTCGGATTTTGCCGCAACGGCAAATCTCGTATCATGAATCAGAAGAGACATCTCGGCATTGTCATAAAATGCGCTATGAGACCAGTTATGACTACCTGCGAGCATATACTCATCATCCACGAAGATAGCTTTAGAATGCATTACCCGCCGATTTTCTATACGACATAGAATTCCTATATTGGAAAGTTTTTGCATTGTGCGATAGTTTACATCTCGTATTGGAACGTCATCTGCAAGAATAACGTCGACTCTGACTCCGCGTCTCTTTGCGTCAACCAGAGCATTTATCAGTGGCTCGATTTTTTCTCCAACCGTTAGATGATAGAGAAAAATGTTTATACTCTTCTTCGCTGACGTAATAAGTTTTGTTGCAATATCAGGATAGGTGTTATCCGGAACGATTGAAATTGGCGGCAATGCCTCTTCCTCTATAATCGGAGAGTTTTCTATATTAATTTTTATAGGACTTGTTGCAAGTTTTTCTATTGAAGATAAAGGACTGACAAAAAATTCCGAGACAAAACTTGCGATATTGTTTTGACGATTTTCCAACCAGCTCTCAGGCGATACCACGAAAGAGCGTAAATAGTCGGGACGATTAAATATGAGATCAAGAATCAATATCGCGCAAAATAAAAGTATAGAAAGAAGATTCAGAAAGAACAAAATCCGAAAGCGTCTCATGATTCAACCTGAATTTTTTCTATCCATTCTCGCACTTTGCGGACAAGCTCTCCCTCGATGCGGATACTCAGTTCCTGATTATGTTCGAGCGCGGCTTGAGTCCAGTTATGAGCGCCGATATACGCGATGTTGTCATCAATCGATACAACTTTTGCATGCATTCCCGGAATTGCAGACCATTCGACACGGCATCCGCCGGCCGTGAGCATATCGTATGCTATCTGATTATATTTTATAGAGGCTTCAGATTCCAAACCGGCAGATTTTTTATCCATGATGACATATACGGATACTCCTCGATTGCTTGCAGAAAGCAATTTAGAGATCAATGTTCCGGGTTTACTCTCACGCCGATCAACGCTGTCGAGTACATACATAGCAATATCGATACGATTCTTTGCATTGTCGATATCTTTCGAAAGAGAATAGAAATAATTCTGATCAAAAACAGTTTGGTATTTCGTAGCCGAGTCGGAAGCGATCGGAGAAACATTTTTAGAGAGCGAAACTTTTTCTCGATGAAAATCAATGAAACATGCGCGATAAAATGCCAGCAGAATGATGATGAGAATAAGGTCGATGATGAGCATCACCTGAGTTTTTTTTTGGAATCTATTCATAATACTCTTCGAGGCAATGACATAACTTTGTAAACATTATCTAGAGTTCAATGGGCATCAGTATCATGAGCGATGGGAATTGGTCGAGACTGAGGTTTAATGGGAATGACATCGATTCTATCCTGAATGGAGCCGCCCTTTCTGATATTCAATAATCCAACAGTCATTATTTTATTTCCTGATGAATATTGTTGCGATAATGCAAACGAATCTGGATCTAGATTATCAACGCTAATACCAAAAATAAGCTGGCTACTTGAATTCAGCTCGATATTGATTGGATCAAAAGCGTTGCGATTGGGATTCAGATTTATGGCAAACGTCTTTACAGGTACGGGTGGCGGTGCTGTATCTGATGTACCAATCCAACTGAGATAACTCCATGGAAGACCTAGCGGCGCAGAACCTAAAAGACGATTTCCTAACCACACTTTAGTGTTTGGAAATTTCGAAGTAACCAGAACTGTGTTTACACCAGTGAGGTTCAATCCATCTTCAGCGGCTTTTAGACGCGCAACGTCATGTGAGAAGAGAAAGACTGTGTAGTCCCACGGAAGACTCCATGGAACAGTCGTTGACAAGAAGATATACAAAACCACAAGCCCCAATGCAATTTGGTAGCGATAAATTTTTCGTTCCAAAATTGTTATAATCCGCAACGATATGAATCGGCTAAATAACTTGATCTTTACAATGAATGAAAGCAGATGTAACCCGATCAAACAGTAAAGAAAAAGAACAGCAGACGTAATTACTATTCCACCCCATAATTCGTAATTCATCAGTTCGTCTTCTTGGGCATTACGTTGCGCCTCTTCGCTTAATTGTTGCTTTGTCTTACGAGGCAAGGGATTCGGATATTTAGAATTTGAAATTATGAGTTGCGGTGTAATGCCACTATCAAGAAGGCGTTGCTGACGCAAAAACATTTCTTGTTCAAAATGCTCAATTATTTGTCTATATTTCTTTTCAATGGGCGCATTTCGCTTCCATAACGCAACTATGGCACGTGATGCTTCTTCATTCTTTTTGTATGGAAGACGAGAATCGTTCTGGATCGTAAAAAGAAGGCTCTCTTCATGCATATTTTTGATGTTAAATCGATCAAAGTCCAGTACTGCTTGCTGATATTCTTCTACCTCACGTTGCGTGAACCCAAGAACTTTGATAAAATAGGTTACTTCTTGTAAATCAGAATCATTTACATAAAATGGAGTTTGAGATTTAGCTTGTTCCATGAAAAAGCAAAAAATTATAACTATTAGCATTTTAGTTCACAGTTCTGACAATTAACTCACATCTCTCAAATAGCTTATAATAATAAAATCTCCCACATTTTTTACTTCAGCAACAGACCGTAACAAATTTCCAAGAGTACCTAAAGGACCTTCTATTTCAGCACGGATGATTGACGTGGATGTAGCATCATAATTTTTATTTGGCTCAAATTCGTACTCCGAAAGTGGCCCAACCTGGACATGCACATTATAATTTTCCTCAGTATCTGAAAAATGAAATAATATGTCTCCTGCTGTTGCCTCAACTTCATCTGGATTTTCTATTCCATCAGAGAAAGTGGAAACATAATTCCATGTAGCTGACGCTTGCCAAAAGTTAAACAAACCAATATATTTAATAACAGTCATCAATCCACCTATACATTCCGCATGCAGGTAGTAACCTGTTTTGTCTATACAAGTAACATCTGCTATAATACTTGAGACTATATTAGAAGAAGAAATGAATTTCAAATGACCAGAACCAATTACAACTTTTTGAGATGGATTAATAAAAAAAGTTGAAACATGCCCAGCTTTGGCAACTCCTCCATATTTTTCCTGTTTTACATCCACGCCCATAAATGATAAGGGTTTACACGAAGTTGAGCCATTGATCGTTAACATACCAAAGAAGGAAGCTTTTCCTAGACCATTTGCAAATCCAATTGCATTTGCTCCCCAGCCGAATACGGTGCTATTTTCATTCGCATGCCACTGAATTTGATCTGCATAATTTTCAGGAATAACGACAGCGGTTAATTCGACTGGACGGAAAATAAAAGCAATTGATTTCTCAGTTTGCACTGAAATCAACTCCACCACATCCACTAACTTATTGATCTCAACAACCACATCGTCTGTATAATATCCGCCGTGAGCCGGATGACAAGTTACGGTCACAGGAACGCTAAATCCGCCTGCCACTTGTCCTGCTCCCGCTGATGAACCTGTAAAGTTGAATTCATCTTCATCTAAAACCTCACCTTCATAAGATATAGTATATTTATATGTCACT
>Ga0210051_1004510_pt1 | contig 13574 bp, 16 predicted proteins | sample CryGey092014_all_FD_185464 | JGI IMG/M metagenome (GOLD analysis project Ga0210051, IMG submission 185464) | Groundwater microbial communities from aquifer - Crystal Geyser CG23_combo_of_CG06-09_8/20/14_all (SPAdes) (version 2) | ecosystem: Environmental > Aquatic > Deep subsurface > Groundwater...
CACGTGACCACAACCAAAAAAAGACACCCACAGAAGTAATAACAATTGGTAAAACATATCTAATCATGTTTTGTAAAAAATTTTCTTTTCCCAAAATTAAAATATGGTTCGAGCCGACATTTTGTGCTGTATTCTTGAATTAGTCCGAACGCATTTCGCCCAGCCCTTTTCGCAAAAAGAGCTGGGCGAGGAAATCCCCCCGCGAAAATTCGGAAAGGCGGCGGAGCCGCACCGATGACAATTTCAAGTTTTTCTTTGGCGGCAAATTTTTTTATCAAACGAAACTACTACCTATTTGCTTTAATACCACCAACCCGCTCTGGATTATCGTAAATGACATTCTCACAAAATTCAACAAATTTTTTCATGACTTCTCTTTCCGTTGAATTTTTGAAACTATTCACCCAATTCTCGCCACCCCTTATGAAGTTTTCTCGCAAACCAGCAACCTCTAAATCGTGTGGATGTCTTTTTACGGGATTTTCTAGTTTATTAGCCTCTTCATAAATTTTATTTATGTACCTACTAAAAACATCAATAACTTGTTCGTCAGTAAAAGTTTTTTCTATCTCTTGTTTCCCAGATATCTTTTGCTTATCAGAAATAAATCCAACACCCTTCATCACTTCCACTGTCCAGTCTTGTTGTTTTTTTAATGCCGTGATTTCGGCGCGATATTCTGATAGAAATCCTTTTGCGATTAGCTCTCTATCCTTTTTTCTAAGTAATCCTATATCAAAAACTTTAGATGATATACCAAAAACGAAACTTAAAATAAAATTCAGAATATAGCCACCAACTAAGCCACCTATAAGCCCGAATATGCCAAAAAATAAAAATCCAAATAGGCCGACGACCAACATAAGTGCCCACGGCAACATTCCCCAGTCAAAACTTTTTTTCAGGATTACTAGGGAAGCGATTACCAAAATTACTAACAACCAAATTTCAACTGCCATAAGTTTATTGATTAGTAAAACCGACAACCTCGCCAAATTCAATTGTGCTAGCGTCTATGTAATAGCCGTATTGCTCTAAAAAATCAGAAGTTTTTTGTACTAATTCCATGATATTTCCTCCGGAAACTACAAATGTTTTATGTTGAGAGTCCCACCAATGTTTTTTATCCACCTTAACCTTGACGATAAAGGTATAACCGATTTTTTCAACCAACATCAAACCAACGCTCACTTTACCTTGGATTTCCCACTCAATCGTATTTTTATTCGGGGCTCTACTTGATACTCTTGGAATGGAAGTCAAATTACTCATAATTTAATGCAGAATAAATGATTAAAAAATTTTCTTTTCCCAAAATATGGTTCGAGCCGATGTTTTTAACAGGTTCTTTGGCAGTTTTTATCGGCGCGGCTTCGCCGCCTTTCCGAATTTTCGCGGGGGGATTTCCTCGCCCAGCTCTTTTCGCAAAAAGGGCTGGGCGAAATGCGTTCGGACTAATTCAAGAATACAGCACCAGATGATACTTTCCCGATTTTTGGGGGAGGTCGAGATTGAGGATGGCAAACGGGCGAAATTTATGGCGGACGCATCCGAACAGGTTTTTGGCGTCTACTTTTTCGCCGATGGCAATTCTTGTGAAGTACCGCGCGGAGCCGAGAAGTCCGTCTGCAAAGTAGGGCAGCTCAGCTGCTGCATTTTTCTCTCGGTGGGCGCGGGCAGCCTCAGTTGTGAGAAGTTCAATAGACCGCTCGCGCGTAGTCTCCTCGATCGTCTGGCAAAAGGCAACCGTGTGAAGCGTATCGGTAACTGCGCCCTTCTTGGACGCAAGGAGCGCGAGACCGCTGTTGTCTGATTAAAAGCAGTACTAACATTCAGAAAGGGTGTGTGTGGGAACATCCATGCGCACACCCTATTTTTTTTCAAAGGATTTGCCATTCCTCCAGAGGTTGGCAGGCAAAACAGAAAATATACTTCATAACTAAAACCCTCCGCCTTGAGCGGAGGGTTTTAGTTATGAGGAAAGCTCTAGCGGAAAATGTCGCGGTAGGTTTTATCTGTCCCCTCTTTGGCGGTTTGTTCGCTGTTTTTTATTTGCTGGATTATTTTTTGATAAAACTCGGTCTTGATAGTTATTTTATTTTCCGCGGCGGGTGAAGCGGCGCCTTGCCCTCGCCAGACAAAAAAGTAAAAAATCAAAACGGCTGAAATGAAAACCAGCAATAATAAGCCGCCCAGGATATAAGAATAGCGCTTGGTTAAAACTTCCAGCCAGCGGTCATTTTTTAGGATATTGGGCAGTTTTATTTTCATTGTTGATTAACAGATAGATTAATAATACTTCGAACATCGCCCAGAGAAAGCCGCTGTTCTGACTGGCCGGTTTCTTTGGCTGAGGAACGGGTAATTTGCAATGAGGTGACGTTGTTATAATAGGGAGCATTCTCCAGTTTAACTAGGAGCTTGATGAGGTTTGGAAAACTGCCTCCGGTGGAAATTTGGAAAAAGATCGCCTCTTTGTTTTTGGCTGCGTCGGGCGCAGCCGGAGCATTGGGGTTATCGGGCAGGGCGGTTATTCGTTCTTGATTTTGAGTTGTCCGGGCAAAATCTTCTACCATTTCCACAAATCTGATGGCATCTTTGGCCGGCAGTAAGAAAGGATAGAAATTAAGGTCGGCCTGAATTTTTTGATAGTCATTTTTGATGACGCTCAAGTCCAGCCATGTCTGATAAAAGTTTTCCATCGCGGTTTGTTTCTGGGCCAGCTCCTGCCCTTGGAGAGCGATACTATCAATTAGCGGCCAGAGAACCAGAAAAACAAGCAAAATTAAAACCAAAGCAAAGCCGCCGCTAATGAGATAAAGTTTTTGTTGGGGTGAGATATTGGTCATTTGTTCAGTGTTTCGGGATTGAATTTAAATTGCAGCGAAAAAGTCAGGTCGGTTTGACTGGTTAAATTGGTTAGGGGGCTAGCCACATCGGTAAACAAAGGTGAACTTTCCAGCGTTTGTTTGAAGATTAAAAACTGCTCTCTTTTTTGGGCAAAGCCGGAGAGCACCGCCGTTCCTTGGTCACTTAAAGATAATCCTTCCAGGTGTACGCCGCCGGGCACCAGTTCCGCCAGCGAAGCCAATAAGGGAGAGAAATATTTACGCTTTTTTTGCAGGGCGTTAATTTTGGCCAGCTTGTTATTGAGCTGAGTGATAAGGTTTTGTTGATTTTTTAAGTCCTGACCGCGAACGCTGGCTTGGGCGGTCACCAAATTAGTATCAGCGGTTTTGAGCTGGGTGTGAACATACAGCCAAATTGCGCTAAGTAGCACGGCTAAAACCAGCGTTAGGCCAATTAAAGCGCTGCCGTAAAACATCACCCAACGCCGGGCTTTTTCCAGCGCCAGGATTTTTTTCTCTTCGGGTGGCAGAAGATTAAGCTTGATCATAATTTTCTAAAGCCAGGCCCAGAGCGGTGACAAAAGAGAGCGACTCATCAAACGGCAGGCCGGGCGATGCTTCCTCGGGGTTATTAAAAATATTAATCCAGGGGTTGCCAATCTGGACGGGCATTTTAAGTTCGGTATTTAAAAACTCTGATAAACCCAGCATATTAGCTCCGCCGCCGCAAAGCATGATTTTTTCTATTCTTTCACCGCGGGGTTGTTCGGGTAAAATATGGTCATGGTAAAAGTCGGTATAGTTTCCAATTTTGGCGGCCAGCTCTTTCAGCGGCTCTCCCAGCGCCCGGAAAATTTTCCCGTCGCGGTGTTTGGGGTCAAGGCCGACTTTCATTTTAATCTCTTTGGCTTTAATCTGGGTGATGTCTAATTTCTCGCTGAGGGTTTTTTCCAGAGACAGATTGGAGATTAGCAAGCTGGTGGTGAAATAAATTGTTTGGTCGCAGCAAATGAGAAGGTTGGTTCGGCGAGCGCCCACGTCAACGATGACTATCGGCTTGTGGAGAGCGCCTTTTTTAATTAGTGCTCGGGCAATGGCCACGCACTCAATTTCAAAAGACAAGGGTTTGAGCCCCGCTTTTTTTAGAACGTTTAAGTATGGGTCAACCGTCTTTTTGGGCAGGGCGCCGATTAAAATCTTAAGGTGTGATGAGGGCTGGGTCAGCTCTTTGGCGGCTGGCTTTTTATCGGGCGCCGCCTCAATTATTTGCCAATCATAATAGACCTCATTTAAGGCCAAGGGAATATGGGCTTCAATCTCCCACTTAATGGCTTCCGCCACTTCTTCTTTTTTCATCAGGGGCAGGGTGACCACCTGGACAAAGGACTCGGTTTCGGGTAACGAGGTGATGCAGCAATTAGTTTTAAGCGGCTCTCCTTGGGTTCTTTTTATCGCTTCTTTAATGACATCAATTAATTCGCTTTCTTTTTTTATCTCGCCTTCTTCAATCAAGCCGTCTTTAATTTCGTGACGGCCAAAAGTGGTCAAAGTAAAACCCCCCATCTTTCTTTTTAGTTGGGCAATTTTAATTGACAAGTCGTTGATGTCTAAACCAAAACCTTCGGTTTTTGGACCAAGAAAATCTAACATAGTAATTTCCACCCTACGGGTGATCTCCCGAAGGGATAACAATCCTTGCTTATTGTATCATCACTAATCACTAAACACTAATCACTAAACTAAGGAATTTCTTGCCAGTCGCTCACCAGCCAGCTGGCGCCGGCTCCGGAAGAAAATTTGGCCGAAGCCAGGCCTGATTCATAAATAACTTGGGCGCTTTGCCCCAGAGTGATTTGATAAGCAGTTACTTCTTTTAGGGTGGCGCTGTTAGAAACATTGACATTGCCGGCCGAAGCGTAAAAAATGACGGCGCTGGCAGAGTTGGCAATGGAAATGGCATCCCCTGTTTTAGTGGACAGCAGTAAAATATAGGCGCCGGAATCATTAGTATAAAAAGTGGCGCTGTTGGCTACGGAAATTTGGCCGTCGGCGATGATAACGCCGCTCATCTCGCCGTAATTAGTTCCCAGGCGAAGTTTGGCGCTGTTGGTCAAACTGATGTTGCCGGTAACATAAAGCGTGCCGGTAAGAGTGAGGTCGGATTGGTTGGATAAAGTTAAATTGCCGTTTATTTTTTTTGGACCCAGCGAGGCGGTGTCGCTACCCGATAAAGAATAACTGCTGATGACGCCGCCGGCTTCCGCTTCGGCTTTCCAGTCGGCGATATTGTTGTCGGAGATGGGCATGGTTTCGGCGCTCGGGTCGGGGCTGCCGGGATAGGAAGTGCCGTTCACGACGCTGTCGGAAATTGTTTGATAATAGGCGTCGTGATTAACGACGCAATTGGTGATGGTATTGGCGTGGGCGTTGCCGCCGACGTGAATGCCGCTTAAAACGTTAGGCAGGTCTCCCAAATACACTTTAAAATCCAGATCATCATTAATTGAATACCAGTTGGGGGAGGAAGCGTTCCAGTTGGGGCTGTATTTGCCGGTGCCGGATGAGTAGCCGTCTGTGCTGTCTGCTCCCCAGAAAAAATAATTATTATAGTCAGCCGAAGCATCAACCACAATCCAGTATTTGGTGCCGGCGGTCAGTTGGGGCGGCGTGTCTATTGTCACGTCAATCCAGCCGTAGTTTTGTTGGCTGATTTGTGAGGTGGTCAAAGTGCCATAGGCGCCACTAGCCACTAAGGTTTTTGATGGTTTGTTGTTGTTGTCAGTTAAAATGCGGATGGTTTTATTGCCCGGGCTGGCGTGTTTTTTAAGATACAAACTGACTTTGGTGAGGCGGTCGCTGATTGTCGGCATAAATGATTGAGCCGCGTCTATTTGGTTGCCTTGTTGGCCAAAAGTGAAGCCGGTGTTATAGATTGTCCATTGCTGGTCCACCGCGGCTGGCGTGCTGGCCACGAAAATATCGCCGGAAGTGGAGGCGTTGTTGAATCCTTGAACCGGGCCATTGGAATAAAGATTGCCCAAAATACTGCTGCTGTTATTCATGGTCAATCCCCCTTCCCCTATCTGGACGCCATAGTGAAAGGAAATATCTTCAGCGTTAATTTCTAGCTTGACTTGAAGATTGCGCCAGCGATTAGCTTGTTCGCCGTTAACGCGGATGATTGTTTGGCCGCCCGCGTCGGATATACTGATGGCGGCGGTGCTGGAAGCGATAGTTAAGGAATTAGAGGCTTGGTATTTTTTTCCTTTGATTACGCGGTAAAGACAATCTTCTATTCCCGAATCAGCGGCGTAATAGGCCTGGGCGGACAGAGCGGAGTTCCTGGTGATTTTTTGCTGGGCAAAGGTGATAACGCTGATGGCGCCAGCCACAATTAAAATCGTTGACAGAACAATTAAAACGCTGACGACAGCCGCGAAACCTCTTTTGTCGGGGGGTCTTTTAAATTTTAATAAAAATGCGATGGGCATTAGTATGTTCTTAAGGTAGCGGTGCTCGTTAATTCCAGGACCCCGGCGTATTCTGGGTTGGTGGAGGTGGCAGATGATTCAACTCGCAAGCTAATCTGCACTGATGGCGTGGCGGTGGAATTGAGCAGTTGGCTAAAAGTTAAGCTGGTAATTTTTACGCGATTATTGGTCAGGGCCACGGGGCTGGCTCCTTCTCTTTTAAGACATAAAGAGTTGCCGCACTTAAAAAAATCAACAAAGGTTAGCGTTTCGGTAGTAGAAGAAGCCACTTGTTCCAGGCCTAGCTGTCCGGGGTTAACATCAAAAATTGAAGTGGGCGTATAAACGCTTTTAGATTTTTTTATTTCGTAGATCATTGTATCCAAGGCGCGGCGGGCGTTGTCGGCCAGCTCATAATTGGTTTTGATTTTTGAGCCGGCCCGAATAGTCCAGAAGGCAAAAATAATAATTACCGTCACTAGAATAACCAAAATGGCGATGTAAGCCAGCATTTCAACCAGGGTGAACCCCCGGTCTTTTTTTGAGGGTTGCCAGTTGCCACTTAACAGACGATTTTTTGCAGAAGAAAAAATTGGAAAATTCATTTTAGGGTTTCCAGTTGGTTAAGTAAGAAATTAGCGTGGTTTGATAATTTTGGCCGTTATCGGACCAAGCAACAATAGTCGTTATTTTTTTGGTGTTGCTGTCCAGCGTGCCGCCGCTGTCCACAATATCGTCGTTGTTATCCCGATAAACATCAGAGAGAGTGATTTGGCGGGCAAACCCGTTGACACTTTCTTCACCCGAAGCAAAAGCCCATTTTAAGGGCGAGCCGGTTTTAATCGGGTGATAGGGCGAGCCGATGGTTAGGCCATTTAAATTATCCCAGCTTTCTTGTTTGGCGGCTTTGGCGGCCTCAAGCGCTTCGTTGGCTAAGTTAACGGCCACGACATTTTTTTTGGTCTGCAAGCTTATTTTTAAAGCTAAATTGCCCAGTCCCGTTAGGGCGGCCAGCGACAAGCCAATGATGGCTACGGCTACTAAAATTTCAACCAGGCCAAACCCCGCTTGAAATTTTTGGTTTCTCTGTTTGCCCCCGATAGAGTTTTTTAAAATTTCTGACGGGGTAAAGCCAGAGGAGTTAGTTATTCGGTTTTTTTTGGTCATTGGGTTTCCGGGTTGCCGGCCCAAAGAGATGTTCCTTTGGTGGCAATTCCGTCGGCGGTATAGTTAATTAAGTTTTGACTATCTAGAGAAATATTGAGGGCCTTAGAATTATCGCGGCGGTCGCGGTGAAAACAGAAAAGCGTGGCCGAATCGGTCAGGCCGTGGGAGTGGATGGTTATTTTTTGGTCGGCGCCCGCCACGCTTATCGTTCCTGACCAGCTAAACTGGGTTTTGCCCGAATTCAGGCCGCTCTGATAGCTGATACTTTGAACGACTCCGTCATTGGGAAAAGTTAGTGTTAGTGCAGCAGCGTTTTTAGTGTTTTGGCTGTAAAGCACATGGACGTGCCGGGAATCTTTGAGGCGGTTGGTATCGCTGGCGCTGCTGTCCAGAGAACTAATGGTACCGGAAGAGTCAACATAGATAAGGGTGTTTTTAGTTGAGTCCTGGATAAGCTCGGCTTTAATGAATCCGGCCTGCGCCGCGTTGCCGGTGAGGCGTTCAAAAATAACGTCACTGCCGCCTCCCAGTCCTATTTGGGCAATTTCCATACCGGCCAGCAAATCGTGAACTTCGTTGTCGCTGGCGGAGGGATTGTAAACATCGCCCTTAAAGAGCACAAAGCGCCAGGTTTCAAAATGAACTCCGAAGGAACTCGCTCCTTCCGAGGACAGGGTTTTGTTTTGGGCCAGACGCAGGGCATTGATTATTTCCTGATTAGTGGCGTCAATTAAACTTCGGCGGTGAAAAAAGATGATGCTGGAAAACAAGATACTGGCTAAAATTACCAGTACCGCCACCACGATGAGAAATTCAATCAGTGTGAATCCGCTTTGTTTTTTTGTCATACTAAGCTAATAGATTAGGGATGCTATTTGGAAAGAATCTCATCAATCACATCTATCGAGGTTCAACCTCAATAGATTGGGCGTTTTTATCAAGGACTACATACTTTCCATTAGAGAATACATTGGCTGGAGCATCGCGATGGCAAAAAAGCCCACCGCTATTCCAATGACTACCATTAGCACCGGTTCAATAATGGCGGCCAGCCCCTTGGTAATATTGGTGACCTCTTCTTCATAAAAGTCCGATAAGCGTTTTAGCACTTCTCCCAACGCGCCGGTTTCTTCTCCCACTTCAATCATCTGAATGACCATTGGGGGATAAAAATTAGCATAGGGACTAAGACATTGGCTGAGAGGCAGGCCTCGCTGAACTGCTTCAGCCGCCGCTTTTAGGGAAGTCGAAAAACAGGTATTAGTGAGAGTGCCGGCGACAATATTAAGCCCTTGGACAATCGGCACGGCGCTTTCAATTAATGAGCCGAGAGTTAAGGCAAAGCGGCCGGCATTGATTTTTTGGCTGATGGGGCCAAAAATTGGCAAGCGTAGAATGGTCCAGTCAAAATAGTGCCGGCCTGGTTTGGTTTTTAGAGCGAAGCGGCCAGCGATGATGACGGCCAGGACAAGCAGCAGGCCAATCAGCCAGTGTTGGCTAAGAAAATTACTGACCGCCATAATGGTTCGGGTGCTAAGCGGCAGGTCGGTCTTCATTTCTTTAAAGACCTGGCTGAGCTTGGGCACAACCATAATCATCATCAAAATACCGATGCCAAACATTGCTACAACAATGACCGACGGATAAATCAGGGCGCCGCGAACGCGGGAAAGGAGTTCACTGTCCTTTTTCATTTGGAAGGCGAGAATTTTCAGCACTTTTTCTAAGCTCCCGCTGGCCTCTCCCACTTTGACCATGTTGACGAAAAGCTCATTAAAGACCTTGGGAAATTTAGCTAGGGCGTCGCCTAGCATCGTGCCTTTTCGGACGGACTCATTTACCTGGCCGATAACTTGAGTAAAATATTTGTTTTTAGTTTGGGCGCCCAGAGCGTCCAGCGCTCGGTTAAAAGGCAGGCCGGCGCCGATCATCACAGCCAGGTTTTGGGTAAACATCATTTTCTCTACCAGGGAAATGTGTTTGAGGGAAAAAGAAAAAGACCTCCGCCAGCCCGGTGTCTTTTTTGTTGTTTGACCCAGTTCTTGTTCTTGGGCAGAAGTTAAAAAGAGGTTTTCCTGGCGCAGCCAATGAGCCAGCTCTATTTCTGAGGCAATCTCCTTAGTGCCGGTTTTAGTTTGTCCATCAGCTGTTTTGGCGGTGTAGGAATAAAGAGGCAAGGCAATAGATTATAATCACTAATCACTAATCACTAATCACTAATCACTAATCACTAATCACTAATCACTAATCACTAATCACTTACTCAGAGGTGGCGCGAAGCACTTCTTCCAGCGAAGTCAGTCCGCGAACCACTTTTACAATTCCATCTTCCATCATAGTGAGCATGCCTTCGCTCCGAGCTTGTTTTTCAATTTCGTCGGCTGTTGCGTGTTTGTTGATAAGCTCTTTAATGGTATCGGTCACTTCCATCATTTCATGGATGCCGAGGCGACCCTTGTAGCCGTCCGGACTTTCAGGCGTGGGTTTGGGGCGGTAAAAATCAATCTCATCCCAATTGGCTTTGGGGCCGACAATTTTTTCTTTACGCATCACCTCCAGCACCATATCCACGTTTGCGCCGCGCGCCAGTTCTTTTAGCTCTGATTCTTTGAGGCGATATTTTTCTTTACTTTCCGGAACAAGCGTTCTGACCAAGCGTTGGGCTTCAATGCAGTTGACGGTGGAGGCAATGAGAAAGGGCTCAATTTCCATATCAATTAAACGCGGCAAAGAGCCGGCGGCAGAATTAGTGTGCAGGGTGGAAAGTACTAAATGTCCGGTGAGGGAAGCGTTAATGGCGAGCGAGGCGGTTTCGTTATCGCGAATCTCCCCTACCATAATGATGTCGGGGTCTTGACGCAGAAGAGAACGCAAGCCGTTAGCAAAAGTTAAACCGATTTTAGGACTGACCTGAGTTTGATTAATGCGGGGCATTCGGTATTCAATGGGGTCTTCAACGGTGGAGATATTAACTTCGGGCACATTTAGAATATCCATAAAAGTATAAAGGGTGGTGGTTTTACCGCAACCCGTGGGACCGGTAACTAAAATCATGCCGGTTGGTTTTTTAATTTGGTGGTGGATAATTTCTAAATCCCGACCCCAAAAGCCCAGCGTTTCCAGTGATAGGCCCTTGGAGCCCTCGGGCAACAGACGCATAACAATTTTTTCGCCGTCATAAACCGGCAGAATGGAAACGCGGAAAGAAATTTTATAGTCGTTGGTTTCAATTTTAAAACGGCCGTCCTGCGGCAGGCGGTGTTCGTCAAGTTTTAAGCTGGACAGCACTTTTATCCTGGCGACAACACCCACAGCGATTTGTTTAGGCAGGGTCATGGCTTCGCGCAGCAGTCCGTCAATGCGGTAGCGCACGATCAGTTCTTTTTCCATGGGTTCCACATGTATATCAGAGGCCTTTTGCAGAATAGCGTGTTTAATCAGGGTATCCACGATTTTAATAACTGGTAAGTCCTGAGCGGCTTTTTCCAGGTCCTCTTTTGGCAGGGCTTCTTCGGGAACGTTGTCAATTTGGATGCTTTCGGTAATATCGGGCAATTCTTGCATCTCTTTACCGATTAGCTCGCCAAATTCGGCCTGTAAACTTTTTTGGTATTGCCGCAGAGCTCCTTTGATGCTGTCGCTGGAGGTCAGGCGCGGCAGGATTTTCAGGTTGGCCTTTTTTTTGATAAACTCAATGGTTTGTAAGTCATTCGGGTCAAGCATGGCCACTTCCAAGTTTCGGCCGGTCTGGCGAAAAGCGACAATATTTTGTTTACGGGCAATGGGTTCGGGAATAATATGCAGTACTTCGGGCGGAATTTTTTCTTCTTCTAAATTAACAAAAGGAATGCCCAGAATATAGGCCTTAAGCTTGGCCAGCTCCTCTTCTTTGACCAGATTTAATTTAATTAAAACATCCTCCAGTTTTTGGTTGGTTTTAGCGGCTTCGTCGGCCGCCTTGGCCAGCTGTTTTTTATTGACCAGCCCGCTGTCAATGATAAAGGCCTTGAGCTGTGATGGGTCAACGCGCATTTTAGGTTAGTTTAAGAATTACTCTATATCGCAAAGCGAGACGAGCTACTTTTTGGCGCCAATTGTTTCCTGGATTTTGGCAATGATATTTTTGAGTTCGTAGTTGGCCTTAACCAGATAGGTGGTGGCGCCTTTGGCCAGGGCTTTTTCAATGTCCTGCGGGCTTTCCAGATTTGTTAAAACAATTACCGGAATTTGTTTCAGGGCGTCGTCCCCTTTTAGGGCGTCCAGCACCTCAAACCCGTCCATTTTGGGCAGGATAAGGTCCAGCAAAATCAAATCGGGTTTGATTTCTTTGGCCAGATTCAATCCGATCTCGCCATCCAGCGCATTTTTAATATCATACCCTTCCTGCTGCAGGGCCGCGCTCAAGGTTTTTTGGAGGATAGGTTCATCCTCAATTAATAAAATTGTTTGAGCCATAAAATTAAAACTTAGTGATTTATTGTTTAATTATTATTTATAAATAGGTAGTGTGAAGTAAAAAGTAGAGCCCAGTCCCTCCTTTGACTGAAACCAGATATTGCCATGGCTTTCCTCCACCACGGATTTGGCGATAAATAGTCCCAGCCCCGTGCCCACGGTTTGGTGTTTCATGATATTGTCGGAACGGAAAAATTTTTGAAAAATATGTTTCTGTTCTGAAGTCGGAATGCCCACGCCGTTGTCTCGGATTGCCACTTTGACATTTTTGGCGTCGTTGGCCATAGTCACGCTTACTTCGCCCTGTCCCTTGGTGTATTTGATGGCATTTTCTATTAGATTTTGAACAACCAGCAAAATTCTGTCGGGGTCGGTGAAAACATTAGGCAAGGTTTCGGGCGCGTCCAGAGTTAGGGCGACGTTATTGGCTTTGGCATAGGGGGTTAAAGAGCCGATAATTTTTTGGGCAATAATATAGAGATTGGTTTGGCGCGGAGCAAAAATCATTCGGCCCATTTCAATTCGGGAAACATCCAGCAGGTCGTTAACCAGTTTAATCATGCGTTCAGCACTTTCTTGAACGGACTCCAAGTAGCTAGTTTTTTCCTGCTCCGAGCCCTGGAAATGTTCGTCCAATAGCAAATTCAAGGCCCAGCGCATGGAGGATAAAGGCGTCCTTAACTGATGGGAGGCGACACTGACAAACTCCGTTTTCATTTTATTGGCTTGGGCTAATTTATCAAAGCCCTGGGTGATGGAGTAGGAAATAACAAGAAAGATAGCAGAGATAATAATAACGATTAACGCGACAATTTCCGGCTGGTCCGAGTAGCGATTAGCCACAAAATAGGTGGCTACCATAGCGACAATATTAGCCAATCCCATAATAAGAAAAAGAAATCCTGGACATTCCCATAGGCCAAGATTATACTCGATGCATTCCCGGAACGGATTTAACTTTGAGCAGATATTTTTACCCTCCATCGGATTGTTTGACGTGAAATCTTTTTTTCACCGCAGAGCTAGGCCCACCGTAGAGCCAAGCCCAGCTTCGCTAATTGTACCATAAAAAATTACTTTTCAAAACAATAAAAAGAAATTATATGGGTTAATATGCGACCGCTAACCAACCCGCACAATTTATATCGCCTATAGCACACCTTTAAAAAAGATACCGCAAACACTGAATTTGTCTAATCGGGGTTGAAGAAAGGCCTAATTTAAGATAAGATGATGGTGATTTAATCAACGGGCTGTAGTATAACGGTAGTACGCCTGCTTTGGGAGCAGGTGGCCCGGGTTCAATTCCCGGCAGCCCGACCAATCAAGACATTTCAAATTTTCAGGGGAAAGAGTTTGCTCGCTCGCCCCGCCTTCGGCGGGTCTCGCTTCGCCGTGCGGGATAAACTCCGGCGGGGCGAGCGAGCAACAAACCGCCTCTGAATTTTCAAAATGTCTGAGTTGGTCGCAATTACTGAACAAAGCTCGAACCTTTTTTGAACGAAACCCTGACTGATTGCCGCGCTTCGCGCGGCAGAAACTGAACGCTCGGGCGGGCCCCATAGCAAAGCCCTCGGCTTGCTACGGGGCAAGCAAAAAGCAAGAATTTTTGTTTACCCCGTAGGGAAACGAA
>Ga0210051_1004520_pt1 | contig 13563 bp, 15 predicted proteins | sample CryGey092014_all_FD_185464 | JGI IMG/M metagenome (GOLD analysis project Ga0210051, IMG submission 185464) | Groundwater microbial communities from aquifer - Crystal Geyser CG23_combo_of_CG06-09_8/20/14_all (SPAdes) (version 2) | ecosystem: Environmental > Aquatic > Deep subsurface > Groundwater...
GAAGCAAGGTGCCAATCGGTTTATATTTCGGTCTTCCCGGCTTGGGAGGATTTCCCGGAGTTCCTAAATTTGGCGGGTCATCAAATCTTAATTATTCAAACGTATCAGTAAAGGGCTGGCTGGCCAATTCTTCGTATGCTCCGCCAAATAACAAGGTTCAAAACTATGCCTATTTCAGAAGAATGGTTCCTGATGGTACCCTCAACTCAGTGACAACAGTAGCGCCTATTCAGGTTCCGTCGGGAGGAACCCCTGCATTTGGCTATGAGTGGTATGAATATGATGCAAGTGCACCCGGAAACGCGGGGCAGCCTCTATCGCTGACGGCGTCTGACTTAGGGGGTCGGAAAGTAATTCTTTTTGTGACCGGAGCTGATGTAAATATCCAAGGAAGCATAACTTATACTTCAGGACAAGGTATTTTCGTTGTTTTGACAGATCACAATATCAATATTGACGGTAATGTGGGAAATGCCATAAGTCCAAATTTTGATTTAATGGGTTTTTTCCTTGGTAATAATATTTACACAGCTTACACAGGAGATATATCAAAAACACTCCGTCTCAAAGGCTCGGTGGCTGCCTTGGGATCATTGAACCTGCAGAGAGATTTAAGCGGTTTGTTAAATGCAACTACGCCGTCTGAAGTCTTTGAGTATGATCCGGTCAGCGCTTTTCTTTTCCCGCCCAAGCTTTCCGTAGAAAAAACAAGGTGGAAGGAAGTGGCACCGTAAATTTGACAAAAGGTAGTATAATGACCTCAAATGATTTCTGAGCGTGAACAAGCGATAAAAGAGTTTGTTTCTTCCGGAGATTATTGTTTGAAGTCAGGTGTGTTTCTTGTAGGAGGAGCTTCAAGATCTGCGATTTACGATATAAATACAGGTAATGTATATTCATTGAATAAATCAGCGGATAAAATACTAACTGAGCAGACCGAAGACGTTGAGTTTTGGAAAAAACTGGCAGACATGGGTTTGGCTGGACCGAGTGAAGAAAAAGGAGACTCTATTTTACCCGAACTATTACGGAAGCCAAGTTTGCAATTCGTATGGTTTGAAGTAGTTTCAAATGATTGCAATGAAAGTTGCATCCATTGCTATGCAGAATGTATGCCACCAACATATAGAAAAGCAATGGGTTTTACAGTTGAGGAAGATGGCGTTTCTAATCCTAAACAGGAAAAAGATAAAAAGATTTCTTTTGAAAAGTGGAAACAGCTAATTGATGAAACTTATTCTTTAGGGTGTCGAAGATGTCAATTTATCGGCGGCGAGCCATTTTTATATAGAGGAGAAAATAGTAAGACGGTTCTGGATCTTGCTGAACACGCTCAAAGTATTGGTTACGAGTTTATAGAAATCTTTACTAACGGAACTTTACTTACGGGAGAAAAAGTTCAAAGAATTAAGGAACTTGGTTTAAATGTTGCCGTCTCACTTTATTCAAACGATGAAAAGATACACGATTCGATTACAAAGACACCTGGCAGTTTTAAAAAAACAAAAGAAGCTTTAATGTTACTAAAAGAGGCCGATGTTCCCGTAAGAGTTGAAACGGTATTAATGGGTCCAAATGAACAAACGATTGAAGAAACCCAGAAATTTGTGGAAGAGATGGAATTTTCTCATAAACAACCTGATGTTTTGAGGCCAAAAGGAAGAGGGGATGATCCATCGATAATGCCAACTAAAGAAACTGTAGTGAAATATGGCCTCATGCTATCACCAAGTTTCTCAATTACTAGAGATATTTTGTCCAGGAATATCTCTGGACATTCCTGTCTGCTGGGGAAAATTACCATTACAGATAACGGAGATGTGTTGCCGTGTATTTTCTCAAGAAATTTAATAGTCGGAAATGTTCAAGAAACAACAATTAAAGAAATAGTGTTCGGACAGAAACTAGAGGCTGTCTGGAAGAGCACAAAAGATAATGTGTTGGTTTGTCAGGACTGTGAGTATAAATATGCTTGTTTCGATTGTCGTCCCCTTTCGGAAGGAGTAAATCAGGGAAAAGGTGAATATCTCACTGCTCCCTACCCAAGATGTACCTATAATCCATATACAGGTGGGTGGGCTAAGGGAGTTTGGGGTGTGGATGGAAAAGGCAAACCATATTATGACGAAACATTGAGGTTAGAAATCGAAGAAGTTATGGCAATTGAGAAGGGGGGTGAGAAGAAATGAAGAAAGACAGAATTGGAGAACCTGAAATAACCTTGGTTACACCGAAGGTAGAAGTGAGTTCGTGTCCGCCCTATGGTGGTGGAGGAGCTTGCGGACCTTGTGGGCCCACTTGCAGTCCAAGAATTTGTGTTCCTAACTGCAGTCCGGCTTGTAACCCAAATACTTTACCAAAGATTTGTGGTCCTACTATGGGGGCGCCTAGGCCACCAAAGCCACCGGGGCCAAATTGAACTGGTAATTTAAGGTATTAGAATTGAGGAGAGATGTTCTTTTGATCGGTCAAAATTTTGGGCCAGGAGGTGGGGTATTTTTCCAAAATGATTTTTCCAAAGACAAAGGCAAAATCGTGGGGGTATTTACGAGGTTCGATAACCGAGTCTTCTTTCTCCAGATTCTTCTTTTTCTCTAGAATTGTTAAGGTGTTTAAACGATTTTCTATGAAAGAATCTAGGTTTCTTTTGTGCTTTTTCCAAAAAAGTTCGCTGGCATAATACTCAGTACAAAATGCAAATATTTCTCCAGTTTCTTCAAGGCCGGGGAAGTGCAAAGACTCATTTATTTTCTTTGACTTCCCTTCGTAAAGATCTTTGGCGATTTTTAAGTATCTTAGATTTTTTTCCTTATCTGACGGCCACCACATTTTAAAACTATTCCAGTAAATATGTCCAAATTCGTGAATAATTGTAGCGAGATATGATTCTCGGGTTACATAAGGATTCTTGAAAACGTTTCCTGCTTTTTGAAGCGAGATAAATGGCATCAACAGACCGCCGCTTATCACCGGAATCTCGAACCTGCTTTTGTTTTTAATCCGGCTAGGTAAAACATTTATAATTTGACCTATCCAAATATTTACACGCCAGCTGAATTGCCACTCGTCTTTGATTTTTATTTTATGAGGAATCTTATATTCGAGCTTTTCTGAACTCAATCTCCATATATAAATAAACTTACTATCGTACGAAACAATAGCGGTTTCTGAAATTTTTGATTTATTAGAGAATACAAAATTCAACTTAGGATTCCGCACATAACTTAATACCTCAACAATTGTATTAAGATCCTCACTGGAAGCCAGATAATTTTCAAACATTGTGATTTGATTATACCAGTATTTGTTCCTTTCGGAGCTAAAAGTACGAAAAAACAAGATGGAAGGCCACCCTTCGCGTAAAGCTACGGAGTGGTAAAAAGTGGCGCCGTAAATTAGGAAATTTTTTGCGTTAGATATTTTTTAGTTTCTTTATTGAGTAAGCTTTATTACCGGCTAAATCGTAAATATTAAAAAGAGGCATACCCCGTTAATAGCTCCTGAGATATTTGTCTTCATTGGGTGGTTGATTAAATCCAAGTAAGAATCTGGAAACAAAAATGTAAGTTTTATCTTTTTGAACATCTAAAGTTTTTATGTCCTCTGACCACAAAACCGCCTGAAGATTTTTGGGTATTTTCGTTATCATAGCTCTAATTATACTACTTTAAGTAATATGGTAAACTAATATTGTATGAAATATCTGCCAAGGAAAGAATCAGGTCAGGCTTTGCTTTTAGTTCTTCTTTCGATGTCGGTTGTTTTGACTATTGTTCTTTCTATTTTGGCAAGAAGCACGGTTGATATTGGTGTTTCTTCAAGATCCGAAGAATCGGTCAGAGCTTTTTCTGCAGCTGAAGCGGGGATTGAACAGGCATTGGTTGCAGGTCCATTAAGCGGAACTTTAGCCAATGATGCTACATTCGATGCAAAGGTAACGGATTTTTCTTCCGCGGTAACGGAATTTGTTTTACCCTCCAGCCTTTATTCCGGGGAAAGCGCCACTGTTTGGTTTGTTTCTCATGACGCAGACGGGAATTTAAGCTGCGCTGATGGGAACTGCTTTAAGGGAAAGCGAATTAAGGTTTGTTGGGGAAAGGAAAATACTCCTGACAACACCGATAAGACTCCTGCTATTGAGGTAAGTATTATCTATCTTACCTCGCCGGGGGTTTACACAACGGCACAGATTGCAAGAGCAGTTGTTGATCCAAACGATAGCAGAAATAACACGAATAAATTTTCGGACGATGACGGTGGGATCTGTACACTAGGCGATCAATCATTTGCCTTTAATAAAACCATATCTTTCGGGGGTGGTGGAGGCTTTAAAATATCTCCAGCTTCCATTTATATGAATGTTAACGGTTTGCAACTTGCAAGAATTTCATTTTTGTATAACACTGAGGGGCACCCTGTTTATGTTAAAGTTTTTCCTGTCGGCGGTTCGTCTTTGCCCGCTCAGGGAGTGGCTATTAATTCGAGCGGTGTTTCCGGAAGTTCAACCAGAAAAGTTGAAGTGATTCGGGGGTTTAAAGAACTTCCCGGAATATTTGAAAATGCGGTTTTTAGTCAGGAGGGAATAACAAAATGAGCGTCGGTATTGATATCGGATCAAAAACCATAAAAATAGTTGAGCTTGAGAAAGAGGGCAAGACCTTTAAACTTCTTTCATCCGGCGCGCTTGGATATCAGGGCGTGGTTCCTTCTCAGGCTAAAGACGACAAAGAACTTGCTCCCCTTGCCGATGTTATCAGAAAGCTTCACAAAGAAGCTCATATCAGAGGCAGGAATGTTGCCATTTCCCTTCCGGAGCCCTTGGTTTTTACCAGAACGATTAAATTTCCGCCCCTTACCGATCAGGAGATTGAGTCAGCCGTCAAATGGGAGGCTGAACAGTATATCCCAATACCTTTATCCGAAGCTATTGTTGAGCACCAGATAGTCGAAAGATCTGAAGGCTCACAGGGCGGTGTAACCGTTCTTTTGGTTGCCTCCCCCAAAGTCTTGGTGGAAAAATACATTAAGCTAATTTCCGGAGCGGGACTGACAACAGTTGGCGTTGAGACCGAGGCACTGGCGCTTTGCCGGGCTCTTGCCCCCGAGACAGGGACAGTTCTTATTTTGGATTTCGGAGCGCAATCTTCCAATATTGCCATTGTCAAAGACGCCATGGTTCGGTTCTCCCGGTCAATTCCTACTGCGGGGGAGGCTTTTACCAGAGCTTTGTCTCAGAGTTTGGGCATCGAACATGAGCAGGCGGAAGCTTACAAGAAAACTTATGGCTTGTCTTCCGATTTGGAGGGAAAGGTTAAAAAATCGCTTGCTCCGGTATTTAATTTAGTTGCCGAAGAGATTAAAAAAGCGATTCACTTCTATCAGACTGAAGAAAAAGGTGAAGCACCAAAATCGGTTATTGTTTCGGGTGGTACATCAAGTATGCCGGAAGCAATTTCCACCCTGACTAATCTACTGGGGATTGAAGTTGTTGTCGGAAACCCGTTTGCCAAGGTTTTGGTTGATGTCCAGGCCTCCAAAAGTTTGGCCAACTACTCTTCTTTGTATTCTGTAGCAGTCGGACTGGCTTTGAGAGGAGATTAAACAGTTATGGCAAAAATAAATCTGCTCCCGCCCGATTTAGGACCCAACGCATCGGTATTAAAATTTTTAAATTTGGCCAAAAAGATAGCAGTTATCATCGGGTCAGCGTTTTTTGTTTTTGGATTACTTTTAATTGGCTACATTGTTTTTTTGAGAATCCAAATTCAGGCTTCGGCCAAAAGGTCCGAGGGGTTAAAAAACTCAATTACGGCTTTAAAATCAACCGAGCAGAGTCTCTACCTCTTAAAAGAAAGGACGGGTAAAATCAAAGAGCTCTTGGCTAAAGAAACGCAAGAAGACTCTCTGGCCGGTTCAAGCAGTGTTCTTATCAATCATCCCGGAGTTACTCTAACTCAGGTTACAGCTTCCCCGGGGAAAATAAATATTTCTGCCGGTTCTCAAAAAACAGGCGATCTTAATAGTTTTTTTGAAAATATTCTCTCGGATAATAATTACCAAAACATAAAACTGACGTCTTTTATGTTTAATCCGAAAACCGGTTATATTTTTGGTTTGGAGCTTAACTTAAAATGACAAACATCCCCTTTATCATAAAAATTGCCGTCAAACCGCTTTTGGTTTTGGCTTTACTGATTACCCTTTCTTTAGTTGGCTTGAGCAGGGCGTTTTATGAAATTGGGAGTTTAAGAGAAGAGTCGGCAAAGACAGTTAAAAACGAAAACACCTTAAAATCGAAGCTTGATATCCTTTCGGCAAGCCAGGTCAGTGTGACCACCGACGCCAATTATGCGGTTTCATTTCTTCCCGGAGAAAATCCGGCGCTTTTGGTTCTTTATCAATTAAGGTCAAGTGCCGTAAAAAACGGACTTTTGCTTTCAAATTTTAAAGTCGGTTCCGAAGCGAAAGATGCCGGCGGTTTTATGAAGGTCTCAGTCTCATTTGACCTTCAGGGACCTTTACCGCAGATTTTGGATTTTGTTAATTCAGTAAAAAGTATCGCCCCCAATGTTTGGATAGAAAAAACCGAGCTGAATTTTACAGGCGAAACTTTACAGGCCACGATTGACACCACTTCTTATTGGTCTCCCTTTCCGACAAAGATACCTCCCTTGACGGAACCCATTACCTCTCTGGATAGCGGGGAAAAAGAAACTCTTGCCAGAGTAAGCAGTTTTAGCCAGCCGTCTTTTGTCAGTTTGACTCCGGGAGCGCCCCGTGAGAATTTAAATCCTTTTGGAGAGTAATCTATTCGGCCAGATTAACGGAGATACCCTTTTTTTCTAAAGTGGCCTTGACTCTTAATAGAGATCTTATGGCTTTAATTGTAGCTCCCCCTTTGCCTATGACCATCCCTGCATTTTCCGGTTCAACTTTAATAAAAAGTCTGACAAAGTTTCCGTCGACCTCTTCAGTTACATAAAAATCGGTTTCACCCAAAATTCCTTTTAAGATGTATTCAAGAAGCTCCTTCATTTCATTTTTGCTTTAATAATTTTTCTACCGCGGCCGATACTTTGGCTCCGACCTTGGTCCATTTTTCCAATATTTTTTTATCTATTTTCAAAGTTTTTTTGAGAGGATGCCAGTAGCCTACAATGTCCAAGAATTTTCCTTTGGGGCCTTTTTTATCTTCAATGGCCACGATTCTATAGAAAGGATTGTTTCTGACTCCCGAGCGGGATAATCTGATTTTAACCATATTGAAGTATTTTAGCCTGATTCTAAAGAAAAGACAATGCCTCTCTTGCCGCTTTCTGTTCCGCTTGGCTTTTGCTTTTACCTGTTCCTTCTCCCATTACTCTATCTTGAACCTTAACCTGAACCACAAAGTCCCGGTCATGGTCCGGTCCTGACTGCCTAAGAACTATGTATTTGGGGGCAGGCAGTCCTTTTGCCTGAATATACTCCTGAAACCTGCTTTTGGGATCTTTTAAAGGTTTTGTAACTTTGTCGGGAATTTCAACAACCAGGTTTTCTTTAATAAAACTTTCAACTTTTCCAAGTCCCTGATCAAGATATAAAGCGCCGATGATGGCTTCCACCGTGTCGGCAAGAAGTGACGGATTTTCCCTTCCTCCCCCATCTTCCTCCCCCTTTGAAAGATGAATTAAACCGCCTATGCCAAGTTTCTTGGCAACTTCAGCAAGGTTTTGGGTATTAACCAGATTTGATCGTAATGTGGTTAAGTAGCCTTCCTGCTTATCCGGGAAAGATTTATATAATGTTTCGGTAATCACAAATTCCAAGATAGCGTCTCCCAGAAATTCCAGCCTTTCGTTTGATTCCTTTAGATCCGGATTTTCATTTAAGCAGGATTTATGAGTTAAGGCAATTTCAAGAAGATCTTTATTGTTAAAATTAATCATGTTTGTATATTGTACCAAGTACACCATTAATAAAAGAAGCTGAATTGTCGCTGCCGAATTCTTTAGCCAGTTCCACCGCTTCATCAATGATCACCTTAGGGGGGGCCTCTTTTTGCTCCAGTTCATATACGGCCAGTCTTAAAATAGCCAGATCAATTCTATTTAGTTTATCAATGGGCCATTCGGGAGCCGACTCTTCAATTTTCTTATCCAGTCTTTTTTTGTTTCTGAGGATTTTAACTACAATATCGTCTCTTCTTTCCTGTTTGAAATAGCTTTCGGCAAAGAGTTCTTTGACTATCTCTCTTCTTTTAATATGCCTTGGATCGTGTGCAGTTTTCATTTACTTCTTGTAAGATTTGCCGCAGGAAGGACAATCGCGGTGCGGAAACATTAATTTTTTGCAATGCGGACATCTGATTAAATTTGCAAGTTTAAGCTTAAAAGACGCGTTTCTTCTGATGTTTGACCTTGATCTTGTATGTTTTTTCTTTGGAACGGGTGTCATGTTAAATCTAATTTTAACCCAAATCCCCTATCCCTTGCAAGAAGTAAATTTGAGAAGGTGCTACAATTTCCGCTATGTACGAAAGAAACCGTTGTAAAGAATCAGGCTGCAAAGGTTATTGCTGTCAGGATTTTAGCCATTAACGGTTCTTGTCCAAACAGGGCGAAAGACGGAAATTGTAGAATACATAAAAATAGGGAGCATGCAGCAAAGAATTTCAAATTTGGAAGCAAGGATTGCAACGCCATAAGGAAAGATCATGGTTTAGGACCAATATATCTGGAACCTGTGGAATAATTCCCCCCCTTGACAACTGACTAAATGGTCGGGTACTATTGATTAGTATGAATCTGCCGCTTACTAAAAGACAAAAGGAAATGCTGTCCATAATCTATAACTATATAGAAAGTACCGGATACCCTCCTGCTTTTGAGGAGATGCGGGACGCACTGCATGTCTCTTCTAATCAATCTGTTCTAGATCTTCTTAATAAATTAGAAAGCAAAAAAATTATTAAAAGAAATGAGTCTGCTGCAAGAAGCATGGCGATTCTACCATTTGGCTATGAGATTTTAGGAAAACCTGCACTTACTCCTTTTTTGGGTGTAAGTCACGCGGGATCGCCAATCGAAGCCATCCAGATTGATGGTGAATGGGAACCCTTGCCCGGAGATGTCGCAAGACTGAATCGCGAAGTTTTCTTTTTAAAGGTTTCCGGAGATTCAATGATCAATGCAGGAATTGATGATGGCGATAAAGTTCTTGTTCAAGTTCAAAAAGAATTTGCCTCAGGTGATGTGGTGCTGGCTGACACGCCCAATGGGTCTACAATAAAACGTTTTGTATCCGACGATAATCCTCCCTATATTTATCTCAAACCCGAAAATCCTAGATATGAGGTGATTCCTTTTACGGATGCCATGAAACTTGTTGGAAAGGTAGTTTCAATAATTAAAGGAGGAAAACTTGCCGAAGTTAACTAATATGCCAACAATTAAACCAAATGAATCTGAAGAAATAATTGGAAAGATTTTTAGAAAGCAGGAAGCAAATTATGGCCTTAGAGAATTTGAAGATTTTAATTTATCAGAGACTCTTTATATTAGTGAGCAAGAACCACACCGCTTTTATGTAAAAGATTTAAAGAGTGGGAATTTTAAATTTGTATATGATGAAGAAAAAGAAAACGGAAAGCCTGAAGAAATTGTAAGGCAACTTTGGTTGCACAAACTTCATACTCATTACAAGTACCCATTTGATCGTATAGATACCGAAAAAAGTATTCACTTTGGAAGAGAAATTCATGCAAAAGCTGCTGATATTATAGTTTACAAAAAAGATAGAATTACTCCATTTATTATTATTGAAGTTAAAAGTCCGACCGAACAAAAAGGTATTGAGCAACTCAAAAGCTATTTATCTGCTGAGGGTTCAGAAATAGGCGTTTGGTCAAATGGAATCGAAAGAGTGATTTTATATAGACCATACCCTAAAGAATTTGAAGATTCTTTAAGTGATATTCCCGCGGCTGATCAAACTATTGACGATCTTTTTGAATTAAAGAAAACGTGGTCCGGCCTTAATCCGAAATTTGATTTTGTAGATATTGTTAAAAGAATTGAAGAATTGGCCCTTGCCGGTTCCGGTGCTAATGTCTTTGAAGAGATTTTCAAACTTATTTATGCAAAGCTTTTTGACGAGAAATTGGCGAGGGAGTTGAGAGAAAATCAAGAAGTTCTTTTTAGAAAATACCGCGATCCCGAGAAGACCTATGAAATTATTAATCGATTATTTAAGAATTCACTCCAGCAATGGCCGGACACTTTTGAGACTTCTGATCGGATAAGACTCTCTCCCGACCGTCTTAATATTTGCGTAGCATTTTTGGAAAATATTAGACTTTTTGAGATTGGCAAGGGTGAATATGAAATTGTTGACAGTGCCTTTGAGTATTTAATTACCGAAGTTTCGAAGGGTAAAAAGGGGCAGTATTTTACGCCTCGGCATGTGATCAAAATGTGCGTTAAGATGCTTAATCCCAAACAAGATGAATATATTATAGATCCTGCTTGCGGATCCGGAGGTTTTATTCTTCATACTATGTATCATGTCTGGGATAACTATCTTAAAAACGAAACAGCCAGAAAAGAATATGCTTTAAAGTACCTTTTTGGAATAGACTTTGATGACAATATGCGCCGTATTTCTCAAGCCTTAATGCTTATTGCCGGAGATGGGAAACACCACATTTTTAAAAGAAATTCACTGGATGCGAGAGATTGGCAGGGGGTTTTCGCGGAAGAAGCCAGAGTCGAGTTAAAGCGTCTTCTTAGAAATGTTGACGAAATTGATGAACAAGAAAACCAAAAAACTTATAGACATCTTAATTTCGATTTGCTTCTGACCAATCCCCCCTTTGCTGGGGAAAATCGCAATGACCCAGGGCTTTTGAGACAATATGAACTTGCTAAAAAGGATGGAAAATTAAGAGGAAATGTTGAAAGACATATTCTTTTTATAGAAAGATCTCTTGACGCAGTAAGGCCGGGAGGTAGACTAGCTATTGTATTACCTCAAGGAGTTTTAAATAATACCAACATGCGATATATCCGTGAATATCTTTTCGATAAAGCAAGAATCTTGGCTGTGATTGGACTTCATGTAAATACATTCAAACCACATACTGGAACTAAAACTTCTGTTCTATTCTTGCAAAAATGGGAAGACGAACCTTTGAAAGATTATCCAATATTTATGGCCGTATCTAAAAAAAGCGGAAAGGATAGTTCCGGAGAATATGTTTATAAAAAGAATGAAAAAGGCGAATATTTGTGGGGGACGAACGGCCGCAAAGTTCTTGACCACGACCTCGACGAAATTGCGGATAAATTTATTGAATTTTCTAAAAAGGAAGGGTTTGGGTTTTGGAGGTAATATGGATGTTAAAAATGTCATAGGTTTAGAAAAACCATTAGAGAAATTAATAGAAACTATTTCGGATGGGGTAGGTGTTGTAAGTAACCACATATTCAAGTTCGATGTAGCTAAAGCTAAGCGAATTGGAAAGGCTGAAGCTGAGATCGAGAGAAATAAAATTACCCTAAATAAAAATAATATTTTCAACATAGAGGTTTGGAGAAAAGATAAATTAAGAATAATTAATCAATTTAATGAACCGATTGAAATTATTGCTCATAAAACAGGCGAAATTGAATTAAATGGGGTGTTTTATTGTGGTCGAAATCGCTTCGAAGCCAGCCCTAAAGGTTTAAAGATAAACTAAATATGACTTTTTCAATAATCCAAAAATCTCAACTTGAAGGTGCGGATAGAATTGATGCGGAATACTATCAGCCGGAATATCTTTTAATTTCAGAGTTACTTCGGAGGCAAAAAACTCAAATCCTTAAAAATTTATCAAATTTCATTAAAAAAGGTATTTTTGACTTAAGCCCAGACAATTATCGTTCAAGTGGAATTCCTTTTATCAGAACAACGAGTATAAAAGACCCACTACTTGATCTTGAAGAAATTGTTTTTTTAGAAGCAGGTACTCACCAAAAAAATCACTCAACTTCACTTCAATCAGGTGATTTAGTTTTTACCAAAATTGGAGCAAATATAGGCGATTTGTCTTTGCTACCGTCAGATTTTTATGAATACAACTTTAGTCAAAATGTTGCGGGCGTGAGCGTGAATAAAAAAGCGATAAATTTTCACTATTTATTCACTTATTTATAACAGCATTCAAGAACACTCCGCAGTTTACTGCGGAGATGAATTGAACGCTGATATGTCATCCTCCTTTGGAGGGATACCCCGCTCTTTAGAGCGGGGAGGATGTCATTATCAAAATATGGTCGAAAACAGATTGAGCGGAGGCAAATGATTTCTGGTCAGGGAAAATTGGAACTTGAGGATTTAAGAAACTTGCAAATAGTTATTCCCTCATTGGTTTTTGAAAGAGAAATCGAAAGTCTTATTGTAGAATCTCAAAGAACCAAACAACTAAGTATTGAGCTATATCAGAATGCAGAACATTTGCTTTTGGAAAAGTTGGGACTGAAAGATTTCCAGACTCCGCAGGATTTGAGTTATATTGTTAATTATTCAGATACCAAAAAAGTAGAGAGAGTTGACGCTGATTATTTCCAGCCAAAGTATGAGTTTTTGGTAAATAAATTAGGAAAAAAGAAAGAATTGTTTAAGTTTGCTGAAAGAATAAATACATCTTTTAAAATAGAACCAGACAAAGAATATAACTATATCGAAATTGGCGATGTTAATGTGGGTACTGGTGAAGTAGTTTTCAATAAAGTTGTTGGAAAAGAACTGCCGGCAAATGCAAAAATTAAAATATGCGGCGGCGAGTTGATTATTTCTAAAGTTCGCCCTACTAGAGGTGCCATCGCCATAATTCCAGATGAATTTAATAAAGATTTTGTGGTAAGTGGCGCATTTAGTGTTTTTAATTTAGCTTCTCCTGCAAAAGAATTTTTACAGGTAGTATTAAGATCTTTGATTGGAAAGTTACAAATGGAAAGACCAACTACAGGGACTTCTTACCCAACAATAACTGACCAGGATATGGAAAATTTATGGATACCTAGTGTAAAAGTTGAAACTCAACAGAAAATTGCAGATTTGGTTAGAAAATCTCACGGAGCACGCAAGAAATCCAAAGAACTTTTGGAAGAAGCAAAAAGAAAAGTTGAGGAAATGATAGAAAAAGGGGGTGATTAAAATGGCAAAAGTTCTTAATCCTCTAATATCAAAATGTGCCGGCTTCCTGAAATTTAGACGTTGTAGGAACTTGAAGGGTAACTTTACCCACATTGTTACTTGTTGTGGAAGAAAAAAGAAAATTAGGTAGTATAATTGCCGTATATGGCGCCGTGTGAGCTTGAAGTTTACATCCCTACTCAAGAAAAGTGGGTAAAAGTTATAGAGAATAAACTCGGTGATCCTCCGAAATGGAAATTACGACCGACCGCGGTACTCATTCAAAAATACGGATCACCCATCGTTCTTAATTCTTTTATATGGAAGTATGGACTGAAAAGGTCTCTCAATAAATTAGTCTGTACTATCTTCTTTCCCGAACATATTTAATTCTTTCCTGCTCAA
>Ga0210051_1004521_pt1 | contig 13559 bp, 6 predicted proteins | sample CryGey092014_all_FD_185464 | JGI IMG/M metagenome (GOLD analysis project Ga0210051, IMG submission 185464) | Groundwater microbial communities from aquifer - Crystal Geyser CG23_combo_of_CG06-09_8/20/14_all (SPAdes) (version 2) | ecosystem: Environmental > Aquatic > Deep subsurface > Groundwater ...
GGGCATGCTAGTCATTTTTCTTACTGCTTGCTCCCAAGTTAAAATCCCCTTTTCTTTTACATATTTTTTAAATATTCTAGGAAAAGTACCAAAAGAGCGAGGATGGACAAGCTCAGGTTTTTCACTATTCTCTTCAGAATAAGCAGCTCCACCTGTACCAATAATAGAAATAGAATCTTTAATTTCTTTTTCTATATTCTTTTCTGAAATGGAAAAATCAAAGCAAATTACTTGTCCTCTTCCCGCAAGCAAAACATTCACTACTTCTTCTTCTATCTCAACCCCTTCTTCTTTCGCAAGTTCTTCAATGCTCCTTCCCACCAATGCAGGATTAGAAGGACAAATTGCAATAGTCTGCTTATTATAATCTACACTACTTGCTTTAATATCAGAAATAATTCTTTCTCTAATGCTTTCATCTTTTAATCTCTCAAGAAACTTTTTCTTCCCTCCTTCATAAATCCAGAAAGGCAGGCTAGTATAAAGAGTGGATCCCGACGCAGGGTAAGGATAAACGTCAAAATTGAGATTTACCCCACTATCTCTTGCTCTACTTATTTCTTCTAAAACTTGACCCATTTTATTCCAATTCTTTTCACCTTTTATTTTGAGATGAGAAATCTCTAAAGATACATCAGAATTTTCTGCTACATTAATTGCTTCTTTTATACTTTCTAAGATATTATTTCTTTCGTTTCTTAAGTGAGTTGCATAAAGCCCCTCATCTTCTCTTACCACTTTTGTAAATTCTATTAATTCGCTTTTCTTTGTAGAGAAGGCATGTGCATAGACTAGGCCTGAAGAAATTCCAAATGCACCTTGGTCTAATGCTTCAGCAAGCATCTTTTTAGCAACCTCAAATTCTTCTTCTGTTAAATCTTTTGTTTCATCTCCTAAAAGACCCCTTCTTAAGTTACTATGACCTATTAAAGTTAAAAAATTACAAGAAAGGCCTTGTCTTTCAATTTGCTCAAGAAATTCATCTAATAAAAGCCAATTTACATTTGCTTCTCTGATGTCTGCCCACTTCTGAATAGTATTAATAATATCTCCTGAAGTAAGAGGAGCAAGCGAAGACCCACAATTTCCGCAGACGATGGTTGTCACTCCCTGCATCACCATGCTATCTAACGTTGGAAGATCAAGAAGGGTCCAATAGCTATCAGAATGATTGTGAATATCTATAAATCCTGGCGTAACATAGTGTCCTTCTGCATCGATAATTTCTTGTGCTTTTTCATTTTGTAAATTTCCTACTTCCCTAATCTCATCATCTTGAATTCCAACATCTGCCTTAAACATTAATTTCTCAGTACCATCAATTACGGTACCATTTTTAATGATAATATCGAGCATAGATTTTTTTAATTAAAAATTCAAAATGCAAAATGCAAAATTATTATTTTTAATTTTTAACTTTGAATTTATTTCATCCTCTTCCAATAATACCTAGTATCAATCCAATACTTGCTGTTACTGCACCAATAACCCAAAAACGCATGGTTACCTTAGTTTCTGGCCAACCGATCGCTTCAAAATGATGATGAAGAGGAGCACACAAAAAAACTTTTCTTTTAAATACTTTTTTAGAAAAGATTTGAATAATATCAGATAGAACCTCCATTACAAAAACAAATCCTATAATAGGAAGTACGAGAGAAGAGTTTGTAAGCATGGCAATCACCCCTAAAGTTGCGCCAAGAGATAATGATCCAGTGTCTCCCATAATAAATCGTGCTGGGTAAATATTAAACCATAAATATGCCAAAAGTGCACCCATGATAGTACCACAGAACGCAGCAATACCGATTTGGCCTCTTATAAGTGCAATTCCTGCAAACGCACCAAAGGATAATGCTAAAAGTCCCCCAGAAAGCCCATCGAGTCCATCAGTAATGTTTACAGCATTAGTTGAAGAGATAATCACTAACACAAAAAAAGGAATGTACCAGGCTCCGATAGTTAAATCCCCTACTCCTGGAACATGAATATAATTCCATTCAAGTTTGTAATAAAACCATAAAGCTCCCAGAAGAGCAATAAGAATCATTATCATAAGTTTGGACTTAGCGCTTACGCCAAAGAATTTTCCAATACCTCTCACATTAAGATAATCATTTAGAAACCCTAAAAGCCCAATAGAAACTAGAGCAAACAAAGGAAGCCAGGTTTGAGAACGGGAAAGATTAAAAAGATAAGTAATAATAAAAACTACCAAGATAATTAAAATTCCTGCACCAGTGGGAAGTAATCTTTTATGTTTTGCAGCATGAAGTTTATAGTAAACTGGAGTCCTCTCCCTATCAACAGCAGAATATTTCTGAGGTTTTTTCCAAAACTTGTATTTAAACATAAAATAAGTCATCACTGGTGTGAGTATCATTGATACTATAAAAGCAAAAGAAGAAAGGGAGAATATACGAATAAGATTTGGGATGTGTTGCATAGGTTTTGAAGAATGAGAATGAATTTGGCTATTTACATTTTATATCAAACGTAGGAACGTTGCAATGTAATGTTCCTAAGATAGAGGAACGAGATTAATCGTGTTCCTACTTAAAGGATTAACGCAGACCAAAGAACTCTTTAATTATCTCCTGAAGTTTATTAGAGATACGAGTCTCTATTTGTTCTTCTACTTCTTTCATTCTACAAAGAGGGTTTACTTTAAAGTTCTTATAGTATTGAAGACAGATATCATGAGGATTATCTTCTGGATTATTAGGATCTGTTCCGTGTTGGATTTCTACTTTATCTGTGTATTTGTCGTTATCTGAGTCTTTATTGTTTGGATCCGTATTATATTGGTATTCCTCTTTATTTGTGAGTCCGTCATTATCATTATCTAAATCTGCATCAGAGGGATCACTCGGGTTAAGACCGTGTTCAGATTCCCAGGTACCTGGCATACCATCACTGTCTTGATCTTCTTCTCCTAGTGGAAGGGGTTCTTCTGGAGGAGCTGGAAATTGTGAAGGTGATGGTAGGTATCCTATAGTGAAATCATTTACAGAAGGTGTGTTATCTTCTGTAGTTGAGTTAAATGTGAGTCTATACTGAATATATTGATTGTTATCTTCTTGAGTTGGATCAAGACCTGATACTACAGTATTCCAAGAAGTCCAAGTGAAATCTGGAGTAGGAGCATCTCCTGATCTTATTTCTATTGTAATTTCCTCATTTGATGAAGGAATATTGTACGAAGATAAGTTCAAGAATCCTACGAAGTTATAATCAGCTGTTGTGTGAGTTGTATCATATACTGAAGATACCAGAATAGCTGGAGTTAAAGATGCGTATCTTCCAAGTTCAGTTGATCTTGTATAGAGGTTATTTATTTCTACCAAGTTTAATACATAATCATAAATTGCAAGATCATCAAAGTAAGAATCAGCTTGATTAGTGTTAGCTGTAGAGTTATATAGAGAACCAACATAAATATTAGTTGGAAGAGTTTGTGCTGTCCAAGATCCAGAGTAAGTTCCATCTGATGATCCATTTACATAAAGATTTACTCCAACGGTATTATCATAAGTAAGGAGTATGTGTTGCCAGGTATCTTTAGAAAAAGATTGAACAGAAGATACGCTTTGTACTGTAGTCCAATTGGTACCATTAAAAAATTGAAGGTGATACTTATAATCAGAATAATTGTAATAAACTAGTAAGACTTTATTACAATTATTCTGATTTGAAGGTGATACTTATAATCAGAATAATTGTAATAAAGTCTTACTAGTTTATTTGTTACATCTTCAGAATTTATTAAGTATTTATTTTCAGAGTATTTATTATACGGAAGTAAAGGTCTAAACCAGAAACTTACTGTTCCTTTAGAGTTACTTATATTACCTATAGTAGAATAACTTAGGGTATCGGCACCATCAATAAGTACTGAATCAGATAAAGTTCCAAACTTATCTATGTAATGGGAGTTTGCCTCCGAAGATGGAGTTGATGTAGAGGGTGAGAAACTATCAAGCTCTACATGAGGAGATACTTGCCAGGTTGGATCATTTACATCTACTCCTGGAGTTGATCCCAATTGTCCATCATTACTATTGCTTGAAGAATCAGACGCAACTTGACCTGAGCCTTCATTAAACTTCCAATAACCAACAAGATTACTCCACAAAGGATCAGATGAATCTATCTCTTTGTACATTCTTTCTTGGATTTGAGATTGAGAGAGAGCATAGTTCCATATTCGGACTTCGTCAAGTTGTCCTTTCATAAATCTTCCAGTAACAGTTGTATCAAAGTTTGTTCCAAGCCAAAGCGGTGCGGGAGAATTATAAATAGAGCTGACAACACTACTGGTGGTCTCTGAATCCAATTTACCATTAACATAAATACGCAGGTAAGTTGATGGTTTGAAAACAACCAAGATATGAGTCCAAATATTCAAACCAATGTCTGTAACTGAGCTTACGCTTGTATAATGTCCAGGATTAGCCGTACCATCATCTGAAACAGTACATGATGGTTTAGTAGCACCACCCAGAAACCAAAAACCGTATGCCCTTTCGTTATAATGGTCAATCATATTGGTATACTTAGCTACTCCCCCGTAATTAGTTGAATTAGGCACATTAATTTTTACCCAAGCGGAAAGAGTCAACTCACCCGAAATGTCTAAGGTTGAATTATCAGCAATATTCACATAATCATCCACGCCGTCAAAAGAGAGTTGGTATTGGCTGGTATCTTGAGTTGAGTCTTTTTTAAAAGTGTTTCTTCTATTTTGCTCTGGGAATGAATACCAAGCGTTATCTGTAAGAGTCGATGTTGTTTCGTGAAGAATTACGTTATCTAGAAAGAGATTTGAAGAACTTTCTGTGGTTCCATCTTGGATGAATTTGAGTCTGTGAGTTCCAGTTTGGTCTGCTTTAAATGTTGTTTCGTATTCATGGAAGCTTCCGTCTTTAGTAAGAGAAGTTTCTGGAATTATTGCTCCCGCTCCTTCCAAAGTAAATTTTATATTGTTGGGGTTTACAGAAGGAAGTTTGTAATTAAATCTTAGATAGTAGGTTTGGTTTAGAGTAAGATCTTCATCAAGGTACGAGGAGTCATTATCATTATAGAAGGTAAGTTTAGTTGAGAAGTTATCGTATTTAATGTTTAAATTAGAGTTTTCCGATTCACTCCATATTTCATTATCAGTTGCAAATGATAAAAGGTTATCATTTGTAGAGATTGATTTAATGGAATCATTTGATAGAGTTCTTGAGTTATCATCTACCTTAAGATCTCCTACATACCAGGAGTCTATTTTGGAATCAGAGTTTAAATCTAGTTTTGTTACTCCATCTTGTGTTCCTACATAAATATAGTTCGGTTTTACATCTTTTCTTCTTATTGATACTGTATCATTTACTGTTACGTTAAAGTTAGATCCTACTGTAAATACAGTATTTACTCCAGTTGTATGAGATACTATTTTTTGAATCGATCCTTTATCTGTATCTACAAGATAGAAGTTATTAAATTCATTGGCTTTAGATATAATATTTGTTTGTACTGTTACAGCATTGGAAGTTAAAGTTACTGATCCTGTCTTTACCTCAATAAAATCATCAGTAACAGAAATACTATTTACTTGATTGGAAGATCCAGAAAGTTTGTTAACAGTACTTCCCATAGCTAAAGCTCTTTTTCCTTTCTTATACATATCCCTTATTACACTTTCGGATAGAGCTTCTGCTGTGATGAAAGGTTCGTCAATTTGACCATTGAAAAGAAACACAACACCATCAAAGGAAGCTACCTCAAATGGGGCTGCTCCATTAAATATTGAAGCTGGTACAGTTCCAGTTAATGTTCCCGGATCTTCCTGGCCATTTATATATAGAGATATTGTCTGACTGGATGCATTATATACTCCTATAACATGATACCAATCTGTAGTGGAAGTATAGGTACTAGTGGAGTCTTTGTAGGTAGTTGGGCTTACACCATCGCTACTTAACCACAATCTAAGTTTATTTGTATTAGCAAATGAAAGTCCAAGAGATCTATTATTACTGCTAGTGTATTTAGATATTATTCCTCTATAGGCATTTAAGCCACCTGAAATTTTAATCCACGCTCCTACAGTGAAGCTTCCAGTAATATCAAAATCTCCGTCTCTTTGGATGGGTCTATTGGGAGTTATTGAGGTGCCATCATAGGTGGGATTTGTTGTCCAATCTGTAAAGGATGAGATTCTACAGCGTATCCAGTATTTTGTTTGAGAGTTTATTGATTTTGTTGTCCAACTTGAGAGTGTAGACCAGGTTATTTGATTTAGACCTGTGGTTGTAAAATTATTTGTATTATCAGTTGGAGTAAATGAAGTCCATCCAACTCCTGATTTATAGTATTCCCAAGTAAAAGTTACATTAGCACTTTTTGCTACTCCTATATTAAAGACTAGTTTAGTAAAAGTTGTATCATCTCCAAAGTAAATAGAATCTCCTACTTCTGTATTGGCATTATCTGAAAATAGTGTCCATGAATTAGAGTTAGCATAATTTACTGAGTAATTTCCAGATTCAAAAGGATCCCCTCCTGCTGCATTATCATAATTAAATATATAATCTATAGGTTCGTTTCTCCAGAGATAGTCATCTCCTCCATCAAAGTCTAAAGCATTTCCTCGAACACCTGCTACTTCATCTCCCGATGTCATGGTGCCTGCGGAGGTAAGGTCGTTAACTTTATGATCAGGAAGATATCCTAGTGATCTATCTTTTATCTGAGGAGCAGAGCCTGACGGATCTTCATCCATGTCCCAGTAACCTCTAATATCTCCTACCATCTCTTCTGAAATATAATCTTTAGTGTAGTATTTAACCGAACCATTAGATTCATCACCTTGATTTTCTTGAAGAATACAAATACCAGAATTGTTAGCTACATAGATAGTATTAGAATCACTATCAAGTATTGAGGTATTTTCTGTAACGAATAAATCATTATGAATGTTGGAATTGCTATTATTGAAACTCCATAATGCAGGGATAGCAACGCCTGCATGATAACTTTTATTCTGGCTTCCCCAATTATAATTCGAAAGGTTAGTGAAATTATAGAAAGATAGAAGGGTAGTATCACCACTACTATTGTTTTTCATACCCCAATAAAACTCATTATCACTAGTAAGCCATACATGATCTGATCCATAACCTCCTGCAGGAGTTCCATTTTTAACACTCCCATCAGTCTCATTAATAACACTTACTCCACCGTCTGTTGCAACTGCAATGTAAGTTTTAGCGTTAATGACGGCTGCGTGGACATCGTTTGCATGTTCATCAATTAATCGTATTGTCTCACCAGTATTAGTACCCCAAGTAGCTGCAAAAGTACCAGTTAAGTTACGCTGAGAAAGTGTTTTTTGATATTGATAAACAGCACTATCATAACAGAGAGTCGCACTGTCTGTTATAAAATTAACAATAAATAAACCTCCGCCTGATCCAGCATTGATTTTTCCACCAATATAAACTTTACCGTTTAGTGCGAATACTGATCTTGGAGTCTGAGATGAGCCATCATCTAATAAGACATAGTATTGATTTCCCTTATCAAACCTCATCCACATAAGAGAGGTAGAGGCATCAAAGATATAAAGGTAGGAGTTTGTGGCAATAAGGATAGCTTTTTTAGGGAAAGGTCGAGTTGATCCTCTTTGCGATGTATTTAGAGTTTCTGTATACCAAGATTTTGAAGAATTAGTTCTCCAAGTATCTTTAATTGTATCTTGGGTAGTATCGTAGATATAAATATCGTTAATGTTATCAAGATCTAAATAGTCAGTGTTATTTTTTAATAATCTATAGTATGCTTCTTTTTCATTTTTAACTTTTTCTATATATGCTTTAGGAGTTTCCGTATTACTTCCTGACTCTACCCATTCAGCTTTATCTCCGTCTTCTTGATTTCCATCTTCTACTATATTCCCGTTAGTATTTGTTCCCGCATTGTAAGGTGTCTGATCCCAAGATACTGAATCAAGTGTTTCTTCTTTATTTGCTCCAAGAAAGAATCTAGTATCAGGACTTGCTATAGATTCCTTTCCTGATCCCAAGTTATAGTCAGAAGCTACCTCTGAATCTGTCCAAGGACGATCGTCTATTAGAAGACCGGAGAGGGTACTATCAGCTTGGTATGCAGAAGGACCATTAGATGCACTGATAGTGAAGTTACTGTGCACTCCATCATGTTGCCAGTAACCATCAGTTCCAGCTGATTTAACATTATCTATGTAAATAGCTAAATTAGAAGTTCCTGAAATATCTCTTTTACTATCCCAGGTAGCAACAATATGATGCCATTCTCCAGCTTGCCAGCTAGATACATCACTACTTGCTATTCCTAGAAAGTCACCTTTAGCAGGGTCAGCCCCTTGTCTTATTCTTATTTCCATTTTATTTAATGCATCTTTATGAACAACGAGATAGTTATAAGGAGAAACAAGATAGTTATCGAATATGTAATGACTTTTCCCATCGTTCCCATTCCAATTTGGTTTAATCCATAATCTTATTGTCCCTTGATTAGGATTAAAGTGGTTATAAATCACACTATCAATACTATCTCCTCTTGAATATTGGAAATAATCACCATTATAGGTTGAATTATCTTGATCCGGATCATTAATCTGTATTCCTTTCTCATTTGTTACCTTCCCTGCTCTATATCCAAACCCAGAAGTCCAAGTTGCTACCTCCCCTGAGTCCCCTCCTAGTAATACACCCATAGTTATATGAATAAGTTTTTCTTTTAATTCGATATCTCCTGAAGATGAATCATCTAGATTATTTGTTTTTGATTCATAATAATTAGGGTTAAAAGAATCCCAGGAAGAATGACCCTCTCCATTCTGCCAATCAGTTTGAGTCCAGAGAGTCTGGGAAGCTAGAGCAGAATTTGAGATAATAAAAACAGAAGAGAGTAAAATCTCTATCATTAAAAATAGACTAATTAGCTTGGGATGTAATATGCTCCTGGTCTTTAGTCCTTTCTTTAAGTTTTTAACAGGATTAGGTTTTTCTATCATACTTTGTTATTCTAGAATAGCCCGATTGATTTCATGATAGCATATTTATTATTTGGTATTCAATATTTATTATTAAAGAGATCATTGAAAAAATTGCTATTTTCTTGGTTGTCTTGATCTTGCTCCCATTTAGCCCGTACTACGGGCTGGAGCAAGATTATTGACTATATATTTTCTGATTTCATTTAAGGATTTCTCATTTTTAATAATGTGGTCGTAGAAACGAGATTGCCAAACGAATGGGAATTTAGGATACACTTTACCTATCTCAAATTTACATCTACCTTTATACCATCTGATTATCTTTGACAATGAATTACTGGATAACATTGGATTATGTCTTCCTGTAATACCACCTTTGTGTTTTGTGTTCACAATTGTAGGAACGCGATTAATCGCGTTCCTACGTTTAATATGCCTAATGTTATCATTAACATTATTATCCTTCTCAATTACAATTATCCCATGGATATGATCTGGCACTATTATCCATTGATCCAAAAATACATCTTTAAAATGTTTTGGGATTTCTAGCCAATATTTCTTAGCAACCTCTCCAATTTTTGATAGTTTCATTTTCCTATTAACAACATTACCGAAAAACCATTCTTTTAACTTTATACAAATAGTGACAAAATAATATCCATTTTGAAAATAACCATAACCTGGGAGACGGTGTTGTTTATGGTATGTATAGGACACAGGCTTATATATTCTAATATGTATGTCAACACAAAATTCACCTCCATTCAAAACTCCCATGCACCCAATCAATCAAGCTCTTTGTCTCGTTTGTAGCTTTACTACTATTCAAAATAACAAAAATTATCGGTCTATCTTCCATCCAGGTAATTGTCATAAGGCAAAACCCCGCATCTTCGGTATAGCCTGTTTTTCCACCAATAATTTTAACTCCCTTTGGTGTTTTATATTCTTCCTCTTTGAATCGAGGACGGAGAATGTGATGAGTATTTTTTACTTCATAATAAGCTACTTTTCCCTCTCTCACTCGCTTAATCTTTGTCTCTCTCATACGGTTTATCTTTACAAACTCCTCATTATCTAAAGCATATGCTGTGATTTTTGCCATGTCTAAAGCTGTTACGTGATTGTCTTTCATGACAATATCTTTCCAGGCCTTTGGTTTATTTCCATCTTCATCAAGTCCTGCGGAATTTGCAAAACCTGTATTTTCTAGACCGAGCTCTTCTGCCTTCTGATTCATTAGCTCTACAAAGCCTTCAATAGATCCTCCGCAGTGGATGGCAAGCGCAATTGCAGCATCATTTGCTGAACGAATAAGCATTGCATCAAGTAAAGCTTGTACTGTGAGGACTTCTCCTTTTTTAAGTCCTATCTTAGCATCTTCTGAAGTTACTGTTATTTTTGGAACTTTTACTTTATCTGTTAATTTGCAATTTTCCAAAACTATAATCGCTGTCATTACTTTAGAAAGACTTGCAAGTGGTAAAGGTTCGTTTTCCCTTTTAGACCATAAAATCTGTCTTGTTTTGGGATCGTAAATCACCGCTGCTTTCCCTTCAGTAATAGGAGTTTCTGACGTCTTTCTCTTTAGGGCAGGGTAGATAACCATATTCGATGTCAGCTCCTCGACTTTCTCTATATATTTTGTTTCCCAAGTATTAAAAAAGCCGTTAACTTTCGTTACTCCACCAGAGAAGTAAGAATTATAGGAACATAATTGGCTTAGAATAATGAGACCAGCAAGGGAAATTTTAAGCATAGAATGCTAGATTATTAAAAAGAATATCATTCCCGCGAAGGCGGGAATCCATCCGGAGTCCTTAAATTCCTATCTTTTAACTAGATAAATTATAGTATAAGTCTTTCCAGTAGGGATTAAAGCTTTTAACTAAATTTATTTTCCATTGTCTCTTCCGTTGTTTCACCCTCTTTTCTCTTGTAATAGCAGACTTGATATCGTTAGTTTGTTCATAATACACAAGCTTATCAACATTGTACTTTTTAGTAAATCCGTTTATTAATTTATTTTTATGTTCGTAAATTCTTCTTACTAAATTATTTGTTACTCCAATATATTAAGGTACCATTTCTTTTGCTTGCTAGTATGTATACATAATATTGTTTATACTGCTTCACAGATTTCTAACATCTACTCAATACGACAGGCATTGACCCTGCTGGAGTTTATCCCGTAGTCAATACGGGGCAGAGGTGACATACTATGGTTTTAGTTTACAGGGTCTCTAATCATTTATGCCAGCTTTTCATTCTTCTTCCGTATCCTAATTAAAACAACAATCAACATTCCAACCAACACACTCATTCCTGACCAAACTACCCCCTCAAGAATATCTTGATTTAACGATGTTGGTAACGTAAGAATATTAAAACTTTCACCTAAAAAAAACATTACTCCAGAAATTACACCCAAAATGCCAAGAATAACAAACAAATAAAGAAATTTTTTAACAACACTAGATTGTACCAGGGACTGAATTGAAATAGCAAGAATAAAGATTAATATACAAGGAGAAATAACCCATAATAAAAGTCCTAATAAGAAATAAAGTGTTTTTTTATAATAACTTTGCCATAAAGGTATAGAAATAGGCTCTTCTCGAATCTCTTGAGGCTTTTCTTCTTTTTCTTTTTCTCTCAAAACCAAATCAGAATCAATTTCTGAAACTTTCATTTTTCGGGTAATTTGAGTAAGAAATTTTTTGTCTTTCTCGCAAGCTATCCAAGAATTATTATTTTTATCAAATGCTAATTTTTCTATTTCATCTTTAGCAATCTCATCAGCATAAAGTGTATCAAATCCAGGAATACTTACTTCAGAATCAGAAATAATATATAGATTTAAGTCAAAATAAGGATTAGCTGGCGGCATAGTAAAGCGCTTTTCTGCTGGAAGCTCTTCTCTAATTTCCCCCAAGGGCTTATCTTTTTCTTCTGTAAAAACTCTATATATCGGCTCTTGATACTGAATAACACTGCTGATTTTTAAAGGATAGATTATCTGGCTTGATTGAAATTCTAAAACTAGAGGTGAAATATGACCTCCACGAAGTTTTTCTTTTGTAAATTTATCAAGTGCTTCTGAGCGGATTTTTGCACAAACAAAATACCAGTTATTTTTAATATAATCTTCTAAAATATAATCTGCTTTTAAAGGAAAATCATAATTATTTTCTCTAAGCCAATTAGCAAGTGCATTCTCATCATCACTGGTAAGAACAGTAACATCATAGATTCCAACTTCTTTAGTTTCGACAACAGTAACTTTTCCTTCTGTGCCTTGTAGCTTTAAATTAAATTGATCTAATTCTTGACCGACGGGGTATTGCACTTTAGTAACTTCAGAAAGTGCGGTAAAAATCTCGTTTGATAAATAATCGATTGTAGGCCTTGCTGGAGTAGGTACAACCCAAGCAAAATCTTTAGCATTTCCTCGAAAAGTAATAGAAAGTACAAGAGTCTCTTTCTGCTCTTTACTGTTATAGTAAATTACCGCTTTCTGATCAGATTCTTCTACCCAATACTCAGGAGACGGAAACACTCCTCCGTCGGCTTTTGTAAGAAGGGGTATCGGCAAAAATAATAGTAATAGGATTACTATAAGGAATAGTTTTTTCATAGGATTTTTTGATAAGAATTAAGAGTTATGCGAATGGATACGAATGCTTTACGAATCCACCTTCGTTTTACTTCGGTGGACAAGTGGGTCACGAATACTATAAAAGAATCAAGGATGAAGAATTTAGAATCGATATTCTCTATATTCTATATTCCAAATTCTAGATTCTAATCCTAGTCGCCTAGTAACCTAGTAGTCCTAGTAGCCTAATCATTTACTTTCCAAATTTGCCCTTCTTTGGTTCCATCAAATTCAAATAATCCTCCGTACTCATCGAAATAGAGTCTGTTGTCGTCCCAGCATTAAAATAGAGTTCTTTATTCTTTAGTAAATCCTCATCAAAAAACACCGGCAAATTAAAAAGATTGCCAAAAGGATGAACTCCACCAGGATCACAACCTGTAACTTCTTTTAGGTTTTTTATATCAAGGAAATCAACTAATTTAAATCCAAATAAATTTTTAAATTTAGAAGAATCAAGTTTTTTATCTCCAGGAAGAACTGCCATTATATTCTCTTTGTCTGTTTTCAAAACCAATGCTTTTGCACCTTGCTCGAGTTTGCAACCTCTTACCTTTGCTGCCTCTTCAGAAGTTTTTACAGGTTTATGATGATAAAGTTTATATTTAATCTTATTTCTGTTTAAGTAGCCTTTTAATTCTTCAAAAGAATTTCTTTCTTCACTCTCTTTAACTCCTGTAACTCTCAAATGAAGTTCGAAAAGCTGTTTTTTATCAGCAGGAGACGGTGCATCCATTATAGAAGTCTCTCCCGCAGAGTTTACAGGAAAGGGAATTACTTCTCGAATATTATTTTCATTAGATAAGATAGCGCAAATTCTATCAACTCCTGGTGCAATTCCTGCATGAGGCGGTCCACCGTATTTATAAGCTT
>Ga0210051_1004522_pt1 | contig 13559 bp, 14 predicted proteins | sample CryGey092014_all_FD_185464 | JGI IMG/M metagenome (GOLD analysis project Ga0210051, IMG submission 185464) | Groundwater microbial communities from aquifer - Crystal Geyser CG23_combo_of_CG06-09_8/20/14_all (SPAdes) (version 2) | ecosystem: Environmental > Aquatic > Deep subsurface > Groundwater...
GTTATAGAAAGAAATGGTCTAACTGTATTTGAAAAAACAGACCACTCTGATTATCCCCAAGTGTTATTTAGAAGCTAAAAAATGAAAAATTTAGGATACGTTGAAGCAAAAATTGATGAGTTTAGTATTAAAACTTTTCATCGACTGATATTGAAGATATGCCATAAGAACGATTTTTATAAATCTGATGTGATTGATTATATTAATGGTGATGTAACGAATAAATTACATTTAACTCTATTTTATGGGTGTAACGTTACTGGTGTAAAGTTGAAACAATTAAAAAACTATGTCCGAAACATTAAACTGTCCAAGTTGAATTTAGGACGATTATTTTTAATACCCGGTTATAAAAACTTATACCAGGTATTATGTGTTGAAGTCATTGATGGCAACAACGAATTAAAAAATATATCAGACGATATAAGTAACTTTGGATATGATCAATCGGTCGTACACGATAAATTCACTCCACATTTAACTCTGGCCTATGTTAATAGTAATTACAAAGTACCAAGCGATATTCAATCGCCAAAATCAGTAAAAGTAAAAGCGATTAATTATTTTTGTGAGTAAGTAAAGAAGGGGGTAAGAGTCAAGCTTTTCTATGTTATCATTTGTATATGAGATTTATGGGTTTGAGGAGACGTCAATGGAAAAAAATTATTTTAATAATCGCCTCGCTGGCATTACTGCTATCAGGAATAGTGCCATTTTTAGGCGTATTTTTGAAATAGAAAAATCACCCCCTACCCCCTCTTTGACTAAAGAGGGGGAAAGAATTAAATCTAAATTTAGTATTAAAATCGATTTTAAAAGTAAAAAAATGTGGTATAAATTGTTTAAATTTATTTTGATTGGGTTGGTGGTTGGTTTGGTGGCAATTTTGCTGTTATTTGCTTGGTTTTCCAAGGATTTGCCAAATCCGACTAATGTGGTACGACGAAATGGATTTACTTCGCGAATTTATGATCGGAACGGTGCCTTGATTTATGATGTGTACAAAGATGCTAAGCGAGAACCAGTGGTATGGGCAGATGTGCCTGATTATTTAAAAAAGGCGACAATTGCAGTTGAAGATAAAGATTTTTATAAACATGCAGGATTTGATCCATTGGCTCCAGTGCGAATTATTAAAAATATTTTTTATTTTAAAAAAATAACTGGTGGGTCGACTTTGACCCAACAATTGGTAAAAAATGTTTTATTAAATTCTGATGTGACAGTAACTCGTAAAATAAAAGAATTTATTTTGTCAGTGCAAATTGAGGCAAAATATAAAAAAGATGAAATTTTACTGATGTACCTAAATGAAGCCCCTTATGGTGGAGCATCGTGGGGAGTGGGGTTTGCTGCGGAACAATATTTTGGCAAAAAAGTCAAAGATTTGACTTTTGTTGAGTCAGTGATTTTGGCGGGTTTACCCCAACGACCCAATGTTTATTCACCTTTTTCCAAAACTCCAAAAGCTTATGTCGAGCGAAGTGCCCATGTTTTGACACGAATGGTGGAAGACGGACATATAACTCCTGATCAAAAAATTGAGGCACAAAAGGAATTGGAAAACTATAAATTTTATGAAAATAAAACCCAGTTGTTGTCACCACATTTTGTTTTTTGGGTGAAAGACATTCTTATTGAGAAATATGGTGAAGATGTGGTGGATGGGGCAGGGCTTAAGATTATCACTACCTTGGATTTAACAATTCAAAATGAAGTTCAAAAAATTGTATCAGAAGAAATTGATAAAAGCGAAAAATTGGGAATTTCAAATGGGGCGGCGATGGTAATTGATCCAACTAATGGGCAAGTGTTGGCGATGGTGGGGTCGCGTGGTTACAATTCGGATAAAACAGATGGAAAATTTAATGTAGTAACCCAGGGTTTGCGACAACCAGGGTCGGCGATTAAACCGATTACTTATTTAATGGCGATAAAGAAGGGGTATACGGCAGCTTCATTGATTATGGATACCCCAGTAACTTTCTTGTCGACATCGCCAGGGCAAAAAGATTATAGTCCACAAAACTATACGGGAAAATTTTTGGGTCCACTCAGTTTACGTCAAGCTTTGGGAAATTCTATTAATACCACGGCCGTTAAAACTTTGGCTCGGGTGGGAATAAGTAATATGCTCAAGCAAGCTTTTGATATGGGTTTGATGACCTTGGAACCAACGACAGAAAATTTAAAAAGGTTTGGTTATGCGGTAACTTTGGGTGGAGCAGATGTGTATATGATAGATTTGGCATCGGCCTATGGGGCTTTTGCCAATGGGGGTAAACGGTTTGATCTCGTGGGAATATTAAAAGTTGAAGATCAAAAAGGTCGAGTGTTGGAAGAATATAAAGAAGTGTCTGGTAAACAAGTAATGACACCGCAAGAAGCGTTTATTATTTCAAATATATTATCTGATAACAGTGCTCGGGAAATTACTTTTGGAGCGGTAAATTTGTTAAATATTACAGGTTATCAGGTGGCAGTAAAAACAGGGACGACCAATGATAAACGTGATAACTGGACAATTGGCTGGACGCCAAATTTATTGGTGTCGGTGTGGGTGGGAAATAATGATAATAGCCCGATGGGCAAGGTGGCGTCGGGGGTATCGGGAGCCAGTCCTATTTGGCGAAGAATAATGTTATCAACTACTAAGACTCGAAACAAACAAGATTTTCCAATTCCTGATAAAATTATCAGTCTGGAAGTAGATAAGATTTCGGGGTATTTGTCTCATGATGGTTTTGCCTCAAGACAGGAATATTTTATCGATGGAACTCAAATGGTAGGGACTGACCTTATTCATTTGCAGGCAAAGGTTTGTAAGGATAAAGCGGGTTTAGCTACTCCCGAGGATGTTGCTAATAATAATTTTAATACTAAGGAATTTTTTAAATTTAGTGAAGATGATCCGGTGTCGACTGATGGCAAAAATCGCTGGCAGGAGGGTATTGATGGTTGGATTGCAACTCAGGCTGATAAAGATAAATATTTTCCTCCTACCGATTATTGTCGGACTGATGGGATGGTGACGGTTAATTTTGATTCTCCTTCGGATCGTCAAACAGTATCAAATAATTTTGATATAAAAATTTCAACTTCGTCACTTAAAAAAATAAATGAAGTTAAGTTGTGGGTTAATGGAAATGAGACCAAAACATGGAATGAAAGGCCGTTTGAAACAAGCTTACATCTTGATGATGGACTATATACTTTAAAAGTAAAAGCAACGGATAAAGATGGGGCGAGTAATGAGAGGGAAATAAAAATTGGGGTCAATAAACCTTGGGATTGGACTCCATCCCCGACTCCTGCTCCAACTCTGACTCCCCTACCAGTTATACCTAGTTCGACCTAGTTTGATATAAAAATATCCCCTAAACTCACGAATAATATAGTTTGATATAATAATTAGCAGTCGTATGGATTGAGTGCTAAAGATTAACTCTTTCTTCTGTTCTACCTTCTTCACCAAGATTTGCAGCCAAATCTACTTTTGGTTGTGATTTTTTTTGACGAGGTACTTGAAAGTGCACATTACGGGTTTTAATCTCTGCAACAGCTTGTAATTCTTTTTGCTGTGCAATATACATCTCACCAGCAATTCTGTGTTGCTTTAACAAATGATCAATTGTTTTTTTTACCATATTTTGTATTTTAACATTTAATAATTGAAATTGTTTTATTACAACTAAAAAACCTCCTTTTCAGGAGGTTTTGTGTTTTAAAACGATTGTTCGTTTATTACTACTAAACCTCCCGCATGGAGTGAAGGTTACAAATAGTAATGACACGAACTAATTTCATTGGAGTTATTTTAACAAAACTATATTGGATATGTAAAGAAGATGTTTTAGAAACAAAAAAGAGCTGTCTCTCTCGCCTTACGGGTTGACGTCGGGAACTTTAATCCCTCAGCTCTTAATCAATATAATTGTATCTCCAATTGTCTTTTAAGTTAAATTAAACGTGGATAGGTGGATCTTTTTGGCGGTTTTGTCATCGCAGTTGTAGTAATTGACGCGGAAAGTATATTTGTTTTCAAAAATATCAGTGATTTCCATGGACCATAAAATATTTTTGTTGATTTTTGCCGAATACTTTTCTATTAATTTTAGAGGGTCTTGAGGTGAGGTGAAATTTACATTAGCGTCGAGAGTTATTATCTGACTGGTTAATTCGATGGCGGAATTATTGATAACTTTTGGAATATACGGTAGAGACGTTGCATGCAACGTCTCTACAAGGTCATCTAAAATGGTTTCTTTAAACTCTTGTCCATCGTAAGTGCCCAGAGCATATTTTTCAATATATTTGCCATTTTCTTGATAATATATTTTGCCAATTTCGAAAAACTTTGGATTGGGGAGTTTGTATCGAGAATATTGGTCAAGTTGATTTTTTAATGATGGGATAAGACTTTGGCGAAGATAAATTACTTCGGCGTTAATACTATTTTCTGTTCTGATGACTGTTTTTGGGTCAACTGGTGTCTCGATAAGCGGCCAGGTGATTACTTCATCATAACCCTGAGACACTAATTCATCTTTTGTTTTTTCGATTAAATATAATATTTTGGGAGTGATGTTGTTGGTCTTTTTGTATGTGACGGGCTGATTGGTAGGAATATTGTTATAGCCGTAAAATCGGATAATTTCTTCAGATAGGTCTTCAGGAATAGTGATATCTTTGCGAATAGGGGGGGGAGTTACCAACGAGATTGCTTCGTCACTGTTGTTATTGTTCCTCGCAATGACGCATCCGAGATTGGTTAAAGTTTTTTTGGCAAAATCAGCAGAAATATTAATCCCAGAAATTTGACTGGCAGAATTAAAATCATATTTTATGGTCGGAACGGAAATTGGATTGGGGTAATAATCGTATGTTTTTGAATTGATATGGCCACCGGATAATTTTATTATTTGTGAGGCAAGCTCATTAAATGCGAGTGGTATGGTTTCGGGGTCAAGATCTTTTTCGAGACGAGTACTAGCTTCGGTGATTGTCTTAAGTTCTTTTGAGTCCAGTCTAATTCGGACACGATTGTAAATAGCAACTTCGATAATAATGTCAGTAGTATTGTCGTACGTACCGGATTTTTTACCTCCGACAAGATCAGTACTCAGTACTTCGGAAGGATTGCTAATAACTAAATTCTGTGATGACAACTTTAATACAGTGCCGTCGAGAGTGGTAAATTCCTTGGTTTTATTGTTGTTAGTTTCCCATATAATATGATCGCCGCAAATAGTAGCATCAAATGCATGATTGGGAATACCGTACATAAACATAATGTAATTGGTCAAATCAACAATGTTGTTTACCGAATTTACACCATGGATTTTGGTAAATTTTACAAGCCAATCGGGTGATGGACTAATTTTTAAATTAGAAATTTTGACACACATAACTCGAGTTACATCTGGTGAGGTGACGGTAATAGGAAGATTATTATTTGAACTATTTAAATTTGTTTCGGGAATAATTAGTGGAATGTTATAAAGAACCGATAAATCGCGAGCGAGGCCGTAGTAACCCAGACAATCGCCGCGATTTATTTTGATGTCTAAATCAAAAACTATTTCCCCTTCAATTTCTTCGTAAAAATTGGTGAAATGCCCAATCATAGTAATGTCATCACGAAGTTTTTGAGGGGTGACATTTAGATTGGGGAGAAAGGTTTTGAGATGGGAATATATTATCTTCATGTATAAGTTCCAAATTTACAAATTTACAAGTTACAATCAAGTTCCAAATATTCAAGTTCCAAATTGGAAATTGTTATTTGTTGATTGTGATTTGTTTGGAAATTGTTTTTTGTTTTTTGTGATTTAATTTATAACTCGTTTGGTTTGTAGGCAAGATTACCACCCATTAAAGTACGAATGTCAGTAATATAATTTTCCGCCATAGTCCAGCGGTCGAGGCCCATACCAAAGGCAAAACCAGAATATATTTTGGGGTCAATACCAGCCATTTGCAAAACCTTGGGGTGAATCATACCACTACCTCCCATTTCAATCCAACCGGCATATTTGCATAAAACACAACCTTTACCTTTACAATTAAAACATTGCATGTCTGGACCGACTCCTGGCTCGACTTCGGGATAGTATTTGCATCGATAGCGAACCACGACACTCGGACCATATAGCGTTTTGAACATTAAATCCATAGTGCCAATTAAATCTTTCATGGTAACACCTTTATCGACAACCACGGCTTGATATTGGTGAAAAACAAAATGGTTACTGCGATTAACTTTTTCATTACGGTAGACACAGCCTGGAAAAGCCGCCCGAATAGGTAAGTTCTTACTTTGTTGTTGGAGTAAATATGATTCAATGGTTGAAGTTTGAGTCCTCAATAAACATTGAGGTTGTTTTATATAAATTGTGTCTTGCATGTCCATGGCGGGATGGTTTTGGGGAACATTGAGACGCAAGAAATTATATTCATTGGTGACTATTTCGGGGCTGTTATATATGGAAAAGCCCAATTTTCGGAAAACTTCGTTTAGTTGGCGTTCCGTTATTGTTATTGGATGCAAGTGACCCACCTTTGGAAGACCAAAGGAATTTACAATTTTCAATTTACAATTTTCAATTTTGGAATCAACATTAATTGTATTATTAGATTTTTCTTTAATTATATTTTCTAATTCGTTTTTTAACGAATTTAGTTGTTGACCATATTCTTTTGGATTTGGAGCTGTTTTGATTTCGGTAAATAATTTATTTATTAAACCATTGCGACCTAATAATTCTATACGAATTAATTCTAATTTTGCCGAATTTTTAGCTTTATTTATTTTTTCGTTATAGTCTGTTTTTATTTTGTTTAAATCCATTTGTTTATATATTATATATTTTTATTTTTCGATTTGTTTTTTCACCACGAGGCGAGGTTACAAAAAAATCCCCTTTCGGGGATTTTATTTTTTTAAAATTAAAAGCCCCTTTATTTTAGGGAAGTAAAGATAGCTTTGAAAGTAGCAGGATTGGTGATAGCCATTTCAGAAAGCATTTTACGATTAATTTCAATTTTATTGAGTTTCAATTTGTTGATAAAGACAGAATAAGACATGGAAAATTCTTTTAGGGCAGCATTAATACGAATAATCCATAATTTGCGCATATCACGACGTCGAATACGGCGACCGTTATAGGCATATTGGCCAGCATGTAGCACTGCTTCTGAGGCAACCTTGTAGCGTTTGCTACGAGTCATCCAATAACCCTTGGCTGTTTTTAATACTTTTTTGTGAAATTTACGTCGAACGACACCTGTTTTAACGCGCATATTGTTTTATAAGTTCCAAATTTACAAATTTACAAGTTCCAATCAAGTTCCAAATTCACAAGTTCCAACTGGAAATTGTTATTTGTTGATTGTGATTTGTTTGGAAATTGTTTTTTGGAAATTGTTTATTAATTAATAATTTAAAGTAAACCTAATAATTTTTTAACTTTGATGGCAAATTTACCGAGTACTTGTTGTTTTCCTTTAAGTCTTCGTAATTGTTTTTTGGATTTTTTGCGTCGTAAATGGCGGTTGAACGATGACATACGCATGACTTTACCGTTTGGAGTTACTTCAAAACGGTTGCTAACTGATTTTTTGATACGATGTCTTTTACTCTGTTTTTCCATTGTTTTTTAGTTTTAAATTTTTTACTGGTCTAAAGGAGGCCATCAATCTTTTGCCCATCATCTTTGGCGGTGTGTCAATTATACCAACTTCTTGAATATCTTTTTTGAATTTATCTAACAGTTGATTGCCAAACTCGGGATGTTGCATTTGGCGACCTTGGAATTTTATACTGATTTTGACTTTATTTCCAGTAGATAAAAATTCTTTGGCACGTTTGACCCGAGTGTCATAATCCCTGGCTCCGATAAATGGGCTTAACTGAAGTTCTTTAGTGTCGCCTCCTTTGATACCTTTCTTTTCGGTCTTTGCTTTTTTGGCTTCTTGATATTTGAATTTGGAAAATTCGATTAATTTTACAACTGGGGGTTTGGCCATGGGGGCAATTTCGACCAGGTCTAACCCTGTTGACCTGGCCATTTCAAAAGCTTCAGAAATAGAAAGAACACCAATTTGTTTGGCATCTTCGTCGATTAAACGGACTTCGGGTGAAGTAATTTGGCGATTGGTTCTGATGTATTTTCGGTTATTCATTGGGCTATTTTATCAAATTTAGAGATTTTTTTGTGACTTGTTCCTTAATTTTGGTAATAAATTCGGAAATTGGAATTGCTCCAAGATCTTGACCATCGCGTTGACGAACGGCAACCGTGTTTGCCTTAACTTCGCGAGCACCGATGATTAACATATACGGTATTTTTTGCATTTGAGCGTCTCGGATTTTGGCTTGCATTTTTTTAGGTCTATCGTCAATTTCGACCCTGATTCCCCCCGCTTTTAAATCGGCGAGGACTTTGTTGGCAAATTCATGTTGGGCATCAGTAATGGGAATTAATTTTACTTGGACTGGCGAGAGCCATGTTGGAAACGCCCCGGCAAAATGTTCGATAATAACACCAAAAAATCTTTCTAATGATCCGAGGACTACTCGATGAATCATGACAACTGGTTTTTCCTTGCCATCTTTGTCAACAAATTTGGCGTCTAAGCCTCGACCCATTTGTTTTATATATTTGGCTAGGTTTTTTTTGGTTTTGTATTTGTCCTTAAAGGTTTTAAGTTCCCAGAAATCGTCAACATCTTTTTCTGAACTTTCGGAATATGTAGGAAGATTGAAATCAAATTGAATAGTTCCCATTTGCCACTCTCGACCAATTGAATCTTTAATTTTAAAATCAATTTTTGGTCCGTAAAATGCTCCACCACCTTCGTCTACTTTGTATTTAAGTTTTTCACTCTCCATGGCTTTTATCAGTGAATTTTGGGCAAACTCCCACATATCAACTGATCCTAAATATTTTTCTGGTCGAGTAGATAAATAGGCTTGGAATTTTTGAAAACCAAAGATATCTTCGTAAATATATTTGGTTAATTTAATTATTTCTTGAACTTCATTAATGGCTTGTTCTGGCGTGCAAAAAATATGAGAATCGTCTTGAGTAAATCCTCGAACTCGAGTCATTCCATGGAGAACTCCGGCTTTTTCGTAGCGATAAACAGTACCGAGTTCACCCATTCTAAAGGGTAATTCGCGATAACTTCGTGGGCTTGATTTAAAAACTTGAACATGATTGGGACAATTCATGGGTTTCAACTGCTCGTCGGTGGTGTAGTCATTTTTACTTTCACCTTCGATATTTTGATGTAGCATGACAGGAAACATGGAATTGATGTATTTGGTGTAATGACGAGTTTTAACAAACATATCCATGCCAGCAATATGCGGAGTAAAAACTAGTTGATAACCTCGCCTAATATGTTCTTCTCTCCAAAATGTTTCCAAAACATTACGAGAGGTGGCTAATTTTGGATGCCAGAGAATTAACCCTGCACCGGTTAATTGGTTTGTAGAGTATAAATCTAATTCTTTGCCTAATTTGCGATGATCTCGTTTTTTGATTTCTTCTAAATTGTTTAAATGCGTTTCTAAATCATCTTTATTTTCAAAGGCGGTGCCGTAAATACGGGTGAGCATTTTATTTTTTTCGTCACCATGCCAATAAGCACCAGCGATAGAAAGCAATTTAAATGCTTTAATTTTGCTGGTGTAATTGACATGGGGACCGGCGCAAAGGTCGGTGTATTGATTACCAGTTGAATAGATGGTTATTATCTCACCACGATCTTTAATAGAATCAAGCCATTCGATTTTGTAAGGATTATTGGTAAATAAATCACAAGCTTCTTCCATTGTTATTTTTTTCCTAATGATGGGCAAATTTGATTTGATTATTTTTTGCATTTCTGCCTCAATTTCGGGAAAATTTGAATCGGATAATTTAAAATCACCAATTGTTTCGACATCCATATAAAAACCGTCATCGGTGGCAGGACCCATGACGCGAATAGTTTTGTCAGGATATAGGTTTTCTACAGCTTGGGATAAAATATGCTCGGCACTGTGGCGAATTTTGTAAAGATTATCGTCGTTATGTTTAAGTTGATCTAGTTGTGACATAAGTTTAAAGAAATTTAAAATTTAAAAACATTTATATATTATATAAAAATTAGAATAAATAAGGGGGAGAGAACAATTTGGCCCAGACGTAAGAATTTACCCACGTGTGGGCGATGTAGTTAAATGAGTCGAAATATAAAATGTTTGTTGCATAATTTTGTGGAATGTAATAAATCGTGAAACGATTTAAACGTTCCTACAGCGTTTAAATTGCGATGCAATTTATTACGCTGTGAATCTGACAGGACTCGAACCTGTGATCTCTTCAATGTCAATGAAGCACTCTAACCTCGGCCATAGGCCGATCAGCCTTTGGCTGAAACTGAGCGTTGTTGTTAATTGTCTGTATTATAATCTTTTTTATCATTTTTCCAAATCCTGATTTGTAGAATTTTTCCCTGGCTGTCGAATCTTGTTTACAAAAATATTTTTCAAAATATACAAGTTTTAACGGTCGATTATTTCTCGTAAATTTATTTGTGCCTTCGTCATGTTCTTTTAGCCTTATTTCTGGTAATTTTTCAGTTGACACAATATAAACTTTGTTATTCTTTAAACTTTGTAAAAAATACACAAAGTACATAGTGAATCTGACAGGACTCGAACCTGTGACCTCTTCAATGTCAATGAAGCGCTCTAACCAACTGAGCTACAGATTCAGATTAACTACAGAGGATTATAGCAAATTAGTCACCACTTCGGGCGGCGGAGTGTTCGTCGCTCATCAAATATTTAATTCCACCTTTGGACTTTAAATTTTTCCAATAACCACTGTTTTTTTGTTTTTTCTTTTTGGCATTGAAACTATCAAGCCAGCAACTGGCTTCGTTAATATTGCGACGGAAGGCGATGACTAAATTTTTTAGACGGAGTAAAAAAGAAACTTGATATTCGTTGGCCTCGGGAATATTTTCCATGGTGGCTTTGGATAATCCTGAGTCAAGTTCACTGGTAGCTACAGTCAATTTTTTGACCTCGAGTTTTAGTTGTTCAACTATAGATTCGAGTTCGCGTTGCTTGTTTTCGAGCGCCTTACGATCTTGTTCGCCAATTATGTTTAAATGAAAATTTTCTTTGGTCCACAATTTGTCAGCTTGAGTTTTGTGAATTTCAACTGATTGATTTAAACCTAAAATTCCTCGAAGAGAAAAGTTGATGGGAGAATAATTTGGTTTATTTTCAGACAGAGACTCGCCTTTATTATCGTCCCCAAATGATTTGGTTTTTTTAGGATCGGACTTTGAAGTCAAAATACCACCTGCCATATGAAGTGATTATAGCATAATATAAGATACAGAACAAAAACTAATTTTTAATTTTTAATTACTAATTTCTAAACTAAAGAGAGTAAATAATTTATGACTTTTTGTTGTGTGAGCAAATAGACAACTAAGCTGGGGTTTTGAGTTAGTTGTGGATTTTTGGAGACAATGTCCTTGATTTCAATTTCAGTTGGATCGAGTTTTTGTTCTGATGAGATTTGGGTAATAGCTAAATTTAGGGTCCATTCGTCTTGGGCTTGGTGTTCTAATTCATGTTTAAGCTCATCTAAATTTTGGTTTTTGTTTTTTAAATAGGTTTCAAATGTTAAACTGGCAGAACGAATTTGGTCAATAAGATTGGTTAATTTTCTCTCAACCTCGTTGTCTAAAATTATTTTGGCTATTTTGGTTTCACTGTTTTCTAATATTACTTTTATGACAGCGTCGGTTCTCTTTTCTTTTTCTAATTTCGAGTTGGTATTTATCTTTTTGATTTCGATATATGCTTTTGGTTTGATCTTGATTTCGGGAATAGTGGCCGAGGTTATTTCAATTTGCCACTCTTTGTCAAGATTAAAAGGTGGGTTTAAAATTTTGACAGCTGGCTGGGTGGCTGGTTTTAAATTATTATCTTTGATAATTTCGTCGTATTTTTCGGATAAAACATGGTTGATAACTTCATCCAACATTTTTTCTGGTGATATAGAGTTTTTGACAATATCGAGAGGGGCTTTGCCTTTACGAAAACCTTTGGTTTCAAAGTCGGCGGCAACATGGGATAAAGTGTGATTATATTCTTTTTTGATTTCGTCAATAGTGACATTAAAATTTAGAATAAAAGATTTATCTTTATGGTTGGTTATTTTTACATTTGTTTTCATAAGCGTGCTTATGATAGCATAAATGTATAATGGAAATTATTCCGAAATACAAAATTTATTTGCAAGTGTTTTTTGTGATGGTGATTTGTTTATCATTAACTACGGTGTTGTTTGTGGAAATTTTGTGGTGGAATAAAAATAATCCCAAGAAAGAAAATCAAGTTATAACTGGCTTTCAAACTAATTTTGGTAAAGTGATAACGGTAGGCCAAGTATTGGGACGACAACAAGAGAGTGTCAAGGTTGATGAGTCGGTAGTAGGTCATGATGCACGACCTTTGATTATTGAAAGGTATTTAAAAAAATATAACTCGCCTCTTTTGTCCTATTCTCGGTTAATCTTTGATTTATCTCAAACTTATGGTTTTGATTATTATTGGATTGTAGCCATTGCTCAACAAGAGTCGAATTTATGTAAAAAAATTCCTGAAAATTCGTTTAATTGTTGGGGTTATGGGATACATAAAAAAGGAACTTTGCGATTTGAAAATTATGAACTGGCGCTAAAAAGTTATGCCCTTTATTTAAAAACGCAATATTTTGATAAAGGTTTAAATACCCCGGAACTGATAATGAAAAAATACTGTCCTTCGTCAAATGGGTCGTGGGCATATGGGGTACAGCAGTTTATTGATGAGATGGAATCAGGCAATTTTTAATTTAATACATATTGATTGATTACTATTGACATGGTTATAATATATTGATATAGTACGTATTAGATCCCGGGGTGGCTCCTCTAAAAGCATGCTCTGGGATTTTTTTGGGACGTATGATACAATTCAATATGTTAGAAGAAGTAAATGCTGAAACTGTAAAACAAATAAATGGTTTAGTTTGGGTATTGTCTATCGGTCAAAGACGTTCACATGGAGCGGTTGTGGATCTAACGGTTGGGCAGAGAGAAAGACGGGTAGAGGCACTAAGGCAACAACTGGCAGCACTGGGAGATTTGGAATTGGATAGGGTAGACAGGCAGGTGGCAGAGGTATTTGTACCTAGGTTGAATTGTGTTGGAAAATACGATTAGTACAGAATCTAGACAAGTTTTGGTTTCAGAAGTAGAATAGGCGCTATGGGGACAATCAGCACGGCGCAATTTAAGAAGGGAATATATGTTATTTTCCACGAAGAGCCGCACATGGTGGTGGATATTCATTTTGTATCTCCCGGAAAGGGTTCGGCTTTTTATAAGACAAAATTAAAATCTTTATACACCGGTCGGGTGGTGGAATATACCTATAAATCGGGGGAAAAAGTCGAAGAGGTGATTGTAGAGACCCATGAGGCATCCTATTCCTTTTTTGA
>Ga0210051_1004524_pt1 | contig 13557 bp, 10 predicted proteins | sample CryGey092014_all_FD_185464 | JGI IMG/M metagenome (GOLD analysis project Ga0210051, IMG submission 185464) | Groundwater microbial communities from aquifer - Crystal Geyser CG23_combo_of_CG06-09_8/20/14_all (SPAdes) (version 2) | ecosystem: Environmental > Aquatic > Deep subsurface > Groundwater...
CACGAGTTTTAGGTGTAGAAGGAAAAGGTGCTTATGCTTTGGTACTTCTTGTTCCTAAGATGGCGGTAACTTTAGGTAATCTTGGAATTCGTGGTGCTAATATTTATTTTTTGGGAAAGAAAGAAAAAGAGGAAAGGAATATTATTGCAAATTCCTTATTTTTAGCTTTTATTATAGGGCTTTTTATAATTTTTATAATTTTTATAATTTTTAGTCCTTTGCGTGAGAATTTTTTCTCAGGAGTACCTCAAAATTATTTATATTTTGGTATATTTTCTATTCCCTTTTTACTTCTCTCGTCTTATTTTAATGGGGTCATTATTGCCAAAGACTTGATCAAAAAATTAGTTGTTAAGGATGTTGTTATCAATGTTATCTCTCTTTTACTGCTTGGTCTTACAGTTTGGTATTTTAAATTGGGCCTTATTGCTGCTCTTGTTGTTTGGTTTATAATTCTTGTCGTCGATGCTTTTATTAATTTTGTTTTTGTAAATCAAGCATCAAGAAAAATAAAATGGCGTTTTTCTGTTCCTGTTTTCAAGGAAAGTATCGTCTATGGTCTTAAGATATATCTAGGAAATCTAGTTCAGTTCCTAAATTATAGATTAGATATGTTTTTAGTAAGTTTTTTCATGGGGGTACGCTTTGTAGGGTTTTATTCTATTGCGGTAAGCCTTGCTGAGCTTATTTGGTATTTTCCTGATTCTTTTGCTACTATGCTTTTCCCAAGAGTGTCATCGTCTTCTGAAAAAGAAAATAATAGATTCACGCCCCTTGTTACAAGAAATGTTGCTCTATTACTTTTAATAGAAATTTTATTTATTTTAGTGACAGGGAGATTTGTAGTCTGGCTTTTATATGGAGAAGGGTTTTTCCCTTCGCTTCGTCCTTTTTATTTCCTTCTTCCTGGGGTTTTAATACTGGGATTTGGTAAAATTTTGTCCGCTGATCTTGCAGGCAGAGGAAAACCGGTTATCAATGCTTATATTTCAATAGTTGCTTTATTTATTAATATTTCTTTAAATATTTATCTTATCCCAAAAATGGGTATGTCTGGTGCTGCCCTTGCATCAACTATTTCCTATACTGTAACTGGTATTTTGACTATTATTTATTTTATTAAACTAACGGGTTGTAAGCTTTCTAAAATTTTGTTTGTCCAGAAAGAGGATTTTGCTTACTATAGGGATTTTATAAATAAGAAGTTGTTAAAAAGAGGAATTAAGGAATTATGAATCATGAATCAGGAAGGAGTCAGGAATTTAGAGTATAGAATCTAGAAGAACTCTAGTTATTGGACATTTTGTCATTGGGATTTGATTTCTGCCTTCGCTATGCTTCGGCGGATCAGCTGCGGCTGAAGAAATTAGAAATTTGCAACTTTTAATGTTTAGAATTTCTTTCGTGTTGTTTAACTCTTTGTGTTTTTTTCTACTTCTTTTATGTCTAAGACAAAAGTAGTAATGAAACTAAATAATGATTTCATACACGATACTCGTGTTTATAAGGAAGCTTTAAGTCTTATAAATGCAGGTTTTTCTGTTACTGTGCTTTGCGAGAAGTCTCCTAAAACCAAATCTAAGGAAATAATTTCCGGTATAAAAGTAAAAAGGCTTAAAAAAAAGCCATCTTTTTTGATTCCAAATACTCTAAAAGACACTATAAAAGAAAAAGGTGATATTTATCATGCACATGATCTTGGTACTTTGCTTTTTTGCTATATTGCGGCGAGAAAAAATAAAGCAAAATTAGTTTATGACTCTCATGAGTTATATATGGACACAGAGGGGATGAGTGAGGTTCCTTTACTGAAGAAAATCTATCTCAAGCTTTTAGAAAGATTTGTTTCAAAAAGATGTAATGCGGTAATTACGGTTAACGAGTCTATCGCAAAAGAACTAGCAAAAAGATATAAGATTAAAAAGCCGTATGTGGTTATGAATTGTGCATTAAAAGAAGAAGTTGAGAAAACCGACTTTCTTAAGGGGGGATTAAAGTTACCCCTTGATCAGAAAATTGCTTTATATCATGGTTATTTTCAAGAAAAAAGAGGGATAGAAAAATTAATAGAAGCAGCAGAGTTTTTACCGGAAAAGATTGTTATTGTTTTTATGGGAGAAGGGCGTCTAAAGAATAAAATGGAAGATTCAATAAAAGAACTTGGTGTTGAGAAGAAAGTAAAATTTTTTCCAATGGTGCCAGTTGATAAGGTGGTTTTGTATGTTTCTTCTGCTGATCTTGGAATTATACCTTATGAAAGAACTTGCTTGAATCATTATTATGCTACTCCTAATAAGCTTTTCGAGTGTCTTGCAGCAGGTGTTCCGATAGCTTGCAGTAATTTTCCTGAGATGAAGAAGATTGTCTGGGAGTTTAATATTGGAGAGGTATTTAATCCCGAGGATCCCAGGGAAATTGCAAGTAGCATAAATCAGGTTTTAGGAAATGGAAGTAGATTGGAGGAAATAAAAGCAAATGTAAAAAGAGCTTTTGAGGGAAAATATAATTGGGGAAGACAAGAGAAAATCTTATTAAAAGTTTATAGGAAGTTAGAAAGTTAGGAATATTAGGGACTAGGGAGTAGGGAGTAGGTTGTAGAAAAGTTACCCCCTACAACCTAACACCTAATCCCTAATATTCGTGATTCTTAATTCGTAATTCGCTTAATATAAATTTGTGTAGACATTAGCTTCATTTGTATAATCCATATTCTTTATGAGTAAAATCAAAATAATCAACATCGTTGGAGCTCGTCCTCAGTTTATTAAAGTTGCTCCAGTTACTGAGGCTTTAAATGAAGTTCTAGGTAGAAAAGCAACTGTCAAAATGATCCACACCGGTCAGCACTACAATGGTAATATGTCTCAGATTTTTTTTGATGAGTTAAAAATTCCTAAACCCAATTGGAATCTAAGAATAGGATCCGGAACCCATGGAGAGCAAACAGGAAAGATGCTAATAGAAATTGAAAAAGCTCTACTTGAAGAAAAACCAGATGGGGCAGTAGTATATGGAGATACTAACTCTACTGTTGCAGGGAGTCTAGCAGCAGCAAAGCTTCATATTTTATCTTTCCACGTAGAAGCGGGCCTCCGAAGCTTTAATCGAGAAATGCCCGAAGAAATAAATAGAATTTTAACCGATCATGCATCTAGCGTACTTTTTTGTCCTACCAAGGATGCAGTAAATAATTTAAAGAGGGAAGGAATAACTAAGCGTGGTAAAGTTTATCTTACTGGAGATGTAATGAAAGATGCTCTAGTAAAAAACTCTAAGATTGCAAGAAAAAAAAGTGCTATTATCAAAGATTTGAATCTGAAGCGAAAGAAATTTCTTTTAGCGACTGTGCATAGGGCAGAGAATACTGATACAAAGAGAAATCTTGAAAATATTTTTAATACTTTTATGGATTTAAAAGAGAAAGTAGTTGTCCCGCTCCATCCTCGAACTAGAAAATATCTTGAACAGTATGGATTATTAAAGAAGATTTTGGAAAGTTTAATGGTGGAAATTATTAAGCCTGTAGGGTATTTAGAAATGCTAGAACTTGAAAGGAACGCTCGTTTGATACTTACTGATTCTGGTGGGATCCAGAAAGAGGCTTACTTGCTAAAGACTCCTTGTATTACTTTACGAGAAGAAACAGAGTGGGTGGAGACAGTAAAAGCAGGATGGAATAAACTTGTCGGAGCAGATCCTAAGAAGATTTATTCTGCTGCTAGAAATTTTAAACCTCGAAAGGAAAGAGAGTATATTTTTGGAAGAGGGAGTGCGAGTAGGAAGATTGCGAAGATTATTGAGAAGATGGTTTGTTAGATGATAAGAATTAGGTTATTAAGTTATTAGTATTGGTCATTTCCTAATTGGGATTTGGTTAGTAATTCTTAATTTGTCATTTCCGCCCTAGGCGGATCTCCGCCCGGGGCGGATGAAGCCTTGGGCTGAAGACATTTGCAGCTTTTAATATTTAGAATTTCTCTTGTGTAATTTTTTGCAGCTCCATCTTTATGAAAAAAATTTTATTTATCTGTTATTTTTTTCCACCAGCCGGTGGTGCAGGTGTACAAAGAGTAAGTAAATTTATTAAGTATTTAGAAAGATTTGGCTGGCAGAGTTTTATTATCTGTCCGGAAGAAGATGTTTATTTAGTAAGAGACGACACTTTATTAGAAGATATTGCTAAGAATATTTCAGTAAACAGGATTAAATTTTTTGAGGTTTTTTTGAAGTTATCTAAGGTTTCTTGGAAACTGTATAATTTTTTCACTAAATGGTTTTGTATTCCTGACGACAAGAAAACCTTCATGAAAGAGGCCCACAAAAGAGCTTGCAATTTAATTAAAAAGGAAAAGATAAAAATTCTTTTTACAACTTCCTTTCCATGTTCTACCCATCTTGTAGGATTAAGACTTAAAGATAATTTTCCTAACTTAAAATGGATAGCAGATTTTCGAGATGAATGGTCGGAGACTAAAGAGAAATTTCCTACAAGTTGGCATTATAAAAAAAATAAAAATTTAGAGAAAGAAGTTTTAAAAAAAGCTGATAAAATTATTACAGTATCAGAGCCTTTAAAGGGCGTTTTTATAAATGATTTTCCTGAAATTAAAAATCTTAAAACACGTTTTAGGGTTATTACCAATGGTTTTGATCTAGAAGATTTTGAGAAGGTCTTTGAGAGAACTACAGCTAAAAATAATAAAGATTTTACTATAAGTTATATTGGAACAGTTTATAATAAGCAGTCTCCGGAAAATTTTCTTTTAGGAATTAAGCAGTTCTTAGAAGATGAAAGATATAGAATTAAGATAAGGTTTATAGGAGCAACTTCTAAAGCAATCTTAAAGATTTTAAAGAAGTTGGGTTTAAAAAATAATTCTAAAATTGAAGTCCTAGATTATGTAAACCATAAAGATGTTTTAAAGATGATAGTAAGTTCTGATTTATTACTTTTGATTATTGGCAAGAGTATAAGAAAAGGAGTGTACACTGGAAAGATATTTGAGTATATTGCATCAAAAGTACCAATTTTTGCTTTAGTACCCAAACATGATGTAGCAGCAGAATTGATTAGAAAAACCAGAACGGGAGTTATTGTAGACCCTGAAGATAAAAAAGAAATTAGAAATTTTTTTTTGGATTTATATAATAAATGGAAGAGGAGAAGTTTGAGTATTAATCCAAATTGGAAAGAGATTAATAAATATTCTCGAGAAAAGTTAACTAAGGATTTAGAAAGAGTATTGCAGAGTCTTTAAAAGAAGCTGCTATGCGGTAGGCTAGTCCCCTGACTAGCCCAGACAATTGTTATTGTGCCTGATATTATTTAAATTCCAGCAAGGCCACAGGGAACTGGCCTTACCCGTAGCTTAAATAAATGTCTATTCTAAAAGCAAAATTAAACAATGTTTTCGAAAATCTCTTTACTTTTCTAGTTTTGTTTCTAATCCCAGCCTCTATTTTTCGATCGAATGCTTCTTTTCCCGACTACCCCTCGTTATTTTTATTTAGAATTATTACTGGGTTGATTTTGGGATTGTTTTTAATATGGTTTTTAATTGATTCTAGGGAAGTTCAGAAAAAGTTTAAGAAATTATTTTCTATTAAATATTATCTACTTTTCTTTGTTTTTTGGTTTACTCTAAGTTTGGTTTCCTATTTCTGGAGCGCAGATAAGTATAGTAATATAAGATATAATGTTTTCTTTCTCTTTTGGATGATATTGATATTTTCCCTGCCGTTATTTGTTGGTAAAAGCACGAAAAGACTCAAAATTATTTACAAATTTTTCTTTTTGGCTCTTGTTATAGTTTTAGTAATGTGCTTTTTCGAGATGTTTTTCAGACTTAGAATGCCTGAGTCTAAGCTTTTCTTTACTCCAAGAAGATTTCAATGGGCGGTGACTTCATTTTTTTATAACCCTAATAATTTTGCAACTTACCTAAGTTTATCACTTCCTTTTCTTCTTCTACTTCCCATTTGGCTAGAAAAACGTAGTTTAAGGGCACTAAACTTTGCTTTAATACTTCTTTTGATATTGTCCTATTCTTTTACCAATTCCCAAGTAAATAGAATAATTTTAGGGTTAGAGACTATAGTTTGCACCTATTTCTTAATACAACATAAAATAAAAGATATTTTTACATATATTGGAATAGGCTTTGTTGTTCTTTTTCTTTCAGTATCTTACCTAGGCCTTGATATCAAATATTATTTCTTTCCTGAAGAAGGATTAGAATATGAATATCTAGAGGAACAGTCTGATCTAGGATTAATGTTAGATACTGCTTATGCTGGTGGAGGATCTATTCATACTAGAATTCAGCTTGCAAGAAACGCTTTTCAGGAATTGAAAGATCCGAAGACTTTTCTTATCGGAGTAGGATCAGGAAATGCTGAAAATCGTATATCTTATTATGTTAATACTGAAGGAAAGCTAAGTATGCATAATTTTTGGGTAGAGATTGCGCTTTTATGGGGTATTCCGTTTTTTATTCTCTACTCTGTATTTTATCTATTTTTGCTAAGAGGGCTCTATAAAATCTTACAAAATGCAAAGAGTGTTTTTCGTAAAGAAAATTCTTCTGATTTGGCTTCTGATAAATTTTTTTATTATTTAACTATGTCTTTTTTAATCTCTATGTTAGGGTTTATCATAGGAAGTATCTCACCATCTTCTGCCTTTGTTTTTGCACCAACTTGGCTTTATTTTGGTTTTTGTCTAGCATGGATTAATTTAATAAACTCAAAATTTACCACCCAAGGCGGATCAGCCTAGGGCTGAAAAATTAAAAATGCAAAGTTTTAAAATGAAAAAAGTTTGTGTTCTAACATCAGTACATTATCTTTTTGACACTCGTATCTTTCATCGAGAAATAAAAAGCTTACAAAGAGCCAGTTTTCAAGTAACCTTAATTGCCCCACACGATCAGAGTGAACAAGTAGAAGGAGTAGAGATTATAGGAGTTAAGAAAAGAGGGAAACTTGGAAGAATTTGGAATTGGTTTAGAATCTTTCAATTAGCAACGAAAGAAAAAGCTGATCTTTATCATTTCCATGATCCTGATCTAATGATAGTAGGACTTTTGTTAAAGTTGTTTACAAAAAAGCCAGTGATTTACGATATTCATGAATATTATTCTGGTCAGATTCTCACTAAAGAGTGGATTCCTTCTATTTTGAGAAAGATAACAAGTTTTTTTGTAAGGTTATTGGAATATGTATTTTGTCCTACCTATTCAGCCCTTATTACTGCAACAGAAGGAGTTTATAATAATTATAAAAAATTAAATAAGAAGGTTTTTGTGATTAATAATTATCCTGATAGAAAATTTTTTAATAAGATTTCCAAAGAAAAACCCGCAAGAGATTTTCTCTCTTGTATTTATTGCGGGGATAAGACTAGAATAAGAGGAATAAAGAATATTCTAAAAGCTTTTTTGTTATTAAAAAAAAGAGGCGTAAAAGTAAAACTAGAAATGATAGGGCCGGCAAGTCCCAAGTCTTTTGGAAAAGAAGTTAAAAACTTTATTAAAAAGAATAATTTAGAGAATACTGTGCAAGATACTCCTAGGATTCCTTTTAAAAAAGCATGGTCACAAATTCCAAAAGCTGACGTTGGTATCATGCCTTTTTTACCTTGCCCTAATCATCTTATCGCTATGCCTACTAAAATTCTTGAATACATGGCATCAAAGCTTGCAGTTGTTACATCAGATTTGCCTTTAGTAAAGAAATTTATTGAAAAAGAGAAGTGTGGACTTGTATTTCGTTCCACGAGTTATAAAGATTTAGCTAACAAGATTTCTAGGCTAGCATCAGACAGAGAATTGGTAAAAAGGATGGCAGAAAATGGGGAGAAAGCCTTTTTAGAAAAATATAATTGGCAAAAAGAGGAAAAGAAGTTGTTAAAGATTTATAAAAAATTGGAAGGCTAGAGGCAATGCGAATAAATACGAATGCTATACGAACCCGCCTCAGGCGGACGAATGACGTTCTCTAGTTCCTAGTAGCCCAGTAGCCTAGTAACCTAATCCCCTGATTCTTGATTCGTGATTCTTTATTCTTTTTTGCTAATTTAACAAGTATTATGGAAAGACTACCTACATATTTATTTTGGATAAGCCTTAGCGTTATCGCCTACGTCTACTTTGGTTATCCTTTAATCTTGTTTATTTTATCTTTATTTTTGAAAAGAAAAGTTAAAGTTAAAGAAAATTACAAACCAAAAGTAAGCTTAATAATTGCTGCTTATAATGAAGAGCGCGTTATTAAACTTAAACTAAAGAATTCTTTGTCTTTAGATTATCCGAGGGATAAGTTAGAAATTATTGTGGCATCAAATGGGTGTAATGACAAGACAGATAAGATAGTGAAGAAATTCTTGCATAGAGGCGTTATCCTTGATAGTACAAAGGAGAAAATAGGAAAAACCGAAGCTCAAAATAGGGCAGTAAAAATTGCCAAAGGAGAAGTAATAGTCTTTTCCGATGCAAATAGTATTTATAAAAGAGACGCTCTAAAAAAGCTTGTCAGGGGCTTTTCTGATCCAAAAGTAGGATGTGTTTGCGGAGAATTAAAATACAAAAAGGGTCGTAGGGAAATGGTAGAAAGTATTTATTGGAAATATGAAAAAATTGTCAAGAGACTAGAAAGTAAAATAGGATCAATGGTAGGTGCGAATGGTTCTATATATGCTGTAAGAAAAAAGGATTATATGCCTTTGAAACCTGATTCTATATCTGATTTTTTGGAGCCCATTAAGATTTTTGAAAAAGGATATAGGGTGGTCTACGAGCCAGAAGCGATTTGCCATGAAAAACCTTCGGAGAATATCTTTGCAGAATTTAGAAGAAAGGTGAGAATTATTGTAAGAGGACTGGCTAGTGTTAAATATTTAACTTCTTTCCTCAATCCTTTAAAGAACATTCTTTTTAGCTACGAGCTCTGGACACATAAATTTATCCGTTGGTTTCTTTTTCCTCTTTTGATCGCAGTTTTTATCTCTAACATTTTTCTTGTCCAGCAAAATAAATTTTATTACTGGTTTTTAATCGTCCAAGGAATAATCCTATTTTTTGCTTTTCTTGGTTTAATATCAGTATTTTTAAATAAAAAAATAAAAGTATTTCATTTCTTCTTATATTTTTTAATGGTAAATTTCGCAGGACTTGTTGCTTTAGTAAAATTTATTTTGGGAGAGAGAATGACTACATATAAGAAGGCAAGATAGTACGCGTTTTTTTGATTTTTGATTTTTGATTTTTAAACTTACTTTGTGCCCGAACTCCCAGAAGTAGAAACAATTAAAAATGATTTACAGAAAAAAGTAGCTGGACTTATATTACAAGATGTTTTAATTACCAAAAAAGCAAAGCAGATAAGAAAACCTTCTTTTAGAAGATTTAAAGAAGAATTGATTAGTAGAAAGATAAAAAAGGCAGAAAGGCTAGGTAAATTTATTGTATTGCATTTGAGTAGTAGAAAGTTCTTAGTTATCCATCTTAGGATGACTGGGAGGCTACTTGTGAGGAAGAGAAACACTAAACCAGATGATTATCTAAAAGTAGCATTCGTATTAACTAAAAATAAAGAACTGAGATTTACGGATGCAAGAGGTTTTGGCACTATTGAGTTATTGAATAAAAAGGAACTGACCAAGCTGCAAGAGAAAGTAGGTCCAGACCCGCTTGATAAAAGCTTTACAGCGGGAGATCTAGAAAAAAGATTGCAAAGGAGAAAAAGAGCGATAAAACTCACACTTTTAGATCAAAGTATTGTTTCAGGAGTAGGAAATATTTATGCCAACGAAGCTTTATTTGCAGCTAAGGTTAATCCTCGAAGAAAAGCTTCTTCTTTGTCAGGAAAAAATGTTAAATTGCTTCACGAGAGTTTAAAAAAGATCTTAAAGAAAGCAATCAAGTTTAGGGGGACAACAGCAAAAGATGAGTATTTTGTTGATACAGAAGGAAAAAAAGGGAGGTTTAAATCTTATTTAAAGGTTTACCAAAGACAAGGAGAAAAATGTCCTAATTGTAAAGGAAAGATAAAAAGAATTAATTTAGGAGGAAGAGGTACGTTTTTCTGTCCTTCCTGCCAGAAATAAAACTCATTAATAAGCGTTGGCAGGTTTTGACATTAATTTTGTTTTAAATTATAATGGGCTTGGAAGACGTGGAAAGCGCGCAGTTTTTTTATTTTGTCAATATAGAATTTTAATATGCAGAATAGTCCTTTAAAGAAAATAAAAGAGTCTGAAAAAAAGGCTCAACGAATTATTCAGGACGCACGAGATGAAGCTAAAAAGGTATTTGAGCAAGCTAAAATAGGACTTCAAGAAAGAAGACAAATTAGTGTAAAAGAAGGTAGATTAGAAGAAAAAGAGGAAGAAGAAAAAATATTAAAAGAACTTAAAAAAATAGAAGAAAAATTTAAACAGGATACTAAATTAAAACTTAAAAAACTAGAAGAAAGAACCCTAAAAAATGAAGGAAAGGCGATAGGTTTTGTTATTAAAAAAGTGTTATCTTAAATTATTTTTGCATTTTGAGCTTTGAATTTTGAATTTGTCTAAAATGGCAATTATTTCCATGCAAAAAGTGAATATTATAGGCTTTAAGGAAGATGAGAGAAAGATTCTTAAGTTTCTTCAAGAAAAAGGATTAATGGAGATTATTGAGAAAGAGGAAGCTCTTTCTAGTAATGAATTAGGTGGAAAAAGCGAAGAAGAAATAGATACCTATATTGCAAGAACTAGTTTTGCTTTGGAGTTTTTGGATGGACTTGAAAAAGAAAAGCAAAATTTTATAGATGCGTTTTTGGGGGCGAAAATAAAAGTTTCTAAAAAAAAATTTAATAAGGTTCTTAGAAACTTTAAGTATGACAAAGTTTTGAATACTTGTGAAAGAATAGATGATGAAATTGCAAGACTAAAAGAGGAAACGAAGAATCAGGAAAAAGAAAAGGAGCTTCTTTTTAGCTGGGAAGATTTTCCTTATAGATTCTCAGAAGTAGGTGCTACTGATAAAGTGGCTCTTATTTTCGGCACTATTCCACAGAGCGAAAAAGATAAACTTGTTACCAAGATTAATTCGAAATTGCCTTGCACCCACGTTCAAGTAATAAAAAGAGACAAAAGCGAGGCTTTTTTAATGATTGTTTTTTTAAAGAAGGAAGAAAATAATGTCAATAATTTTTTGAGAGAGTTCAACTTTAACGAGAGAAAGCTTAGCTATGATTTTGACGCTACTGCTAAAGAAAGAATAGAAGAAATTGACAAAGAAATTGCAAGTTTACAAAAAAGAATAAATAGTCAAAAGCAAAAGGCAATAGAGCTCCTTAGGTACAGATTAGATCTTAAATGTTTCTACGACAGTTTACTTTTAAAGCGAAACGCTGAAGACACCAAAAGAAAGTTCACCTCCACAGAAAAAGTACTTTTAATATCAGGATGGATCGCAAAAGATAACTTTAGATTTTTAAAAGAAAATTTAGCAAAAATTTCCCAAAATACTGCTCTTATAGAAGTAAAACCTAGAAGAGGGGAAGAAGCACCAGTTGCTATTCATAATAAGGGAATTATTACCCCTTTTGAGGCAGTAACTAAAATTTACGGTATGCCAAAATCAACGGAGCTTGATCCAACTCCTTTTTTATCTTTCTTCTTTATTCTCTTTTTTGGAGTATGTCTTTCTGATGCAGGCTATGGAATCCTTCTTATGATTTTAAGTCGGATTGCTTTAAGAAAATTAGATTTAGGTCTTGAAGGCAAAAAGCTAATAAAACTTCTTTTCTACGGAGGTATCTCAACTTTGATAGTTGGAGCTCTATTTGGAAGCTGGTTCGGAGCATCACCTGATATCTTCCCTGAGTCTTTTGGAGCTATTAAGACTTTTTTATTGAAGATAAAACTGATTGATCCTGTTAAGAATCCTGTTAATGTTCTAATTCTGTCTTTGGCTTTAGGAATACTGCAAATAATTTTCGGAATTGGAGTATCTATGTATGGCAAAATTTTGAAAAAGGATTATAAAAATGCTTTACTAACCGATGCTTTATGGATAATATTTATAGTTCTTTTAGTATTCTTTGCTCTTACAAATGTAGGAGTATTACCTTCTACTTTACAGGTAACTAGTAAACTTTTAGTAATTATCAGTACGGTAGGTTTAGTACTAACTCAAGGAAGGCACCAAAAGAATATCTTTTTGAAAATTGGTTCTGGAGTATTGAGCCTATATAAGGTAATAGGATACTTGAGTGATACTCTTTCTTACTCTAGGCTTTTAGCATTAGGGCTTTCCACAGCTATTATTGGCATAGTAGTCAATATGGTAGCTCAATTATGCCGAGATATGATCCCTTATGTGGGTGTTGTAGTTATGGCTTTGATTTTGATTGGCGGCCATCTTTTTAATCTCGCGATTAGCTCTTTAGGTTCGTTTATTCACTCTGGAAGGTTGCAGTTCGTAGAGTTTTTTACCAAATTCTTGGAAGGTGGCGGAAATACTTTTAAGCCATTCCGAAGGGAAACGAAGTATATCGAGATTGGAGATTAGCCTAATAATTTTCTAGTTTTTAGAAGTTGAAGGCTACTAGGATATTAGGGATTAGGTTGTAGGGATTAGGGAATAGAGATTAGATTATAGAAAAGTTACCCCCTACCCCCTATAACCTACAACCTAAATCATTTTTAATTTTGCATTTTTAATTTTTAATTTAAAGATATGACCTTAGGAATTGCACTTGCGATTTTGGGTGCTGCAATTGCGGTTATTGCCTGTGGAATTGGCTCTGTAAAAGGAGTGGGGATGGCTGGAGAAGCTGCTGCAGGAGTTGTAGCAGAACAGCCGGAAAAATTTGGTAAGCTTCTCCTTCTTCAAGCTCTTCCAGGAACTCAAGGAATTTATGGTTTCTTGGGAGCTTTCTGGGTTATTATGAAAATTCAGCTTTTGTCTAGTCCGATAGATATCAGTACTGTGACTGGATGGCAAATTCTTTTTGCATGTCTTCCTATTGCTATCACCGGTCTTATCTCTGGGATTCATCAAGGAAGAGTAGTAACATCAGGAATTTCCACTGTTGCAAAAAGAGGAGAAGAGTCAGGAAAAATGATCATCCTTGCCGCAATGGTTGAAACTTATGCAGTACTTGGTCTTCTTGCAAGTATTCTTCTAATTAATGGTATTCCGGTAGAATAGGAAATTAGGCTACTAGGCAACTAGGATATCAGGTTCGGTAGATTTTCTAAATTCCATATTCTTAATTCTTATTTTTTTGCTTCATGCTTTTAGCTTTAAACTTTGCGCTTCTATCACTAGTGCCTAGTCCCTGATGCCTAGCCCCTAAGATATTTTTTAATTTTTGAACTTTGAATTTTAAACTTCTAAGGTGGCCCTTAAAGATATTCTAAACAAAATAATCAAAGATGCTGAAGATGAGACAGCAAAGATTAATGCAGAGGCTGAAAAAGAGATTAAAAGACTTAATAACAAAGCAGCAAGAGAAATAGAAACAGAACGACTTGCCATGAAAAGTAGGACCAGAGAGAGGAGGAGG
>Ga0210051_1004528_pt1 | contig 13555 bp, 14 predicted proteins | sample CryGey092014_all_FD_185464 | JGI IMG/M metagenome (GOLD analysis project Ga0210051, IMG submission 185464) | Groundwater microbial communities from aquifer - Crystal Geyser CG23_combo_of_CG06-09_8/20/14_all (SPAdes) (version 2) | ecosystem: Environmental > Aquatic > Deep subsurface > Groundwater...
TCAGAATCCGAGCGATCAAAACAGACAATGGCAGCAATTTCACTAATCGATACACCGGCTATTTGAAAAGCTCTGATCCAATGAATCCCAGACTGCATGATTTTGATATTCTGTGCCAAAGATTAAATATTATCCATTACCTGATTGATCCCGGAAAGCCTGCCCAAAACGGCAAGGTGGAGAGAAGCCATCGGGAAGACCAAGAAAAATTTTATGAAAGAAATAAATTTAGAAACCTGAGGGAATTAGAAACAAAGATTAAAATATGGAATGAAGAATACAATAATCTGGAGCACTGTTCCTTAAATGGAAAAACTCCAAACGAAATGCTAAAATTGTTAACTAACTAATACCGACAAATGTCTGTGGTTAAAACACCTGTCAAAATGTAAAACATCTCCGACAAGGGAGGTATTTTTGATTGCTTATTTGTTAATGAAAGATTACTAAAAAGTAAAGCGTACTAGGCAATGGAGGGTAATAAATAAATATAACCTAAATACCTATGATTCATGCCGTTGCCACAATTGTATTAAGTATTATGACTTTTTCGCTAATCAGCGGCTTCATTTTTCTGAATAACGACTGGCCCTACGACCAAGAATCTCTAAAAAGCGGGGAATCAAGGTTAGAAGATAATTTAGATAATAATAACAACCCCTCTTCAATTAATAAAATTGGAGAACAAAGCGGCACCCAAACTTCCGCCAGTGGGTCATCAGCAAATAACAATCAAAAAAGCTACACTATCGGATCAGCCGGAGAGTTGAATCTAATAGAAATTAGTTTGTACAAAAATCGTCCTTCATTACTGGAATTCGTCTACGAAAAATTAAAATTAGAAAATCATGAAAATGGAATTCGGGCGCCTACTGCTTGAACTGAAGAAATTATTTTCCAGTCTGCAAAACAGCTTTAAAACACCGTTTGCAATCAAGCGGTGTTTTTTTATCCGCAGTTGTTTTGATAGTTCAATCGAGAACAGAAAAATAAACTCAAAACGCATTGGGGTACGGCCTTCGGCTCTGAGACCTGACGGTTTCGCTGCTTAGGCTCGAAGAGAGGAAATTCGTTTTCGAACTTTTTAGAGTGATTTAAATAGTCAAAATAAAAGAGAGAAGAATTTAAAACTCTAATCGTAGGGGGTTTGGGGGCAACATTAAGCCCAAGAAAGACGAAACATCCTTAGATTGGTGAATCGGCGCTTTGTTGCCCCTAACAGTCCTTTCGACTTCGCTCAGGATAAATTTTTGCTTCTTTTTGACCTGCCCCGAGCGAAGCCGAGGGGTGTCAAAAAGAAGTTAACTAATTTTACCCAAACATCAACAGTTCTGGTTTTAAGATAAGAAGCAATCCGATAATCAGCATTAAGATTCCGCCAATTAAATGTGAGGCACGCACATATTTAGTGGTAATTCCGGTTACCTGCAAAGTGGCCATGGCGATAAAAAAGACAATTAAGTCATCCAACATGAAAATAAAAATGTAAAAAGCTAGATAAAGATAATACTGCCATTTAGCCAGATTGCTTAAACTTAATACCTGGGTGTAGACTGCCGGAAAACCAGCGGAACAAATCAGCTCCACCAGATTGACGGCAAAGGCCAAGATAATAATTCCTCCCAGCGCCAGCCAGAATTTTTTTTCTTGAGTGAATTTTTTTAAGTTCTCGAAAATCTTTCTTCTCTTTTCTTGCCCGGTAACCTTGCAGGTAGCATCTTTATTGGTCCAGTATTCTTTCAGGTTGTATCCTCCCCCTCCTAAAGCGACCAAGCCAATTACAATTCTAATCCAAAAGACAAAGCCGATGAATAAAAGCAGGTTCAGCCAGGCGGCCATGAAAAGAAAATAAACTGAAGCCGAAGCAATAATAAAGGCGCTGCCCAGAATCCACATTCTTTTTTTATCCTTCATTCCCAAAAGGAGCGTGATCAAAAACAGTAAAACCCACATAGCGCAGGGATTAAAACCGTCCAGCGCGCCGATGATTATCGTTAGTATCGGCAAGGAGAAATTTTTTACTTCAATTTCTCCCAATATAGGCACGCTTATTTTTTCTGGTATCGCAGAGCCTTGCTCTTCACAATTATCATCTCGCCCAATCTGGCCGTTTTGTTCACTTGAAGCAAGCACCTCCGCTATTACATCCCGGCAACTATTGTCTATAGAATAATCGATTGCTTTCTTTATTTCGGCACCGGTGATTTCTTCATTATACCAGCCAATAAAATATTTCTCTCCGATTACCGTAAATGGTACGCCTGATACATCAGCGTTTAATTTATCTCCTGCTTTAATCAGCAAGTTCCGATTCTCGCTGTTTTTCCAAACTTCATAATCAAATATATTGATATTGGGATATTCCTCTTTTAATTTATCAAGAAAGGTTTTTTCCTTGGCGCAGTGCGGACAGCCCTCTCCCCAAAAGAAATAGACATTGATCGGATGTATCTCTTGGGCCAAGGTATAAAATGGGAATATTGTTAGCGTTAAAACAACCAATAAAGTCGTAATTATTTTTTTCAGCATAGAATTCTTTGAGATTTTTTTAACTGATTGTTGTATTAAGCATTAATATAAAAATAATAGCAAACTGGTGAGATAAGTCTAGTGTTTGCGAAACTTACGAAGATAATTTAGCGGCCGAAAGTACAAAAGGATGGTTTTTCTTTTTCACTCAAGGTATAATAATATTAAATTATTATTCACATCAATTTTTATTGAAAATGAATTTTTCATCCTACACTAAAAAAACGGTCTCGGAAATAGAAAGAGAATTTGGAGTAAATATCAGATCTGGCCTATCAGAACAAAAAATCCAGCAACGATTGATTAAATATGGTCATAATGAGCTGGAGGTCCATGATATTAACTGGTGGAAAATTTTGAAAAGGCAGTTTGTTTCGCCTTTTATTTATCTTTTAATTGCCGCTTCTGCTTTGGCCCTTTTACTGAAAGAGGTTGTTGATTCACTGATGATCCTTATGTTTGTGGCAATTAATGCCTTTCTTGGATTTTATCAGGAATACCGTTCTGAAAATACGGTGAAGCTGTTAAAAAAGTATGTTGTCCGCCGCGCCCGGGTAATTCGTCAAGGTCAGGAGCAGGTTATTGATAGTACTTTGCTAGTTCCAGGAGACGTCGTAATTGTGGAGACTGGCGATTTTGTTCCGGCCGATCTTCGCCTAGTCGAGGAGTATAATCTAACGGTTGACGAAACAACCTTGACGGGTGAATCGGCGCCAGTAAAAAAAGTGAGTACCGCCCTGCGAAAAGCAGCTACTCAGATTTTCAAAGCCAGCAATATCTGTCTTTTAGGTACTATCATTACCAGCGGCAAGGGAAAAGGGGTAGTAGTGGCTACCGGCAAGAAATCAGTGATTGGCGGCATTGCTCAAATAACCAGCAAGACTGTTCACGCCGGCACTTTTCAAAAAGATATTGCCCGCTTTAGCAAATTCATTCTCCGTCTGATACTAGTAACCCTGGCTTTGGTGTTTGTGGCTAATCTGTTTATTAAAGGATTTCATGCTCATATTGTGGAACTGGCCATTTTCTCAGTCGCTTTAGCAGTAAGCGTTATTCCCGAAGCGTTCCCGATGGTGATGACTTTTTCTTTATCTCGCGGGGCACTTCAATTAGCTAAAAAAAATGTGGTAGTTAAAAGGCTTTCCGCTATTGAAGATCTGGGCAGTATTGAAGTTCTCTGTACTGATAAAACTGGAACTTTAACCGAAAATGATTTGACCGTTAAAGAGTATTACAGCACTCGCGGAAGACCGATAATCTTTTACGCCAGTCTGGCCGCTCCTTTTTTAAAGGAAGGGGGACAAGAACCCAATAACGCCTTTGACTTAGCGCTCTACCATCATCTTGCCAAACAGGATAGAAATATCTTAGATAGTTACCAGCAAATTGCCGAAATTCCTTTTGATCCCCAGCGGAGCAGAAATACAGTCATTGTTATAAAAAATAATAGTACGGAGTTAATTACTCGAGGGGCGCTAGAAAAGATTTTGCCGCTTTGCAAAAAGATGAATGCTAAAGAATTAAAAAAAATAAATCAGTGGGCGGCTCATGCTGGCCGGCAAGGACAACGGGTAATTGCCGTGGCAAGTAAAAAATTAACGAATCCAAAAGTAAATATCCAACAAGCAGAAAACAAACTAACTTTAGAAGGACTTATTTCCTTCATTGATCCCATTAAAAAAACCACCTCCCAATCAATTCATAAGGCAAAAACTTTAGGAGTAAAGGTAAAAATATTAACTGGCGACAGCCGGGAAGTAGCCGGAGCAATCGCTCGTCAAATAGATCTTGTTAAATCCAACAATGAAGTAATAACCGGCGAGGAGCTAGAGTTACTAAGTCACCGTCAACAACACGAAGCGGTTCAAAAATACTCTGTATTCGCCCGCGTTTCTCCAGAACAGAAATATAAAATCATTCACCTGCTCCAGGAAAAATACGAAGTGGGCTTCTTGGGAGAAGGAATTAATGACGCTCCGGCTCTTAAAATCGCCAATGTTGGTCTGGCCGTCCAACACGCCAGTGATATTGCTCAAGAAACCGCCGACATTGTTCTTCTTAATAAGAGCCTTCAAGTAATCGTTAATGGCATTGAAGAGGGGCGTAAGGTATTCGCCAATTCTTTAAAGTACATTAAAGCTACTCTGGCTTCCAATTTCGGCAATTTTTTTGCGGTGGCAGTTGCTTCTCTGTTAATTGATTTTCTGCCGATGCTTCCTTTACAAATTCTGCTTTTAAACCTCCTTTCTGATTTTCCGATGATTGCCATTGCGGCCGATACTGTGGATCCAGCGGAACTTAAAAAACCGCGCCATTATCAGGTTAAAGACATTGCCTTAATGGCGATCACTTTAGGAATAATCAGCACCGTGTTTGATTTTATTTTCTTTGCCTTGTTTTACCGGATTTCGCCTGCCATTCTTCAAACCAACTGGTTTATTGGAAGTATTCTGACGGAATTGATCCTATTATTGTCTATCCGTACCAGATTGATTTTTATCAAAGCAAAAAGGCCCGCCGCGATTCTTATTTGGCTATCTGGCTTTGCGGCTATTGCTACAGTTCTGATCCCATTCACTAAATTCGGGCAGGAAATTTTTCAATTCATCAGGCCCTCCGGAAGCCATCTTTTAATAATATTGGTAGTGGTAGTACTTTACTTCATTACTACTGAAAGCGCCAAACTTTTATATTATAAATTCACTAAAAACGAGCCGAATGTCTAACACCAAAAGTTTAAAAATTCTTTATTGGCTAGGATTTTTCATGGCTATTTCCATAGCTTTCCCTAGCTACATTAAATCATCTTTTTTAGAGAGTTTCGTCAATTTAAACCGGATTGGACTGTTTTTTGTCGGATCATCTCTTTTCGCCTTGATTGCCATTAATTTTTTTCCCTACTACATTAAAAAATTCACTAACTATCGGTTGGCAATAATCATGCTGGTGACCCAAATACTGGGAGTTATGCTGCTAATCACTACCCACTCGGCATTCTGGGCTTTTGTTTTTTTCATCATCATTGAGGTGACCACCTACTTGATATTCATCAACATGGATGTTTTTGTAGAAAGATTCACCGCCAACCCTACTACCGGCCGAATCAGAACGCTCTACTTTACTTTTATTAATTTAGGATGGTTGTTATCCCCTTTAGCAGTCGGTTATCTGGTTGGTAAAGAAAATTACCGGCTAGTCTATTTAATCGCTATCATTTTCCAAACAATTGTTCTGATTATCATGTTAGCCAATAGAAAAAGATTGGAAGACCATTTGCAATACGAACACCACCCCACTGGCGCAACCATGAAGTATATTTTAAATAACTCAAATCTAAGAGGAATATTTGCGATTGCCTTTTTATTAGAACTGTTTTATGTTGTAGCGGTAATCTACATCCCAATCTATCTTCATCAGTATATTGGATTTGATTGGAAAACAATTGGAACAATCTTCACTTTTATGCTGATCCCTTTTGTTGTTTTAGAGATTCCGGCCGGAAGAATAGCGGATCGTTATTCCGGCGAAAAGAAAATTCTAGTTATTGGATTCATGATTTTAATTGCTTTAGTAACCCTATTCTTTCTAATTAAATCAACTAATCCTTTGATCTGGGGATTAGTTCTTTTCTTGAGCCGCTGCGGTGCCGCTTTAATAGAATCTATGCGGGAGTCTTATTTTTTCAAAATTGTAGATGTTAAAGACATTGATTACATTAATTTTTTCCGGAACGTCTCTCCGCTAGCGTATTTGATTGTTTCTGGATTAAGCATTTTGGTTTTAAGGTTCTTTCCTCTTCAAGTGCTGTTTCTCTTTCTAGCAATTATTTTGCTTTCTGGATTCTACTTTGTAGGAAGTTTAAAAAAAATAATTACTAAAGAAAAAAATGAAGGCCATGCTAAGAGATAGTGCGTTCTTCCGCTATTGCTGATAGCTGGGTATTAAAGAAGAAGGACTTTTCCAATATTTTCCTTAACCAAAAGCCCCCGTCTTTTGACAGACGGGGGGCTTTTTTTTACACGCTATTTTTAAAAGCGTCTACCTGTATCTTTTCTTCTTTTGCGGTGGCAATCACGGCAATAGATGGGACGGTCGCCATCGGGCTCAAAGGGTAGCTCGGTAATGGCAGTGCCGCATTCAGAACAGGTCCATTGGCCTTGGTACATTTTCCGCTGGCCAAAATTTTGCTGATCTTCCATTTATATAAACCTTTTGTATTTTACGGATTTATTCCTTTAAAGAACTCCTAAAAGTTCTGTTTTGGTATCTCTGTAAAATACCTTAAAAATTAGTAAATTCAGTCTAGCATTATGCGGAAATATTGTCAAAACAGTGGAGTAAATACTAGTTATTTCTTTTAGAAGGAAGGCTGAGCAGAATTATTTTTTGTCAAAGAATTTTAAAATATGGTAAGATGAAACTGCTGATTATTAACAAAAAAACTATGACTGAATTATTTTCTGGATTTATCTTTACTATTGTCTTACCCCTGCTTTTCCTGATCATTATTGGCGGATTAAGGGTCATTAACCAGTACCAAAGGGGTGTGATTCTAACGCTGGGGAAATACACCGGTACCCGTACTCCGGGCCTGAATTGGATTTTCCCCATCATCCAAAGAATGATTAAAGTCGATATGAGAATCACCACCATTGATATTCCCCGTCAGGAAGCAATTACCAGAGACAACGTGCCGGTGGGAATCAACGCCGTAGTTTACTTTAAAGTGATCAAAGCGGAAAATGCCGTTTTAGAAGTGGAGAATTATTCCTATGCTGTATCCCAATATGCGCTGGCCGCTTTGAGAGATATTATTGGCGGCGAGGAATTAGATACGCTTTTAACGGAAAGAGAAAGAATTGCCACTCAAATCAAAAAAGTGGTGGATGTAGAAACAGATCCTTGGGGAATTGACGTAACCGCCATTAAGATACAGGATATTGAACTGCCCGCCGGAATGAAAAGAGCAATGGCTGCGCAAGCGGAAACAGAAAGAGAAAGAAGAGCTATCATCATTAAAGCGGAAGGCGAGGTCAGCGCCGCTCAAAATCTTCAAAAAGCAGCGGAAATTCTGGGTAATGTTCCCGGCGCTTTATCGCTTAGAACTTTAGAAACCATTGATAAATTGCAACCGGATCCATCTAAGACCGTTATTTTTGCTCTGCCAGTAGAAGTAATGGAAGGGATTCAGTCGCTGATTTTATCCAGAAAAAAATAACGTAGCAAAAAAGAAAACGGGACGTTGACCCGCTTCGACTCAAATCGAGGCGAGCGTCCCGTTTTCTTTTTGTTTTTTACCGAATTTCTTTCAAAAAATCATCCGCTATTTTTGCCGTGTCAGCGGTGCTTTTATAAAATGACTTCCAGACCACAACGATATCGGCATCATTGAAAGCGGCCTGCTGCACCTCGTGAAAAGTGTCTCCTCCAGCAATGGCAATCAGAATTTCGTATTCGCTTTTTATTCGGGAAATCTCATAAAAAGGTATTTCCTTTTCTTTATTAAAATGCTCCTCGTCCACTCCACGGTGCAGGATAACGACTTGAGGCAATTCTTCCAGATTTCTTAAAATAGTAAGTGGGAAATCAACATTCATCATATCAATCATGGAGTCAACTCCGCTTTTTTTACAGTTTTGAATAAAAGCATCCAGCGTTTCTAAAGGAGCATGCCCTAGCGCTACGGCCGCATTCGCCCCGCCATTGGCCGCAATTTCCACTTCAGTTTCTCCCCGATCCATGCATTTCAAATCGGCCACTACGTACGGTTCAAAATCAGCGTTTGTTTTAGGAATCTCCTTGGACTTTACTTTCTGCTTTTGTAAAGCCGAGAGCAGCAATCCGGTAAGGCCGAAATATTTATAAGAGCTGGATCGAGATGATATCATAGGAGTAACGCCGGTAACTTTCTGCCAATACCAGTTTTTAATTGCGGCAATCCCCTCTGCTCCATATCGTTTAATTAAGGGAGTACCGGCTTCGATTAAAATACGATCACTGACCGGTAATTTAGAGATAATCTCCTGGGCTTCGTCAAGCGTGCTGTTTAAGGCAATCTGTAAATATTTTTTCTTGGGATCAAGCATAAATTAAGTTAATTTATATATCTTTAGTATACACCAAAAGCTTTTTTAAATTAATAAAAAAGCACGGACACCCATAATAGGCTCACGTGCTTGGCAAAAATAGAAAATAGAAAGAAAGGCTCTTAGCCGGCAGGAACCCTGGTGACAACGGCACCGTTCGGGGGTAGAGTGCCCGGAATAGGTATGTTAATCTTCACCCCGCATCTCTGTCTTTTTTCGACCTTGTCGACCGGTTGGTGATCGATTTCAATGGAATCAATCCTTTGAGTATATTTGTAAACCTTTGGGTTCCTAAGCGACAGAGACCCATCTTTTACAAACATGAGTATATCACCTTTGTTCAAGGTCCCTTTTTTGACTTCAATGCCGACGCAACGAATGTGGTTAAACACTTTGATTACTTTTCCGCGGAAATCTTCTAGATTGCCTCCCTGAATTCCCATGATTGAACCTCCATACTGGTTTTTTAGTTTATCTATCTATTAATTCTTGATAGTGTTTTCTTAAGGAGCAATATTTGCTAAAATGATAGCGATATCTTAATTTACTATATAATAAAAAAATGCGCAAGTTTGCTTTAATTATCGCTTTAATCTGGGCCCTGTGGTGGCTTTATTTTGGATTAGTTTCGGGGACCAATGAGGGAATTGCCGATAATCTGATTAGTGCTACCCCCGGATTAATCTTTGTGGCCAGTGTGGTAGTGGCCTGGCGCTGGCAGAAAGCAGGAGCCATTACTTTGCTGATTGAGGGCCTAATAATCTTATTTGGTTATCCCAGAATGGCTTATGGAAGACTTCCTTTTATTACAATTTTAATCGTTTTAGTGATGTTGGCCCTGCCTGCTTTATTAAGCGGGTCTTTACTGATAATCAGCAATAAAAAACAGAAAGTGCTTAAGACTCCGCCCAATCCGGAAGAAGAGGTCACGGAAAAATAATCAAGATACAGTAAAACACGCCGAGCTGTTTTTGAAAACTCGGTGTTTTGATTTGGTCCAACAATTGATAATCACTGTTTGCATTATTGAATCCTCTTCAAGGAGACTTTCTTAAGAGGGATTTATTAATAGAAATTAATAGAATTTTAGAATAATTTTAAAATGGAATAAAGCAGGTAAGCCATAAGAGCAGCCGACGGTATCGTAAAAAACCAGGCCCAAACAATTTTTAAAGTAACACCCCACCGTACTGCAGAAATTCGGTTAGCGGAACCAACGCCTGAAATAGCACCGGTAATTACATGGGTGGTGCTGACCGGAACGCCCAGATGAGTGGCCAAAAAGATGCTGACGGCGCTGGCCGTCTCGGCGCAAAAGCCATCAATCGGTCTCAACTTGGTGATTTTTTGGCCCATGGTTTTAATAATTCTCCAACCGCCGCTTAGGGTGCCAAGAGCAATGGCAGATTGGGCGCTTAAAACCACCCACAATGGAATGGTAAATTCCTTAATGAGGCCGCCGGTAAACAGAACACCGGCGATAATTCCCATAGTTTTTTGAGCGTCGTTTCCGCCATGACCCAAGCTGTAAAGGGCAGCGGAAAAAAACTGTAATCGACGCGACCATTTATTAACCTGACTGGGTGGCTTTTTGAAGACGACCCAACTGGCAATGATTTTTAAAATCAACCCTGCCAATAATCCTATCGCCGGCGCTAAAACGATAAAAAGCAGAGTTTTGTACCAACCGCCTAAAATTATGACATCCAATCCTCCCTTAGCAATCGCCGCGCCGGCATAGCCGCCGATTAAAGCGTGCGAGGAACTGGTGGGCAAACCCAAGAGCCAGGTAATAATATTCCAACAGATCGTGCCAATAAGACCGGCAAAAATCACTTTGGGAGTGACAATGTTAATATCGATCATCCCTTTCCCAATGGTTTTAGCCACAGCCGTTCCAAAAATCAGAAAGGCGACAAAATTAAAAAAAGCGGCCCAGACTACCGCTTGTTTTGGAGTTAACACTTTGGTAGAAACTATGGTGGCTACCGAGTTAGCGGCATCGTGCATACCGTTAGTAAAATCAAAAACCAGAGCAACAAAAATGATGAAAATTAAAAATAGCAAATAAAAATCCATTAGCCAAATTTCACAATAATTCCTTCAATAGAATTACTAACTGACTGAAATTTATCAGCAATTTTTTCCAGATCCTCTAGTATATCTTTCCATTTAATAATATACAAGGCATCGCTGCCATTTTGGAAAAGATCGGAGACGGAGTGAATAAAAATAGCGTCTCCTTCGTCTTCTAAATCGTGGACATGGATAACCAGCTTTTTAACTTCCTCGGTATATTTTTGCTTAGCAAGATTGGCCATTAGCATCACTAAATCTTCGCTGGTCTTTTCATAAATTTCCGAGAATCCTGCCAAAAATTTTTCTTTCTTACCGATCTTGTAAATAACGATGTTATGAATAACATTCTCAATTTTATCCACAATATCATCTAACTCATGGGCTAATAAATAAATATCCTCCCGGTCTAGGGGAGTAATAAAGGTTCTATTTAATTGATCAATGATAGTATGAGTAACGTCGTCAGCTTGATTCTCAATTTCTTTGGCCCGTTCGGCAAATTTTTCTTTTTCTTGCTAACTTTCTTCCTTTTTGACGAAATCACGATATAAAAAAGAGATTTCTCTCACATACTTTGCCAGCTTATCCAACAGGCTATAAAAATTTGTTTGCCTGGGAAGAAAAAAGTTTAATTTCATATCCTTTCTGTTTAACCGGGGTCTCCAAGCCGATTCTAACACCAATTTTTTTATCTGTCTAACTTGGACTGAAAAATGCTATACTGGACCCATGGATGTTGTTATCGAGCAAATCAAAAAGGCCTTAAGAGCAAAAGCAAAACCGCTTTCCCCCAAAAAACTAGAATGGGCGCGAAGAATTGTCGGTCAAGATTTCAACCCCTTGGGATTAAAATTAGCAGAGGTCTGGAAAATTTCCCGCGATGTTTATAAACAGAATGAGGATAAAGTGAATTACAACCAAGCACTAAAAATTTCGGAAGAACTTCTGCAATGTCAGTATCAGGAAGAAAAATTTGCCGGCGTGGGGTTTATTAATAATTTTAGAAAGGAATTTGATGAAAACACTCTTCAGGTATTCAGATCTTGGATAGATAAGTACTGCCACAACTGGGCCTTTTGCGACAGCTTTTGCATTAATGTCATCGGGCCTTTTTTAGGAAAAAATTTAAAACTGGTTTTTAAAGTAGAACCTTGGGCGAAAGACAAAAATTTGTGGGTGCAAAGGGCATCTTTAGTCGCTGTATTAAAGATTGCTAGACTTTTAAAGCCAAATTATATATTTAAAAGAGCCACCCCTTTTATACAGACTAAAGAACCCTATTTACAGAAAGCGGTGGGTTGGCTCTTAAAGGAATCCGCCAAATGGCACCAGGGTGCAGTGGTTAAGTTCTTGCTGAAATGGAAACATAGTACTCCCCGATTGATTTTGAGATACGCTTGTGAAAAATTACCTGAAGATGATAAAAAAGAAATTCTGAAATAATCGACGGTTATTGAATATACCATGCTATTCCTATATACTAAAGGCGGAAATTAAGTCAACAGAATGAATCCTAAAGTGAGTTTCAAAAAAACATTCTAAAGTAACCTACGGGGAATTAACTATTCTTCTCGTTCGCCGAAGTCCCGCTGCCGTGGGAGGAAGATGGAATAAAAACTATGAGAGTTCAATATTCTCTTTCCGCACTACTTTCTCTTATTCTTCCTGGGATATCATTTTTTCTACTTTTAGTTTTCTTGGGAACGAACATTGAATTTACCTTATTCACCGCAGTGACTATTTTTATTCTAGTGCCGCTGGGGAGTATCGTCTTGGCTGTTATTGTTATTAGACGGAAAGAGCAAATAACCCAAAAAGAAACGACATTAACCAAATTAGGAATTATTCTGGCCAGCGCCACTATTATCAGCTTTTTTTGGTTTCAATACCTCTAATTAATAACTAATTTCAAAAATGAACGAGAGAGAAACTTATCATAAAGGGGATACCGTTACTGAAGAAAGTGATTACGTCTGCGTTCCTTGCGGATTCCGGAAACACTTTAAGCATGGCGAAATATTTACTGAATGCACCTCTTGCTTGAGCGGCACCGAAGACGGTCATGAAGATTACGTAGAGGGATTGGAGTTGTGGGAAAAATTTAAGCTCACTGCCGAAGAATAAATCCTAACCCAAAGAGATAGTGTTAACTCGTTCTTAACGACCTGCTTTAGGAATAGGTTGTTCTATTAAGTGGAAAAGTGATTATCAATTCCCAAACCAATATTATCGCCATTATAAATTATATCTTGACATTATTTAATATTAAGTATAGATTAACCTATTACCCGAAAGTGATATAATTTAAGAGAACCGGGTAAAATATTAATAAATACCAGTTTTAAGATAATGATTGAAGATTCCTTTCCTTTCTCTCTAAAACAACTAATTTTATCTTTCCAGCAAAAACCTCCGGTTGAGGATATTCCTAAAGATGTTGCCCGAATTAAGGTCAACAACACTATTAGCCGGGTTTCTTTTTTCTATGAAAAATTCCGCAATGCGATTGACTATAAAGAAGAACAACTTTTAAGAAAAAATGCGATTGAACGAATTTTAAAAAGAAGATTGGTACCGGGAGCCAAAATTGAGAAAGTATCCCGCCACTTAATTTACGAATTGATTAGGGGAAGATACTTGCCTAATAATGCCGTACCGGAAACCAAAACATTAGAAATTGCCCATACGATAAACAATTACGTATTGCTTTTACATGAAATCGTTCGCGACTTTAAAGGCCAAGATTACTATGACTATCGCAAATGGATTTTAAGTATTGCGGCGGTGGAGCTCGAGGGACAACTGGTTAGCGCTCATCGTGGTGAGGCAATAGTAGATTTCGCCTTTCGAACCATTACCGA
>Ga0210051_1004531_pt1 | contig 13553 bp, 15 predicted proteins | sample CryGey092014_all_FD_185464 | JGI IMG/M metagenome (GOLD analysis project Ga0210051, IMG submission 185464) | Groundwater microbial communities from aquifer - Crystal Geyser CG23_combo_of_CG06-09_8/20/14_all (SPAdes) (version 2) | ecosystem: Environmental > Aquatic > Deep subsurface > Groundwater...
AAATACTTTACATCCGTAAAGTACTTCGTCTGTCACCCTGAACTCGTTTCAGGGTCTATAGATGCTGAATCAAGTTCAGCATGACACCATCTTCCATGTAAAGTATATTCCGCTCTTGTTAGTAATTATCGGGACGGTTCTGGTTTTCATATTACTCTTATTTTCTTTTTTAGAAAACTAAGGAGCAAAGCAGGAACTGGAATCAAATTCTTGTTTACATTATCAACAGCGAGACAGAAACCTTCAAGTGTAAATGCGCCAAGTAAAGCTTCGCTATTTTCATCTCCAAAAACGGCAAGAGTCGGTCTTATACTATCTTTAAGAAAAATCTTAATCCAACAAGCATCCCGTGTTATTATTGAACCATCGGCAATTTTAAACTCTTGTTTATATTCTGGCTTGTAACCTAATTTTCTCAAGATTTTGCTTGGTATCCAGGTATAAGTCGCACCGCTATCAACAACACATTCAATTTCAGTTTTTAATTCCGGCTTTTCGGCATTTATTATTAAAATCTTTTCCTTAAAAGTTCCCATAAATTTCACCCCAAGCGACCGCTGGGAGTCCCTTCAGGGACAACCAGGGGTCTGCGACTACACCATAAAGTATAAAGTATTTTTAGCATTTTGTCAATATGAATTTTTACACATCAACAAAATCAATTAAAAATGTAAAATTGTGGTAAAAAGCATTTTTAATTTTTAATTTTCAATTCTTACTAACAAGAGCGGAATATACTTTACATGGAAGATGGTGTCATGCTGAACTTGATTCAGCATCTATAGACCCTGAAACGAGTTCAGGGTGACAGACGAAGTACTTTACGGATGTAAAGTATTTTATGCTCCCCTTAGTAATTGCCTTTATTTGATTCTCTGTAAAAACTTTTTTGTTTCGACGTCGTCGGGCGTAATTTTTATCGCTTCCTGCCAGCAATTTTTGGCATCCGACCTTTTTCCGAGAGCATAATATACCGAGCCGAGCCGTTTCCATGCGAGAGCATTGTCCGGCTCCAGAGCGATGACCAGTTCGCATTCCATTTGGGCGTATTCGTATTTACCGTCGTAAATCGCATCCAAAATCGTCTCCTGCTTCTGCTCAACAACGGTCTTCACCCTGTCAATAACCTCAAGTCGGGCAATCATAGAAAACTCTTTATCAAAAAATAAAAAGACCTTTTCCGAAAGTTTATTTGATTTGTCAAGTTGCCATGCATAGCGGGATGCGAGAACTGCAAGACGCTCGTCTTTCTCTCTGCCTAAATAACTGCTGACGCTTTTTCTTAAAAGTTGAGGGATTTTTCCTTTTTCCGTGATTGACGGTGCGACATTCACTGTGAATTTTTTAAGTTTTTCTCTGTAACCCTGCCAGGTCGGATTTGTAGGGTCAAGTTCCAAAAGTTGGTCCAATTTTTCTAATGACTGAAGGTATTCGCCCGACGCCAAAAGTTTGTTGAACTCGTCGGTAAGCGGCTTGATGTTCTCCAGCATTTTTGAGCGGGCCATCTCTATAAGTTTCGGCGGATTTTTTTGCCTCGGGTCAACCTTTAATACCTCTTCCCATAATGAAATCGCTTTTTTGTAGTCCTTTTTGTAAAACGCAGTCATCGCATCCTGGTAGAGAGTGGAAATTTCCTGCGAATGAAGAAAGGTGGATAAGTGGATAAGTGAATAAGTGAATAGTAAAAACAGTATCGCACCCTTAAGGGTGCTTCTACCCAACCACTCAACCACATAATCACTTAACCGCTTGTTCTTTTTCACTTTCATCCTTTTCTTATTATGTTAATTTCAATTCTTCTGTTTTTTGCACGGTTTTCGTCGGTATCATTCGGCGCAACAGGCCGAAATTCTCCGTAGCCGAATGTTGAAAATCTTTCCGGAGATATTTTCTCAATGTTGATGAAATAATTTATAACGCTGAACGCCCTTGCCGCGGAAAGTTCAAAATTGGAACGGTATTTTGCCGAAGAAATAGGAACATTATCGGTATGTCCTTCAACAATAATCTGATTTTCCATAGTTCCCATCAACCGCGCTATTTCTTTTAATGCGGGTGTTGCCGCACTTTTAAGTTCCGAGGAGCCGCTGTCAAACAATATCGGATTTGACAGTGAAATTTTTATCCGCTGTGCATTCGTTTCAACTTTTGCGAATTTAGAAAGGTCTTTGTCCTTGATAAAACTTTCCATTTTTGCGGCGACGTCCGTCTCTTTTTCCCTTTTTTCAAAAACGGATTTTTCACTTTTGTTTGCCACATCCTTTTGCAGGGATGTCAATGACTTTTCATACTGGGAGGAGGCGCCGGTGGCGGCATAACCGAACAATGACAGGAAAAAAATCATAAGTATCGTCATCAAATCCGCAAATGACACCATCCAGAGGTGCTGGGTCAAATCATCGGGGGACGAATCGTCGTAAAAGGTATCCTCCTCCTTCGCGGAAGATGACGCCTCCTCTTTACGGAACTCCTCAAAAAACTTTTCTTCCTCCGTTAAGAATTCCTCGTTGGCTGAAACTTCATCATCAAAATTAAAAATATCGTCTGCCATAATAACATCAATTAAAAATTAAAAGTTAAAAATGACGCTACGCTAAAATTATGGATAAAATTATTGTAAAATCTTTTCACCTCAATTTTTAATTTTGCATTTTACATTTTTAATTGCCTTTTTATCTTACTATGTTTATTTCAATTCTGCGGTTCTGTAGACGGCCTTCTTCGGTATCGTTTGAAGCAACCGGTTTGAACTCGCCGTAACCCGCCGCCACAAACCTCTCCGGTTTAATTCCCATTTTTTCAAAAAATTCAATCACGCTGTAAGCCCGTGCGACGGAAAGTTCCCAGTTGGACGAGTATGCCGCAGTTTTAATCGGAACGTTGTCGGTGTGTCCCTCCACCACGACGGAATTTGCAAGCGGTTTCAATGCCTTGGCAACTTCTCTCAAGGACACCGCCGCTTCGTTTTTCAGAGAGGAACTTCCCGGCGCAAAAAGAACCGGAGTTTTCAGCGTGATTTTCACATATTTTTCGGAAATTTCCACCTGCGTGTATTCCTGCAAACCCTTGTCTTTAACAAGATTGTCAATTCGGGATGCCGTTTCTTCCTCCTGAAATTTTTTTACGACACGCTCAGCACGGACTACGGCAGCATCCGTTTGCTTACCGCGAAATCTGTCCTCCAGAGCGCGGGTCATCGCTTTTTTCACTTCTTCCGGCTGGCGGGTAAATCCGTACAAAACCAAAAAAAACAGCATCAGGTTCGTCATCAAATCCGACAAAACCGCAAGCCAGATAGGATTGTCATGACTTCTTTTTTCCCGATATTCCGCCATAATAACACCAATTAAAAATTAAAAGTTAAAAATGACGCTACGCTAAAATTGTGGATAAAATTATTATTAAAGATTTTCACCTAAATTTTTAATTGTTTCATTTTTCTTTCTGTCTCGTCCGATACGCTACAAACGCTTCTAATTTCTTTTCCAATACGACGGGTACATCGCCCTTTTGAATTGACAGAACGCCTTTCGTAATTATTTCTTTAAGCGAAATTTCTTCGTCACTGTGGGCGCCTAATTTTCCCGCAATCGGAAGAAAAATAAAATTCGCAGAAAAAATTCCGTAGAAAGAAGCCGTCATCGCTATCGCCATTGATGCTCCGAGCGAGGTCGGGTCGGTAAGATTTTTAAGCACCTGAACGACGCCGACAAGCGTTCCCAGAAGACCGAAAATCGGTGCATATGTTCCCATAGAACGGAACACTCCCGCTAACTGCTGGTGCCGTCTTCTTATTGAAGAAATTTCCTTTTCCAATTTTTCTTTTACAATATCGGCTTCAAGACCGTCCACAATCATCTGCAGCCCGTCCGCCAAAAAAGGCGTTTCTATCGTCGGGATTTCCTTCTGCAGCGATTCCACTCCGTCCCGTTTTGCAACTTGCGACAGTTGAATTATCCGTTTAATCAAATTTTCTTTTGTTATTCTTTTCGGAGGAAAAAACACTATCTTCAGGGCAACGGGAAGCCGTTTTATTATCCGCCACGGGTAGGTAATCATCGCGGCGCCGAATGTCCCGCCGAATATAAGCACGAGGGCTTCAACATTAAAAAGCATATAAATCATGTGGCCGCGGGCCATTACAAACAGTATCGCCCCGAAACCGGTAAGAATTCCTAAAATCGTCATTACATCCATAGTTACCTCGCAAACAACAATTAAAAATTAAAAGTTAAAAATGACGCTACGCTAAAATTAAGGAGTTTTTTATTAAAATCTTTACATAAATTTTTAATTTTGCATTTTACATTTTTAATTGTCTATATAAGCCCTCTTTCTTTCATCCGACGAATAATGTCCAATAAACGCTTTTTCTCAATTTCAAGCCGCTGGGGCGTCAGCGATTTTCCCAACTCCATTTCCTGTTTCAACCGTGTTGCGGCGCCGGCCGGTAAAACGGAAAATATTTTTTCCTGCTGTGCGGCGGGCAAAATTTTCAGTACCTGTCCGAATACGGCAGTTCCCACCTGTTTTATTAAAAGTTGCAAACCGGATACATCCATAGAGGATAAAATGTCAATACGAACAATTGATTTTTCAATTTTTTGGGCAAGGTTTGAATCCTTGGTTTTTAGTTCAGCGATAATTTCGTTTTGAAGTTTCTCGTCGGCAGAATGGACAATCTCCCGTATTTTTTCTTCGCCGCCTGAAAGAAAATCAATTTTTATTTTAAGGTGATTCTCTAATTTTTCAACCTCTGACGGATTAAGTTCCTCCACCTTGGACAAAAAACCGACGACATCTTTCTTTACATCTTTCGGTATTTCGGTAAAAATCCGGGCTGATAATTCCGGTGTTAAATAATTCATAACGACCGCTATATTTTTTGCCGGTTCGTTTTTGAGAAGATAGCCGAGTTCTTTTATATTTTCCGCATTGACAAACGAAAACAGCGGCTCTTTGCCGGATGCCGAGAGTTCTTTTTTTCGGATTTCCGACGAAGCGGCTATTTCCGGAATTACCGCACCGGTTGCAAAACCGCCGGATGCCTCCGATGTCTTTTCCTTAAATGACGATGCGGAACTGACAGCCGCAGAAACGAAATCCTTGGCGAATTTCTGGAAAGGTCCGAACAAAAACATTGAAATCGCTAATGTAAAACCGATTGCCGCCAATACCGCAAAAAGCCAGTAAATGTTCGGAGGGTAAAAGATGGAACTCCATGAAAAAACATTTTTTTGAAAACTCATCTGCTTGATATTCAGTTCATCGCCTCTTTCTTTCTCTATTCCAAGAAGGCCGGATGAGACCTCTCTAACAATATCCACAACTTTTGACGAAACAGAATTATCAAGAATTATCGTGACCGAAAGTTTTCTGATGAGCGTCCTCGTATCGTCGCCGAGGGCAGAGAGCATTACCGACTCAACCTTTTTTTCGGCAAGGGTTTCTTTTATCGGAACTCCCGGCAAAAACATTTCATCATCTTTTTTGGCAGGCGCTTTTTCCTTTTTTTCGCTCATCAACTGGACATTTACAATAACGACGATTTTCTCTGTGCCGGTTATTTCGCTGAGAACTTTTTTCAGACGGTTCTCCATGCTTGATTCAATGGCAATTTTCGTCTCAATTGATGTCTTTGATTCTTTTTGGGCGTAAAGGCAGTGGATAAGTGGATAAGTAAAAGTAGTAGAGCACCCTTAAGGGTGCTCCTACCTAACCACCTAATCACATAATCACTTAACCACTTTTTAGTTTTCATTTTTCCTCCTAAAAACCCATTGATAGTCGGACATTCCCGGAATTTTCTTTATAACTGTTTGCTGCAGCAAAAGCGTCTTTATAATCGGTGAGCGTATATCCGAGTGCGGCGGAAAGATTTTGACGGACGCTGTATGTCAATTCAACGGTGCCGGTAGTGTTTATATTATCAGCGGCTTCCGTCGGTTTATCAAGTGAGGGCGTGTAAGAGCCCCACATCGCAGCGGAAAGTTTTTCTTTTATAATGTTGAGATAATTTATATTGATTGAATACGAACCCGTAACGGTCTCCGTTGACGAGGCAATATTTAATGTTTTTGAGAGCGTGGCGCCGCCGGAAACGGAAATATTCTCTCCGATGCGCGTTGAAAGTCCGAGATTTCCAGTGTCAGTTTTTAAGTCGGATGAAACACCGGTTTTATCTTTGAATTTTGACTGCTGGGCATTTATGGAAAGCGTCGTCATTTTTATCGTGTGAGAAATTCCCACCGACGGCGTTTTTGTTTCGTTGTTAAGAGCGTCTATCGGGTCACCTTTCGCTATATTCATAGAATATCCCAGAGTTAAAACCGGATATTTGGGAATGCCGGATGTTAACGTAACGCTTCCGAGATTTTGCGTCGTAGTTGTCTTGCTCGGATCCTTGTTCAAATTATCATGGTAATTGTTGAAATAACAGGATATCGAGCCGGAACGTTCCAGAGAATAACCCGTTGAAAGTTCATATGATTCCTTATCCTTTGTGGACGAGGGAGCGCCGAGCGAGTTGAAATCCGGTTCTATTTTTGAGTATATTCCCATAAATGAAAAGTTTTTTACATTGACGGAAGAAACTGTGGCTTTCAGTCCTCTATCTTTTACAGAATCAGACGAAATATCCGCCCAGTACTCTGATTGTCCATACTCCCCTTTTATTCCGAGGACGGAAGATGGTTCAAAATATACATCGCCGCCGACGACATTATTTTTTACGGGAATGGCCGTTCCAGGTTTTTCAATAGAATTTTCAGCATCTTTGCTTGCGATATAAGAGGCACCTATTTGAGAGTTTGAGGAAGTGAAACTCTGTGAAATTTTTCCGCCGTATAGATACCTTTCGTAGATGCCGGCGGCAGTGTCCGTCCCTTCCTGTTTTTCCGCCGATTGGGCACCCACGACAGATGCGGAAAATTTTCCCGTTGTTCCTGTGATATTCAAACCGCGGATTCCCGCACCGTATAATGTAAGCGAATTATATGACGGCTGGATATCGCCGAAAGAGAGTTGAATTTTTTTCCCGTAATAATTGAGGAGGAAATTGTCAAGGTCAAATTCGTCTTCTTTCGTATAAAGCGCATATACATTCAACGAAACAGGCGTTTGATAGACATTCCCGACCAAATTCAGATTAACAGAACCGTTGTAGTCGGATGAAGAACCGTATACCTCATATTTTTTTTGCGACTGTTTCCATGAAAGAATGGCGTTGCCGCCGACGGTAACTTTTTTTCCCGGTTGGAGAGGACGGGTAAGTTCAACTATGGTAAAGGGAATATATTCCGAAACAATAATTCTTTGTTCTTTCAGTGTTAAAGTAATTTTATAAAAATACTCGCCGGAAAAAGAACTCGGCACGGTAAAAGGGAGATATGCAAGCGCCGTCTCGCCGGTTGTGACATCAATTTTGCCTTTCATCTTACTGGTTTTTTTGATGTAATTTTTTTGCGCGTCGTAAATCTCGGCTTCCAGATAATATTCATCGGAAAGCCATTTTTCGCGGCCCGTATTCAATGCAATCACCTGGAATGTAATTTTTTCGCCGGCAGTCGCGGGGTCAGGGGAAGCGATTGAAAGTTGAATGTTTCCAGAAGGAGCAGAGTAGAGGCAATTAAAAATTAAAAATGAAAAATGAAAAATGAAAAAAATCAAACCATAATTTTTAATTTTTAATTTATAATTTTGCATTGTTTTTATTTCATTCTTCCTTCCCGGGATATTCACTTTTTACCTCCCTCGGTTTCACTGGATGCGGATTTTTCAGTTCTTTCTCATATGCATCCATAACCGCTTTTTCTATTTTCTGTCTCATTTCGGCATTTATCGGATGTGCGATGTCTTTGTGCGAACCGTCCTTCATTTTCCGGCTAGGCATAGAAATAATCAGTTTATCGTTGACCTTGACAATCTTCATATTTCTGACGACAAACGCATTGTCAAATGTCACCGTCACATATGCCCTGAGCCGCTCCTCTTCCTTCAAAAAAACCCGAACCTCCGTAATCTCCATGATGCACCCCCTTAACGACAATTAAAAATGTAAAATGTAAAATTAAAAATTTAGGAAAAAAACTTTAATAATAATTTTATCCATAACTTTTCATTTTTAATTTTGAATTTTTAATTGCCTCTACTGAATGAACCAGCCAAACGACATATCCGGCTTTTTGCAAACGATTTTTTATTCTAATCCCTGCGATTTTATTTCTTACAAAACCAAAAACACAACTTCCGCTACCGGACATTAACGAAAATTCCGCGCCGCTTTCAGTCAATAAATCTTTAATCTTTTTTATTTCAGGATATAAAGGAATTACAACATCCTCCAACCTGTTAAAATTAGCGTATTTTTTAATTTTACCAGTTTTCTGCGGTTTTGTCAATTGCGAATATACAAATTTTGTAGAAATTTCAAACGGCGGCTTAACTATTACATACCACTCTTTTTTTCGGATTTTAAGCGGCGTAAGTTTATCCCCAATTCCTTCGCCCAAACATCTGCCGCCATAAATAAAAAACGGCACATCGGCGCCGATTTTTTTCCCTATTCCAGCAAGTTGATTTTTAGTAAGTTTCAAATTCCAAAGTTTATTGAGGCCTTTCAACACAGCCGCAGCATCCGACGAACCGCCTCCGAGGCCGCCGCCAACCGGGATATTTTTTTTGATTTTTATCAAAATCCCTTTTTTTATGCCTGAATATTTTTTGAGCAAATCCGCCGCTTTATAAACAAGATTTGTTTTATTGGTCGGAACTTTTGGATGAGCACAGAAAATTTTTATCCCATTTTTAATTTCTCTGACATAAATCTCGTCCGTCAGTGAAATTTCCTGAAAAATCGTTCTTATGTTGTGATAACCGTCTTTTCTTTTGTTCAAAATATCAAGAAAAAGATTTATCTTTGCGTTTGCTTTTAATTTTATTTCTACCATAAAAAAAGTCCCGTTTTTTCATCAAATTTCCTTACAAGTTTTTGTTTTTGGGGAATTATGAAAACCTCGCAGGCAAAAACTATTGTCGGTGAAAAAAGATGCCCGCCGGATAATTTTCCGTTTTTGTCCGCCAAAGAAATATGCGCATGTAAAAACTGCTTTCCTTCTTTAACGGAAATATTCCCGATTCCCGAAACAATTTCCATCGGCTTATTTATAAAAATTTTTTTGTATTTTTTTGTTTTCTGGTTGTAATAACCGATTGTTGCGATCTTTACCGCACCGATAAAAAACACAAAAGCGGATTTTATTTTTTTCCGACGGCATTTTTCGGTTATTGCCTGCGTAATATCCTCGCCGTAATTAAGTTTGAAAATCATTTCACCGCCGCTGCTTTTTCAGCTTCCTCAACCAATATCTGAATTTTCTCCAACTCACCGCCGGCGCACCAAACAGCACGACAATTTTTATTTAAGCATCTGTCAATAATAACACCGGTAAGCATGCTGTGAAAGACCATCGCCATCTGGGTATTACAAATCGGACATCTGATATTCGGAAAGTTGTCAATTACAGGGATGTTCACCCTTTGTAATTTTCGCCAAGTTTTAACATTTTCAATCTCGCCAGCAGAAAATCCTTTATCCTTACGGGCAATCACTTTTTCTAACACACCGTATTTCAGCAAATCGCCGGCACAAAAATTACAATGCAGCGTAAAAGTACCCTCATATGGCATCTCAACCAACGGAACATTACATCGCGGGCAACGGTTTTGTGAGACCACGCTTGACATTCTTTTAATAAAAAGTTGAAGCAAAAGTTCATCGTCACCGGCACGGACAATTTTATCATCATTCACAGAACAAACGAATGTTGACGGCTTAATAGTATCCAATGCAAGTATCTGGAGCGGTGTGAAAGGCCCTTCCCATTTCTCTTTAATGTGCGCAAAAAATTTCGGAGATTCTTCTTTCGTTTCTATCAAATTTTTCTCAATCCCGACCGTCGACACATTTTTTAAGTCCCGCTTAATTGTAATCACATCCGTTTTTGCCCAAGTCATCAATTTTTTAAGACGGTCTGCAACCGGCGGATGTGTGCTGAATAGATTGGCAAAAAAACCACGCTCTTCATCTAACCGAGATATCTGCGGGGTTAGAATAAAAAGCGACGCAAAACCTTTCGGCACATCAAAACTTCCTCTGTATCTTTGTGAAATTTTGTAAAGCGCCTCTGCAAATGAAAGCGGGTCTTTACACATATCCACTGCGTTGGCATCGGCAAGAAATTCACGCTTCCTTGAAATCGCCATATAAATAAAATTAGTGATGAACCTGCCAAGTGTTGCCAGAAACCATAAAAACGGCCGTGCCAATATCAAAAATACGGATGCTTTTGTTCTGGATAAAACCTGCCATAATTTTGATTTTGTAAAAAGTGAACGGAGACGGTCAAATATCCCCAAAATGTTACTTACCGTCGTAGCAAGCCGCGAATCACCGGAGACCAAATGCGCCGCCTCGTGAGATACAACTGCTGTCAGTTCAGAGCGGTCTAATCGTGCTAATGTGCCCTCAGTTACACCAATCGCCGAAGAGTGAAAACCATCCTCAACAGAAAACGCATTGCATCCCGCAGACGGAATAACTACCGGCAGAATCGGTCTTATACCTGTTGCCGCTTCTGCTTCATGAACGATATTTATAAAAACTTTATGATACTCGTCACTTTTATCCGAAGAGATTGCACCTAACTGATTAAGGATTTCATTGAGAGACCGTTTCCTTGCCAAAAGAAAATGAACTACACCTGTGAAAAAAGCAACCGCTGTGGCAATTGTATTAAACAGCCAGAATTTTTTTACAACAAAAAAATAAAAATGTTTACCGAGACAGGCAAGCACTACTGCAAATATCAGATTGAAAAAGACGGCATAAATTATCAGTATCAAAACAAACAGAACCCGAGTGGTCCGTTCCGCCTGTTCTCTTGCATCTAAAACGGTTTCAGCAGGAAGTGAATGAATCATATGGAAATCTCCGAATAAATTCGATGCTTTTATTCGGTGCCTTTATTCGGGTTTTTTATTCGTGCGTATTCGTATCTATTAAAACTTCACTTTCGGAACTTCTTTTTCTACTTCAGGTATCTCAAAAAACACTTTTTTCTGAAAAGGACCGAACATCCTTGAAACATGATTTGACGGAAACTGCTCAATGAGCGCATTGTAATTTGCAATAACATCGTTATAATGACCGCGGGTATATCCAATCCGATTTTCAGTCGTTGTAAGTTCTTCCTGAAGTTGCATCGCGTTTTTGTTCGCCTTCAAGTCCGGATAATTTTCCCATACGGCCATAAGCCGACCTAAAAGTCCGGAAATCTCGCCTTCGGCTTTCATACGGCTTTGCATATCACCTGAGCCGGTGGCTTTTGCACGCGCATCCATCACTTTTGTCAGCGTGGCTTTTTCAAACTGCATATAACCCTTGACCGTCTCAACCAAGTTGGGAATCAAATCGTGACGCCGTTTTAACTGGACATCAATCTGACTCCATGAGTTTTCCGACTCAACCCTGTAGCGAATCAACTTGTTGTAAATACTGACAACATACAGAACAACACTTGCTAAAACAATCAAAAAAAACCACATCATAAACACCTCCCGTCAAATTATTTTTTCTATTTTTGGTTTGTATTTTTTTAGTAATGATTTCACAGCAATAAAAGAAATTATTAAAAAACCAAAACCTGTGAAAAAAGCAAAAGTTTCAGAATGACCCAGAAAAAAGCCGAGAAAAATACCGATAGTAAACATAGCGGAAGGGATTCCGTAAAGTATTGCCGAGATTTTCAGGTTTGACGGTTCAATTTTAACGAGAACTTTATCGCCCGCATTTGCACCGACGGTATTTTCAAGTTCAAGATAAAAACTACCATCTTCGGCTTTTTGGCAGGCGCCGCATTTTTTGCATACTGCTTGGCGGGTAAGTAATAATTTAAGTTTGTTACCGGAAATTTCAACTATCGTTGCAATTTCTTCCATAAACAATTTATCTCGGAATGAGGGAGTTGTTGGGGAATGCCCTCACGGAGCATCGCTTAAAACATTCAGCGATGCGAGTGGGAGCGTGGCTACAGAGCCAACGCGTGCTGACGAGACAACTCCCGAATGACTACTATCTCTTCCATTGGATGCATTTGGTCGGACACGCCTTATAACACTCGCCGGCATTTTCGCAGGTCGTATAATTAATTTTTGCAAGATTGTTTTCTACTACAATCACTTTTTCATGACATGGACATTTTTTCACGCAAAGCCCGCAGGCGATACAACCGACATCACAGACGGAACGAACAACTTTTCCTTTATCGTGCGAGGAACAGGCAATTAAAAATCTTTTATCTTTCGGAATGAGTTCTATTAAATTTCTCGGGCATGCTTTTACGCATAAACCGCAGGCGGTACATTTCTCTTCATCAATTTCAGGCGGCAAACCCTCTCTTAACTTTATAGCGCCGAAAAGACAGACACTGGCACAATCACCAAAACCGAGACACCCGTAACTGCACATCACCGTTCCGCCGGAAACCAGCATTGCCGACACACATGTCTTTACTCCGTTATAATTTCCCCTCTGTCTTTTTTCGGAGATATCACCGCCGCAATGAATCCGGGCAACAAGTTTTTGTCGTGAAGAAATTTTAACGCCTAAAAACTCTGCGATTTTTTTTGATGCATCTTCTCCGCCGACAGAACAAAGGGCTGGATTAGCAACACCTTCAACAATTGCTTTTGCATAACCTAAACACCCCGCAAACCCGCAAGCACCGCAGTTAGCACCGGGAAGCATCCCGAATATGATATCAACCCTTGGGTCAGTTTTAACGGCGAATTTTTTGGACGCTATACCCAGCCCTATACCGAGTACCAGCCCCAGAATACCGAGAACGATTAAAGGAATTATAATTGCGCTCATTTTAGCCGATACCTTACCCCAACTCCGCCCTGAAATATAAAATCTGTCCCGACGGCAGGTGCAATTTCAATAAATATCCCGAGCGGATTCGTGTCAAAAAGATATTCAATACCGATTTTTCCCTGCACGCAAAAATCTTTTTCAGTAACTAACGCCCCGATACCATAGTAAAGCGGCATCTGCCCTTCGTTCACCTTGAGTGCATTAAAATCATGCCATAAATAATCGCAATGAAACATAATCCCTGAACCGAAACCGACTACTCCATCAATAGCGGTTTTGTCTGAAAGCATATACTTTCCGGAAATACCCGACGGTTTGCCGAGCACAATGCCAATCTCAAAACCTTTCCCGCTTACAACACCTAAACCCAACAAACCCAATAAACTCAACAGCACACCAACTTTTTTCATACCCCCCCCTACATCATCCCTGAAAATCCGAAAAATGCTATCGCAATAAGTCCCGCAATAATAAATGCAAGCGGTTCACCTTTAAGCGATTTTGGTGTATCTGCCAATTCAAGCCGTTCTCTTATTGATGACATCAAAATCAAAGCGAGCGTAAAACCCAGACCCGCACCGACGGTAAATACAACCGTTTTTATAAGATTGTAATTTTC
>Ga0210051_1004532_pt1 | contig 13550 bp, 11 predicted proteins | sample CryGey092014_all_FD_185464 | JGI IMG/M metagenome (GOLD analysis project Ga0210051, IMG submission 185464) | Groundwater microbial communities from aquifer - Crystal Geyser CG23_combo_of_CG06-09_8/20/14_all (SPAdes) (version 2) | ecosystem: Environmental > Aquatic > Deep subsurface > Groundwater...
AATTGACAAAAATAGTCAAACAAGTTCATTTAAATTTAGCAAAACAATTTGAATGGCAGGTTATCAACGCCAACCAAACAATAGAACAAGTCGGTGAACAAATTTTTCAAATTGTTAAAGAGAAATTTCGTTTGAGTTAAATGATAATAAAGCATTCAACCCTCACAACTTGCGAGTCTGTGAGGGCTTTTTTATTTTTTGTAATTATGATATTCTAAAATCATGTATAAACCAACTATTGGTCTGGAAATCCATGTGGAGTTAAAAACCAAGACAAAGATGTTTTGTGATTGCAAAAATGAAACATGGAAAATCGGCCAAGAAGAATTAAAACCAAACAAAAATGTTTGTCCGATTTGTTTAGCGCATCCAGGCACTTTGCCAGTGCCGAATTTTGAAGCAATTAAAATGGTTTTGAAAGCTGGCGTGGCTTTAAATTGTGAAATCGCGGAAAAATCAAAATTTGACCGCAAGCAATATTTTTATCCTGATTTGCCCAAAGGTTATCAGATTTCCCAATATGATGAGCCGTTTTGTAAAAATGGCTTTTTAGAAATCAATGGCAAAAAAATTGGCATCACGCGCATTCATTTGGAAGAAGATACTGGAAAATTAACACACACTAATAACGGCACATTGGTTGATTACAATCGCGCCGGCGTACCCTTGATGGAATTAGTCACAGAGCCAGATATAACTTCAAGAGCCGAGGCTAAAGAATTTTGTCAAGAATTACAGGCGATTTTCAGAGAATTGCAAATTTCTGACGCTAATATGGAGAAGGGGCAGATGAGGTGCGAAGTGAACATAAGTCTCTCGAATGACAATTCGAGAAATTTAGGCACCAAGGTAGAGATAAAAAATTTAAATAGTTTTCGGGCAGTGGAAAAATCTATTGATTATGAAATAAAAAGGCAGGAAAAAATTTTAACAGCCAAAGAAAAAATTGTGCAGGAAACGCGCGGCTGGGATGAAATCGAGCAAGAAACTTTTTCCCAGCGGACAAAAGAAGGTTCAGCTGATTACCGTTATTTTCCAGAACCAGACATACCAGTTATTAAACTCAAAAATCAAAAAACTTGTCCTGAACTTAATTCAGGATCAAAAATCAAAATTAAGGAAGAAGAAGAAAATTTTATTGATATAGAAAAAATAAAACAAGAATTGCCGGAAATGCCAGCGCAAAAAAGGCAAAGATTTATAACTGAATATGGTTTTAATTCTAATGAAGCTAAAATTCTGGCGGCCAATCCGTTTTTGGCCGACTATGCTGAAGCAGTTATTTCTGAAATAAAAATCTGGCTAAAAGATTGCGGCGAATTTGAAGGCGGCGAAGAAGAAATCTGGTTGGCAAATAAAGATAAAATCAGCAAACTCATAGCTGGTTGGTTAACAAGCAAACTGGCCGGACTGTTGGCCGGCAAAAAAATAGATTGGGAACAAAACACGATTTCTGCAGAAAATTTTGCCGAATTCATCACTATGATTTTTACTCGTCAGGTATCAACAAAAAACGCCAATATCTTACTGACACGAATGTTAGAGACAGGTGGCGATCCTTCGCAAATTTTAGCCACAGAAAATTTAAAACAAGATAAAAATTTTGATTTGGAAAAAAATGTTGAAGAAATTATGAATAAAAATCCAGAACAGGTAGCGCAGTTTAAAGCAGGCAAAACAGTTTTGCTAAAATTTTTTCTTGGACAAGTTATGAAAGAATCAAAAGGCCAGGCTGATCCAATGGAAGCAGAAAATTTACTTTTGCAAAAATTGAGTTAAGAGAATTTCTGCCTTTCTATAATTTTTCACCCATTTAATTCTTTTATCTCTCTTAAACCATGTCATCTGCCGTTTGGCAAATTGATGCGTGTGAATTTTAATTAAATTTATTATTTTTTGTTTTTGTTGTAGGGGCGTATTGCAATACGCCCCTACATTATTACCAATGTTATCCACATTATCCAAATAATCCACGATTTCTTTATACCCAATGGTTTGCAAAGGCACGGCGTTTGAACTAAATTTTTTAATTAATTTTTTTGTCTCATCCACTAACCCGTTTTTTATCATTTCATCCACCCGCTTATCAATGCACTCATCTAAAATTTTTTTTGAGGGTGTAATGCCAATTTGCAGGCAATCAAAAATAGGTTTTGACTTCTGACGCAATTCAGAAAATTTATAACCAGCCATACAAACTTCCAAAGCGCGGTCTAGACGCCTTGGATTTTTTGTATCAACAAATTCCAATGACTTGGAATCTGATTTTTTTAATAATTTTATTTTTTCAGCTAAAGACATTTTCATCAGTTTGTTTCTTAATTTTAAATCCGGCTTAACTTTTGGAATTTCATAATTATCAACAATCGCGGAAATATACAAACCAGTGCCGCCGACTATAATTGGCAGTTTGCCGCGCCTAAGAATATCTTTAATAGCCCGCAGAGCTAATTTTTTGTATTTTGCCACATTAAATTTTTGATTGGGATTTATGATATCAATCAAATGATGTGGAATAAATTTGTATTCTTTTAAATCCTTTCCTGTGCCAATATCTATACCGCAATAAACCTGCCTTGAGTCAGCAGAAACAATCTCGCCATTAAATTTTCGCGCGAGTTTAACTGCCAGCTTGGTTTTGCCAGCGGCAGTCGGTCCGAGAACAACGATTATTTTGGATAAATTTTTGCTTGACATAAAATATTTTTAATGCTATATTTTCTCTCTAAATAAAAAATTCTTTTCACAAAATACAACGGGAGGCATATAAATGAATGGCTGGTTGTTTTTAAAAAAAATAATTGTGGAATTAACTATAATAACAATATTTTTAATCCTGCCTATGTGGTCGCTGCTATCAGTATCAAAGACTGATACTCTTGCTCTGTGTTTGGCTTTACTGAACACGGCTGTGTTACCAGAGCCAAGCATACCAGTCTGGTTGAATGTTATCCATTTGGACCGTATTTCTACATTCCTCTTGGTAACATTCGTTTCCAGATTGCCGATTATTTTATTATTTTGGCCAAAATATCTACAAAAAATAATTAATAATAGGCGTCTGGCTATCTTAGTTAAGTGGTATACCAAATCAATTGGTTGGTGCAAGTCGGTTTTACTAAGACTAAAAACTTTCATCAGCGAAGCTGTGGCTAATCAAAAAGAAAAAGCTGAGGCCAACAAAAAATTCTTATACTACATTTTACCTTTGTTGGCAGTAATGTTTTTATTTTTTGTCATTCTGGCTGGTTTAATAAAGCTTGCAGCAATTAAAATTAAAAAATGGTATGAGGACCGCAGCAAAAAGGCAAAAAAAATAGCTGTTGACCTGGGATATTTTGGAGTGGTAGGCGGAGCTGGTGCCCCTTTTATACCATTAACCAGGGAAGCTGGCATTGCGGCTGTTTTAGTCTTAAATAATAATAAAGCCAAAATTCTTTACAACATAGTTGATGTATTAAGAATTTTGGCGGAATCAATTTTGTTTTGATTTTTTCATTCTTAAATAAAATCCGGCAACGCGAGTTCGTAAAACCTGGCCAGCCAGTGTGCCGCCTTTCTTTTGCTTTAAGCCGGCTTTGCGCGCCAGTTCTTCACGTCGTTCGGATTTAATTTTTGGAATTTTTAACATAGGAGAAAAAAGAGGTGCTTTCTTAGCCAACTCCAGCAAGCGCTTCTTTGAGCGTTTCCGACGGAAACGGGTCCCTCAAAACGCACTAGGTTGGCTCTCGACCTCGGTCTTGAACCCATAGTTCGGAGTCCTTTAAGAGTTTTGTGGGCTTCTTGTCCCAGTGTAAATGATGGGAATCGGTCGGAGTAAAATGAGACAAATGAGACACTATAAAAGGAGTTTTGGAGTGTCTCATTTTTTGTTTAAAATTTGCTATTTTCTAATTATCATTGACTTAAACCATTTTTCCTGAAAATCTGTTTGTTGTTTTATTTCATCATCTGATAATTCAATTCCTTCTGGAACAACTATTAATTTATCATCTTCATCATTAGTACGGTGTAAGACGGCAATGCATTTGCCGATAAACTCTTCTACTGGCTTATTTACTCCTAAAACATAGAGGCATCTAACTCTTCTCCATCTGGAGCTAAAGTATTTGGCATAAACCCATAATTAGCTTCATAAATCATATCAAACCTATCGTGTTTAGAATTTAAAGGCCGGTCAATTTTCACTGTAACAATTTTATTTAAAAACTCTTTTGGATTGGTAAATTTTTCAGGGTTAGCTAGAGTTTCGGTGGACATAAAATTTAATTATACATTAGGGTCTTAATTATCACTGTACTATAATTTTAGCACAAATGGGACAAATGAGACAGTATAAATGGGAAAAATCTTGTGTCTCAAAATAATTCAAAAAACATCAGTAAGCTTTTTAAATCCGCTCAAATAAAGATATGGTTTCATATTATTAAATTCTAGAAAAGAAAAGGTACTTTCGATACATATACGATTTTATGATTTTTTTGGTTGAATTAGGATCATCTACCAAGTCACAAAAATAGGTTGAGGCATCAGATAATGTAGCAAATTTAATCCAAGAATATAATTTATTGTTCCTAAGCCACTTATGGGTGGCCGACGAATTGTATCCTTCTAAAAAAGAATCAAATATTTTAAAATCTGGCTCGGTTGCTCCATCTGGGAATGACCATTCTACTACTGCCAAGGTCAAATCTTTAATGAGAGGACCGATACAACTCCAATCGAAATCAATAATTCCTACAAATTTATTGTCATTATTAAAAAAGACGTTACTCGGCCGGTAATCATTGTGAATAAAACCCTCAATTTCATTTTGGCTCTTACCAAATTCGATTATTTCTTTTACTTGATCAATAAATTCTTTTCCTCCCTCAAACTGTTTGATAAAAATATTAAACAAAGTAACCGATCTTTCAAGTTCAGAAAAAATATTACGCTTCCTTGGTGAACTTGAGGTGAATTTAAAAGCTGTATTACTCATAACCCCCAACCCTTTTCCAGCATTATATGCCTGATCTTGGGTTGGAAGATGGTCTTTATCTACTTTAATGTGATGGCCGTCTAAAAAATCAAACAGGACAGCTACCTTGCCGTCTATTAAAGTATAAAAACTACCAGTTTTAGTTGTAAGCCATTTAGGGACAGGGGTTCCGCTAGTAGACAGACACTTAATTGCTTCGTATTCAAATCTAATGTCTTCAATTGGCAACCTCTTACTGATCCGAAGAATTTTTTTATTTTTTTCGCCGATTATAAAAAATTCGTTATCGCTAGATTCACGAAGAAGATTCACTGGTGATATTTCAGTTAAATCATAACATTTTAATGATTCTGTTATTTTTTTCATAGTTAATTTATTAATTTATCCCAGAGGTCAGCCGTTAAATCAGACCATGGTTTAAAAGTTGAATTATTTTTATATTTATAGATATTTTCTAAATACAATTCTATATATTTAGGGGCTAATATTTTCCAATCAAAAATTTTAGTGTGTTTATGGCCACCACTAATAATCTTCTTTCATAATTCTTTATTAGAAATTATTTGTGAAATCTTTTCTGCCAGTCCTTGCTGCAATAGCAATAAGAAAAACTATCAACGCAGAGCGACCAGTCAGACCAGGCATCGTCCTGGCCCTGAACACGGATTTTATATCAATATTTTTTAAATCGTTTGATAGGTATTAACTTAAGCCATAAATTCTATATTTGGAAATTTTTTCAATGAATACTCAAAAACCGCTTTATTTTTATAATAAGAATTTGGATACAATTTCACTCGTTTACCTAGTAAAGTAGCGGCAATAGCAACATGCAGTCTATCTGTATTAATTTGATTATATTTTTGTAATATTGCAAAAAACTCATCGAGCGGTTTGGTGGCATATCCGTCATACGAGATATCAATATTATTAGCATCCTGTTTCGTCCGTAAAAACGATTCTTGGTCTGAACGAAAGGCTTCAAGCACTCCGCTTCCGTTAACCATAGCAGGAAACGAATTATAAAATGCGCAATCATGCCATAAATATACTTTACCAGTTTTGACATTCTCCTCTACAAATTTAGTTGATACAATCTCTCTACAAAATATTGTCGTATCACCTTGCATATTGTTTAGAGTTTTAATTTGCTTATCGCCAAAGATTGTATGCGGTAAGATGACTACATCTTTATAAAGTGCGGGTTTAGCGGTTAAAAAATCGCGGACATCGGTGTAATAATCGACAAAATTTCCGCCTCCGTCAATAAAGAGCACTTCGTGTTTATTTTCTGATGTTAAGTCGACATAATCCACCTTGATGTTAAGCTCTGACAATAACTTCATCGTTCCGTGCCAAATTAAAGAATCGCCGTAATTTCCCATAAAACGAAAAAAATCGACGGTAGAATCTCTGTATTTTTCAAGATATTTTTTTAAATCGTACTCTTGCATAATTCGTCGTTATGATTAGATGATTTTATAATTATGCCATTGTATATTAGTACCTTAGGGCCTTCTATCTTATTATAGATCATCACACTGTCTTCAAGACTATTTACGATTGGATCTCCTTTTAGATTTAGAGAAGTATTAAGCAAAACGTAAATACCCGTTCTGTCTCCGAATTTTTCTATAAGATCGTGAAAAAACGGATTCATTGACATGCTTACGGTCTGAGCTCTGGCGGTACCATTACAATGAATCCCTCCTTGGATTTTTCCCCGTTCAAATTTAATAACATCATACCTATATAACATAAACGGCGATTGAAGAGGACCGACAAAATAATCATTAACCCTCTCCTCAATAACCGCAGGTGCTACGGGGCGGTATTTCTCTCTCTGCTTGATTGTCTCGCTTAATTTTACCTTTACTTCCAAACTGTCCGGCCTTGTGATTAAAGATCTGTTTCCTAGTGCTCTTGGGCCAATCTCTGCTTGGCCATGATGTAAAATAGCCACACCGTTTTCTAATAAAACATTAATAACTCTGTTGATGGTGTCAGAATTATACTCTGTTGTCGCAGGTCCCATTCCAAGATAAGGTAAATTAGCATCCGGCCGTACGCCAAGCACTTTATTAATTAAAATACATAATGCTCCTAGCGATTGTCCTGTATCGTCGCAGCAAGGTGCAATAAAATGCCGCATATGAGGAAATTTATTTAAAATAGCAGTATTAAGATCCAGATTAAGCCCGGTTCCTCCAGCGAGAACAAAATTATCCCCATCCCTATACATCTGGCTGATAACTTGTTTTGTATTTTCAAGCCGTCGCTTTGTAAAAAAACTTTGTAATGTTGCGCAAAAATCCTTAGCTCTCTCGTCCGGAATGGGTACCGATGCTGCTCCCCTTAAACCTGGAAATGCCTGATTCAGTATTTTTTCCCCAATAGGATAATCTACTGTCTCTAAATTGCGGTAAATACTTTCCAATGTATGCAGGTATTCTTGCCGTACCTTGCCGAATGCCGCCAGCGCCATTAATTTGCCTTCGCAAGGCTTGGCGTTATATATGAATGCAGCACATGAGGCATATGTCTTACCCATAATAAGCTTTGGTATTGCGATCTCGTTTCGCTCGATAGCATCTTGGTCACCCCGATAAGCTACAAAGCACTCGCCAACACCAATTTTAGGATCGTGATCGCCTCCACCATCGCACGTTGTTATAATGGCATGCTCAAAAGGTGATAAAAGATATGTGGCCGCATGGCAAAGATGATGATTAACAATTAACACATTTCGCCTCAATCCCATGATGTCAATTTTCTTCCAATAGGGTTCTCTTGGTCGTCCTGTTTGCAAATCAATAATATCGCTCTTTGTTAGATAGAGATTATTTAACGTTGCCATAGCCCAATAAGACACATCTTCAGCTTTCTTGCCTAAATACTTTAATCCTTCATGAATAAGACGCTGCATCTCTTCCTGATTGCATCCCTTCTTTTTTTTTCTAAAAATTCTTTCGGCTTCTAGCACAAGAATCACTTTCTTGCCAATAGCAAAAGACACCGATGAATCGTGAATATTATATGCAAAGGCGCAGGAGAGATATTCTTTCATAAAGAGTTATCTTAATTCTGCTTTAATCTGCATACAAAAATTTTCGGCCGAAGATACGCATTAACCGATGTCATAAATTTTAGTTCTAGAGTTCGTATAATTTGAAATTTTGATTTCAGAATAATTTTTTCCAGGATTTTGTGCTCGCTCGTATAAACAACCAACCTGCCGTTGTGATTTAACGACTCTTGACAGTATTCGACAAAACACCGATACAGATCTTCCAAATTCTCGTTTTTTGATATGGACATGCCGAACGGTAGATCAGATGTAATTGCGTCAAATTGGCCCAAATTGGGCTTGTCAAAAATATTTTTCTCTTTGAGTTGTATATTTTTTATTAGTCCTGCTTTTTTTATGTTTTGTATTGCCAAAGAGATACATTGTTTGTCGTTATCAAAACCAATCATTTGTTTAAGGTTTGGATAACATTGACCAGCCTCGATAAGTAATGTTGCGCTTCCGGAAAAAATATTTAAATAAGAATTTGCATTCTCTAGTTCGCATAAAGAATTTAGTGCGTATGCGATCGTCGAGTCCATTGCACCGCTCATATTTTTTAGCTTATAGTTTCTGACAGATAAAGGCCTGCGGGTAATCTGAATACCAATTTCCCATATTTCATCAGCTTTAGCAATATGTATTTTCATGTCTGCATCTTCTGCCACAGTCAACTTGTATGTCTTTTGAATATATTCAGCAATAGAAAGAATTATTGGCGAATCGTCTCCAGCACAACTTATTCTGAAAGTTTTGAAAGCTTTTCTGTCATCATTTAACACTAATGTTATCAGATTGCCTAAAATGGATTTATGATTAGAAATATAAAGCGGATTATATTTAAAATCACGTATTACAATATAAGCTCGTGAAACACTTCTCAAATTTTTAATTTTAACTAAACTCTGCACAAAATTTAAATAAAGTAAATCAGTTTTTTCATTAATAACTTGAAAATTCTGATATTGGCTTATTTCTTTTAAAACAATTTCTTTAAGACCGGCAATAAAAGCTAATTTAATTTCTAATTTTGGTTTGTTCATATAATGAATTGGGTTATGATAAAAAAATTATTATTTTTTCATACACAGGAGTCTTTGATGTATTGGTACATATTTTATATTTATTTCCCTATAAATATCTAATTTCTCCTCTAACCCTGGCGTTTTGTAAGTATAATACCAGGCATAAAGTAGACTATCCGCTTTTATAATCTTTTCGGTTTCTTCATCTATTTCAGATGGCCTTATTACTCCGCGAAAGTTCTTAATAATCATCTTATTCTTGTATTCATCATGAATTTTTGTTCCTACTTGCGGTCTTAAAAAGCTCATCACGACAGGCATGCCTTCATTGTATAATGCCATGGCCAAATTAATAGTATCACGGAACTCTGCTAAACTTTCGAATGGGAAACCTACTATGAAGCTTGGCGATATGTCAGGAATATATGTCCTGGCGCGATTTATCATTTGTAGCGCTTGTTTTATTGTAATTTTTTTATTAATCTTTTTAAGAATTCTATCTGAAGCTGACTCCAATCCAAAACTCAAACTTATGCAGTTCGTATTCTTCAAGTTAGCCAACATATCGTCATCCAGCGAATCTATTCTTGCTCCAAGCACTACGTATCTAAAGTTATATTTTCCCGATTGATACAAGTCAAAAAAATCGTAACATCTCTTCTTTGAAAGAAAAAATAAATCGTCTACAAACACAACATAGTCCAGATTATATCTTCCTAAAATATAATCCGCCTCATCAAACACTTGCCTAAGCGGCTTGAGTTGTACTTTTCCGCCCCACATGTTCCGATTATAACAAAAACTACAATCATACGGACAGCCATAGGAAGTAATAACAGAAGAGGCGATGTTATAATTATTTGCCTCTATGTCAGTACGGTCCGCAGGATTATACTTCCATTGCTTTGTTTTTTGATTTCTAACAATGTGATTGTTTTTGCGATATACCAGATTAGGGATATCTCTCAAGCCGCGCGGCAGATTACGCTTCTTCTCAAGAATGTTTATTAACTCAACTACGGCCGTTTCTCCTTTGCCCTCCACCACATAGTCCACCGATCTGACATGTTCCAGTATCATTTCCGAGATTGGAGATACTCCAGGTCCACCTAATATTATCTTTTTCTCAGAATTTTTGTCTTTAATTGCCTTAACTGTCTGAAAAAGCCAAGGAAGCATCATGGAAACGGTACTTATCAGCAAATATTCCGAATCATCGGAGAGAAAATCTGGCTTATGTATTCCATTATCAATAGTCTGTAAGTCAAGAAATTTAACCTGGTACCCTTCATTTCTTAGGGCAGCTAAAATCTGCAAACATCCTAAAGGAGTCCATTTATCTCCTGCCACATAATTTACCAAAGTTATTTTTGCCATAAAATGCTGATTTGGTTAAAAACATCGTTAACTCTAATTCTATCCATACAAAATTCCTCGCAACAATCCACTTCCTCCTGTCTGTAATTGTGCTTGCAAAGCTTATGTCTGGTTCTATCATAGATAGGTACAGCATGCTCTGATATGTGTATATAGTCCGGCCGAGTTGCCCCAAAAATAATAAATGCCCTTTTATTGAAGCTTTGAGCGATTATTGCTGGGCCAGAGTCATTTCCGATAAAAAGTTTGCAATGCTTAATAAGCGACATCATTTCACCAAACGAATAATGTTTCTCAAGTACCACACATTTAATATGGTATTCCGCTTCCAGCAGTTTTGATAATGCAATAAACTTTTTATACCCCCAGTTTCTCTTTTTCTCTTCCCACGAACTAGTAAAAGGAGCTATTAAAATATATTCACCGTCGACAATATTATCCCAATCGCTATTTAGCATCGGAATATCTTTGATGGTCACATCACCGAAGCCGATGGATTCCATATATCCCTGTATATATGTTTTTTGGTTATTACTAAGTTCGTAAATCAGTCTTATCGTTATATCGCAGTCAATTTCTCCCGAATTAATTTGACTGTATTTATACACCTTATCGTAAATACTAAATAATGATGCCATATTTCCCACTTCAGTAGCTAAACAGACCTGATCCACATATTTTAACAAAAATCGCGCAATCGGTTCGGCCATAATGACATCGCCCAAGTATCCGCTACGGACCAAACAAACTGATTTTATTTTTCCGCTTTCTATTTTTCTCCTAAAATATTTCCTATACCAAACAGATAGAGTGGCGTCGTAAATTATCCTATCCTCTGGCACGATTGTTCCCCAAAATGTCCTGTGCTCGGAAAACCACCTTTTGTTAATTTCATCAACATTATCTTTAAAATCCTTAATGTACTGCCTAATTGTTCGAATCCGCTCAAGCCACGGAGCACTGGCATCCGAGGTTGAATCGTGCTCAAATGATGCTAATTTTTCCCATTTTTTATATATGTCCTCTGCCTTGCCTCTAAACTCAAAATGTAGCAATCTCGCTTCGTTCTTCGGAACAATAAAAGGATTCCAATGATACTCGCCAAAAAATTCAGGATTTTTTCCCGTCTCTACATAATGCCCTCCCACGACGATTTCCATGTTTTTATGGTTCTTTACAATAGCCTTCCTGAAATGACCATATTCTTGCCATTCTTTTTCAGGCCACGGATAATAATACTTCGTCGTATCTATCGGATTGACCGGAGCGCACGTATAATCAGTAAGCGTGTAATCAAACAGCGCATTCGCCCAACCAATAGTTGCGTAAGGAATACCATTATTCTCTATATGTGCTACAAAATCGTGAATCGACCCATCCTTTACCGAAAGGAACTCATCGGCATCCAAGAAAATAAACCAATCGATTTTGTAATTTGCATTAGCATAGCCAAGTAATTTGTTTGCAATCTTCACATGATCAAAAACCGGATCTTTTTCTTCAATCACAACAACCCTTGGATCGTCTTTGTATGAATCCAATATTTTGTTTGTACCATCGGTTGAACAGTGATTGGCAATGAATATATAATCGAAACCGAGATCGAGATGGTACGAAATATTAAAATCAATGTACGACTCCTCGTCCCTGACAGACATAAGAATTGCAATGATATTATTTGTTTCATTGATATTCTCTAAATTTGCCTTTGATTTATCACCCAAAATCTCATCTAGTGTATGCTTAAACTTATAAAACGCTGGGTGAGTAGGATAAGTAGCATGGAATACTGTTACACCGTCTAAACTCTCTATACCGATGTTTGAAGTCTCGCTAATGAGCATATACTTCGCTTTTGGCAATATAAATAGTTCACCGTTTACCGCATACTTCGTAAGTGCAACTGCTAATGCTCCCTGTTCGTCGTGGTGAGTTTGTTCACTCATCTTTATATTCTTCTGCCACCATTCAAATTCCTCAGTTAAATCCTTAGAAATATCATATCCTGCTTTTTGTAAAAAGAGGCCGGCATTTACAAAAGGCATATCTGAAGTCGCTTTTTTATGCATCGCACCATGCTGATATGGTTTACCTAAAAACTCATCCATAATAGCAAACTTAATTTTCTGATCTGACAATATTAGATCAATCTCTTCTGGATATTTCAACAAAAAAATGTCAGAATCTACATAAAACTCATCCTGAGTAACATCCAATCTTGAAGAAGGACACCACTTTTGCCATGTTGCCTTGGACTTAATACAAAACTTAGAGTTATTACTTGTTGGAAACTCTTTAACATCTACACCTGCACCAAGTTGCTTTGAAACAAAATCAGCATTATCCGTATAAATAATATACTGATGGCCACTTCCAAACTGTTTTCTGAATGAAAGAACGCTATAGCGAAGCAATTTGATATTCTTTGAAATATGTTCTTCCCAAATTGACCATCGGAAAATCATATAAAATTAATCCCTTTAAGGAAAGTTCTAATAGTTTCAAAATAATTAAATATGGATAGGCTTCTACTATTAGATTTATACATGCTGTTTCTCTCATTATTGCCTAATCTAGCCGCCCTGAGGATTCCATCTGAAAAACCTTTTTTATCATATGGATTGACCCATACACACTGCTTCCAATAACTCTTTCAAACCCTTAGCAATAGAAGCTCTGCCCCAACTAAAAATAATTTTAGATTTTTGATCAATGTTTATACCAAACTTTCTAAGATCGGATATATCAAATTTATTATCAAGGAATCTTTTATAACGACCAAAATAAAGTCCATTTATCAGATAATCATTTCCAGTAAAAGAAAGACTGTAATCTTTTATTAGATGTTGCGAAAAATTTCTGCCGATTGCAAGTACGGATGCGTTGGAATCTTCTTGAATTGCATGAAAAGCTTCTTTTTCAAGTTTCACTCTCTTTTGTCGCCAATCCTCATCTCCGAACTCATGGTTTAAACCAGCACTACGGGGCATATAAAAACATCTCAACTTCTTGCCAAATATTTGTTGTTTAAATTTATGAAAAAGCAAAAACGGAGTATCGTGTAACATTAAAACATTGTCATCTTCATCTTTCAAAATTA
>Ga0210051_1004533_pt1 | contig 13549 bp, 13 predicted proteins | sample CryGey092014_all_FD_185464 | JGI IMG/M metagenome (GOLD analysis project Ga0210051, IMG submission 185464) | Groundwater microbial communities from aquifer - Crystal Geyser CG23_combo_of_CG06-09_8/20/14_all (SPAdes) (version 2) | ecosystem: Environmental > Aquatic > Deep subsurface > Groundwater...
ATGGTAGATAAGTACTGAAACATTGTGACTTTTGTGTATGTATAAACTCATCTACCATAGTTTATATTATTACGCAGCAAGCTGCGAGGAATTACTGGCTGAGGCCAGTATCCTTAAGAGAGATTAATGTTTGGCTGACCGAAAAATGCTGCTGGCTGTGAGATTATTCTTATTTTTTGTATTCCGGTCAGAGAAAACGCCTTTTTCATCAAGTCATGCCAATAGTAATATTTGTCATAGGGGATAGAGATGCAAATGAAGCCAATATCACTATTTTGTGTATGCGCGTTTATTTTTTTTAATAGGCTATTAAATATAATTGACAAACATTTTTCAACACTAATTTGTTGTTTATTAACGACAAGTCCATTCCACTCAATAATTTGCTCTAAGTCATAAATCGCACTATTTTTTTCTGTAAGAAATTTATTAAAACCGTCAGTACCCGTAAAAATATCACCGTTGACAAAAACCAAGGTATTTTTAACCTCATAAATATTGCAATCATCTACATTGGAGCCACTAATTAGAAAGGCCGCTTTTGTAGTTTTTGTATTAAAATCAATTCCGATATTCATAACGATATTATTTAATCAGATCTTCAACTTGAGCACCTAACGCTTTGGCGATTTTTTTTAGGGTTTCAATAGTGGGATTATCTTGTTTCCCTGCCTCAATGTTAATAATCGTATTGTTAGAAACATCAGCAAGGCGGGCTAGCTTTTCTTGCGATAAGCCCATTTTCTCTCGTAATCGCTTTACGGTTTTTGCTATGGTATTTTTACTTGACTTTGACATAATTTATTAGTAATATTATATTGTGGTATTCTTATATATGAACACAACTTCTTCCAACAATCTAATATTACCAAAATATTTGATATTAGTAAAGAAAAAAGGGAGTAAAAACTTGTTGTGTGCGCACGGGTGGGTGGGGCAAACACAACATCTTTTCTCTTGGCGGCGCATTTCGCAAAGCGAAATACGAAATTCGGCGGAGGCGGAAAAATCGGAATCGGAAAGCGAGGGCGGGCAAAAATTCCTTCCCCCCAACCCCCCGCCCGCCTCGCTACGCGAAGCGTTGCGGGCAGGCCTTCCTTTTTGCTCGCCCGAGCGTTCAGTTTCTGCCGCGCGAAGCGCGGCAATCAGTCAGGATTTTGTTCAAAAAAGGTTCGAGCTTCGTTCAGCAATTGCGACCAATCAAGACATTTCAAATTTTCAGGGGAAAAAGTTTGCTCGCTCGCCCCGCCTTCGGCGGGGCTACGCTCGCTTTTTTCCCTGTATTTTGGAATTAAATCAAAGGGGCGGACAAATTCAAATTCGGTTTTTCGGGAAAGCAAACGGCGGTTCGGCGCGCGAAGCACGCAACAAAACAAATGTTTTGTATCCAATTTTTTCCATTCCGCCAGAGGCGGAACACAAAGCAAGTTTTTCCTGCCTAACGGCAGGCAGGTAATCCCGCGCTTTTGGCCAAAGGCGACATTATAAATTAAGGAGTAAATATTATGAAAACAAAATTTTTTCTCTACGCACGAAAATCTACCGAGGACGAAGAACGCCAAGTGATGAGCATTGAAGCCCAGCTCGCGGAGTTGGCGGAATTTGCCAAGCGGGAAAATATTGAAATAGCTGAAACTTTTATTGAAAGCAAAAGCGCAAAGAAGCCGGGGCGAGAGATATTTAACGAGATGATGAGCAAAGTTCATGAGAGCAAAGAGCCAATCGGCTTGATTGCGTGGCACCCCGATAGATTGGCTCGCAATTCCGTTGACGGCGGACAAATAATTTACAGCATAGACATCAACAAGATCGTTTCTTTGCGCTTTCCCACATTTTGGTTTGAGCCAACTCCGCAAGGTTTGTTTATGCTTCAAGTCGCCTTTGGCCAATCAAAATATTATTCCGACAATTTGTCGGAAAATGTAAAACGCGGGATTAGGCAAAAACTCAGGCGGGGCGAATGGCCCGGACTTGCGCCGTTCGGCTATGTGAATAATCCAAAGACAAGAACGATTGAACCGGAACCGACAAAATCAAGGTGCGTTGCCAAAGCGTTTGAGGAATTTTCGCAAGGTCGTCATACTTTGGAAAGTTTGGGCCAACGCCTGAGTTTTTGGGGCGTGGTGAGCAAAACCGGAAAACCGATCTGTAAAGCAACTTTGCAAAGAATGCTGACGAATAAAGTTTATCTCGGAATAATTGTTCATAACGGCGAAAGTTATGAGGGCGGTTTTCCGGCAATTGTTTCCCGAGCGACTTTTGAAGCCGTCCAAAAAGTATTAAAACAGCGAGCAAGACCTCGCAAATCCAAAAAGAGGCACAACTTCCCATTTGTTGGGCTTCTCACCTGTGGCGAGTGCGGCGGAGCCATTACCGCGCAATTTGCCCACGGACACGGCGGAACATATCGCTATTATCGTTGCACCAAAAAGCTCGGTAAATGTTCGCAGAGATATTTGCGCGAGGACTTGCTCGCCGATCAATTGAAATCACGGCTTCAAAATGTCGCTCTTGGCGACGACTGGGCAGAAAAGATGAGAGCCCAAGTTGATGTTTGGGAAAAGGAAAATGTTTTGTCGTCGCAATCTTTCGCCCAAAATCTTGATGAGAGAATAAAGGAAACGGAAACAAAACTTGATAAGCTGGTCAATGCTTTTTTGGACGGCTCAATTGAAAAAGAAGCCTACCTCGTTAAAAAAGACGAGCTTATTAAAACAAAAACAGACCTCAACAAAAGAAAGTCTGATTTTGGGCGAAAGGGAAACAATTGGATTGAACCTTTGCGGGATTGGATAAATACCGCTCACCACGCCGAAAAACTTGCTTTGTCCAATGATTTTTACGAAATAAAATCATTGGTGGAAAAAATTGGAACGAACCGCCGTTTGCTTTCCCGAAAAACTGAATTTGAATTTGTCCGCCCCTTTGATTTAATTCCAAAATACAGGGAAAAAAGCGAGCGTAGCCCCGCCGAAGGCGGGGCGAGCGAGCAACCAATCGCCTCTGATTTTGAAAAAAGTTTAAGTTGGTCGGAGAGAGCGGACTTGAACCGCTGGCCTCACGCTCCCAAAGCGTGCACTCTAGCCAACTGAGCTACTCCCCGAAACCTGAGTATTATTCTATTTTATCTACCCTCATGTTGCAAGACTATGAACGTTACTGTTAAAATAGCTTTCCTTCCGTAGTAGATTTGTTTATACTTGAGAGATATATGCGCATACTGGTAATTGTAATTATCTTGTCTATTATTTGCATTCCTACGAATATCTATGCCTATGACCCTCAAACCAGGGATAATAATAAATATGGCATCCATATCATCGATGAAAACGATCTCGACAATGCCTCTGCTTTGGTGAATTCATCTGGAGGCGATTGGGGATATGTCACCATGGTCATAACTGAGAATGACAGAAGCACGGATAAATGGCAAAAAATATTCGACCGGATGCGATCTTCCCATATAATTCCGATCATTCGGATAGCCACAAAGCCGAAAAATGGTATTTGGGAAAAACCGTCACTTTCTGAGGCAAAAAACTGGGCAGATTTCCTGAGTGGTTTAAACTGGGTAATACAAAATAAATATGTTATTTTCTTTAACGAACCTAATCACGCAAAAGAGTGGGGAGGAACGATAAATCCGAAAGAATATACTGACGTCATCTCAATTTTTGCTTCTGAATTAAAAAATAAATCACAGGATTTCTTCATTATGCTGTCCGGATTTGATGCTTCCGCACCGAACGGAGAATCTACCATCGATGAAACTAAATTTTTGAGAGAAATGATTGCATATAATCCGGATTTATTTACAAATATAGACGGATGGGCTTCCCACTCATATCCAAATCCGGGATTTACGGGAAAAGTTTCAGATTCAGGCAGAGGAACACTCAGAACTTATCGATGGGAACTAGATCTCTTGAATTCATTAGGAGTTAAAAAAAACCTTCCCGTTTTTATTACGGAAACCGGTTGGCCTCATCAGGAAGGCAATAACAATATCAATTATTATTCCGCAGATGATGTCTCTGAATTGATAAACCTCGCTTCAGAAGAGATATGGAAAGATCAGAATATTATAGCTGTTACTCCTTTTGTTTTAAATTATCCATTTTATCCCTTTTCCAATTTTTCCTGGCAAAAAAGAGAGGGTGACACTTTTTACTCACAGTTTGACAGCTATCGATCTATACCTAAAATTATCGGTAAACCCATAATTGAAAAGCCGAATTCCAATAATAATACTAAAATACAGATACTTGGAGATCAAATAAGCAATAAAGATCAGATTACAATGGTCAAAAACCCATCCAAAATAATGGATTTCTTCATCAAGCTCGTAAATATTCCTTTGATGTTTCTTAAAAATATTATATAAATGCATCCTTTTAATAGATTTTTTATCATCTATTTATTGGTAAATTTCATTTATACATTAATATAAGTTATAATTATTTTAGTTCAAATATAAGAATAGTAATAGTTCAATTGTTTGGACTTGGCCTTAAATAAGTAAAATTCGGTGGTGTTAGCTCAATGGCTAGAGCATCTCCCTGTGGAGGAGAAGGTTGCGAGTTCGAATCTCGTACGCCACCCACTAAATTTAATGTTCTTTTGGGACAAGAACAGGTATAATGGCTGAACATATTTACTAGTGAGTAAATTATCTATATATTATATATATGAGCCAAACAACAACCAATTCACCTGATGAAACAAAGTCAGATGTTTCAGATACGCATATAACTCCAAATTTCCGTGTTTCCGGTTTATCTAATTCCGCGGTAAATTCACATGAGGAAGAAGGACCGCGGCTTTCAATATCGAAATACACAGAAGCACTTCTTAAAAGCTGGAAAGAAGGAGCATCAAAAACTTCCACTTCTCCAAATAAAATATCTGTCTCGCAAACCGTTTCCTTTGCCGCTTTTTTATATGAAAAGATGAGGAATGCAGTTGAATTCAGAGAAGAACACCTTATAAGAAGATCCACAATAGAAAGAATACTTAAAAGGAGAATGATACTGAATGAAAACGGCAGAGATATTGCCGAACCTTTGATAAAGGAACTTCTTTGGGCTAGATATTATGAAAATAATACGCTTGGTGAAGAAAAAATAAATGAGGTTCAGGCAGTAATCGACAAATATTTTTTTCTCCGAAATGAATTAACCTCCGGACGCTCCAATAAGGAGCAGGAAAAAATCAGTAAATTTATCTTGGAATGTCTATCTTGTGAGATTGAAGAGAATTTATCACCAAATCCGCGTCGAGAAGCCTTTATTAATTACGTATACCAAATTTTGCATAATCATATATCTCACCTGAGCGACGGTGGAGACATGGAAAGAGACATTTTAGTATATATAGCTATAGAAAAAACTTTTACCCATAGTGATTTACCCCTTATTAAATATCACTTGCTGAAACTGATGCTCCCGGAAATTACAAAGATATCATGGAAAGACGCGGATAAAATTCTTCCAAATTTATTTGACGTTTATCAACGCATAGATAAAGCTATCAATCATCCCTTCTCCGATAAGATAAGGAACGCTCTCAAAAAAGAAATGCCTCTTTTCCTTATATTAAGAGATATTTTTACACAGAATTCAAATACAATTGAATCAATACTGGTAGATGAAAATAAACTGAAGTTTAAAGTAGACGAGGCTTGCAGGAGGAGATATGATGAAAGTCGAGTGAGGCTACGAAGAACAGGTATCAGATCGTTTATTTATATCCTTCTGACAAAAGTGGTTTTTGCATTTATAATCGAGATTCCTTACGATCTATATATCCAAAAAACCATATCCTATATGCCGATAATAATTAACGTAGCATTTCCTCCTCTTCTTATGGCATTAATTATTATGAGTGTAACAATACCCGGTGATGATAATACCAGAAAAATATTTCAGTTGATTAAAGAAGTTATCTCAACAAATCCTGAACATTTCAACCCGCTGGCAGCAATCACAATTGGACGAAAAATAAAAAGAAGAGGCTTGGTTTTTCGGAGTATATTTTCATTGATATATCTAACGACGTATCTTATAAGTTTCGGAGCCATTATCTTCGTACTTTCTCTATTGAGCTTTAACCCCGTAAGTCAAGGAATATTTATTTTCTTTATAACCTTGGTTACGTTCTTCACCTTCAAAGTAATACAAATCACCCAGGAATATCAAGTGGTGGATAAAGAAGGAATCCTTTCCCCATTATTTGATTTTTTCTTCCTCCCGATCATACGGGTAGGTCAATGGCTCTCAGGGGAAGTACTACAGAAGTTTAATTTTCTTATTTTCTTCTTTGATTTTATAATAGAGATGCCGTTCAAAGCTATTGTAGAGGTTTTTGATGAATGGGTTCATTTCATAAAGCTCAAAAAGGAGGAAATCGTTTAATTTATTTTTGCTTATACAGTTCAAGAAAAACCTCCTGGGGAATTTCTACCTTACCGAATTGTCTTAGACGCTTCTTTCCTTTCCTTTGAGCTTCAAGTAATTTATCTTTTCTGGTTTGGTCTCCACCATACAATTTTTGGGTGACGTCTTTTCGAAAGGATTTCACATCAGCCCTGGAAATAATTTTCCCTCCTATAACTGCTTGTATCGGAACCTGAAATTGATGTCTTGGAATCAGATTTTTTAATCTTTCGACTGTCTTTTCAGCAATAAATTGAGCCTTATCTTTTACCACAATTTGTGAAAATGCATCTATTTCTTTTTTGTTAATCAGTATATCGACTTTAACCACTTCCACTGTCCTATACTCATATAATTCGTAGTCTAAACTAGCATATCCTGATGTTTTTGATTTCAGCATGTCAAAAAAATCGACTATCATTTCCGATAGGGGAATGACATATTCAAATTTTGCCTGAGAAGAAATATATTCCAAATTGACGAGTTCGGCTCTTTTATTCTGGCATAACTGCATTACGGTACCAACAGTATCTTTTGGGGTGTATATCGTGACATACATAACCGGTTCTTTAACTGATTGTAGCAATGATGGATCAGGATAATCATCTGCGGTTTTTACCGTAATTTTTTTACCATTTTTTAGGATTATTTTATATTCTACGGTAGGTACGGTTACTATTATATTTAAATCAAATTCCTTCTTTAACCGTTCACTCAACACCTCTGCGTGCAGTAGGCCTAGAAAGCCGCATAGATATCCCTTACCTAATGCAGTAGAAGAATAGGGAGTATAGGTAAATGAACTGTCCGAAAGATGCAGCTTGTCAAGAGATTGTCTTAACAGTAAATAGTCATTATTATCAGTAGGAAACAGGCATAAGAAGACCATAGATTTTGGTTCTTTATATCCGGGGAGAGGATCAATTTGAGTATTTGAAAAATACAAAGTATCACCGACTCTTGCCAGGCTTAAATCCTTTAATCCTGTTGCGACATATCCTACCTCACCGCATCTTAACTCGGATAATGACTTCATCTCGGGTATAAAAATACCTATATCCAAAGGTGTGAATGTGGTTCCGGAAGCAAAGAATTTCAAGCTATTCTCAGAATTTTTGTTCTTTGCCAGATGAAAATCTTCCATTGATAACTTACCTTCATTCAGACGTACATATACTATTACCCCTTTATGGGGATCGAATTTTGAAGAAAATACAAGGGCCTTAAGAGAAGCTTGGAGATCTCCTTGAGGCGGAGGAATTTGGGAAATAACAAGCTCAAGGACTTTTTGTATGTTAATACCCTTTTTTGCCGATATTTCTATCATTTCTTCAGAATTGAAACCAAACATTTCAGATAGAGAGTTTCTTACCTCCTGAATTTTAGCAGTTGGCAGATCGATTTTATTAATAATCGGGATTACTTTTAACTTTTTGCTTTTAATAAGCTGCATATGTGCTATTGTTTGCGCCTGAATATTTTGAGTAGCATCCACAACCAGCAAAATTCCTTCACAAGCTGAAAGAGATCGGGACACTTCATACGAAAAATCCACATGACCAGGCGTATCTATAAGATTGAGTATATATTTCTGATTTTCGAGGGTATAATTCATGCGGACTGGAGCAAGTTTGATGGTAATTCCTCTTTCCCTTTCGATAGGATTACTATCCAGTACCTGATCTTTCATAAATCTCGGATCAATTGTCCCCGTTATTTCAAGAAGTCTATCTGCCAGAGTAGATTTTCCGTGATCAATATGAGCTACAATAGCAAAATTCCTGATAAACTTTTGGTTATCCATATGTGTATTATAGATCATAATCATCCTTTGACCATATATAATAGCATCCAAAAGTGATAGATGTTATAATTTGGAAAATAACATTGCCTCTGTAGCTTAATGGATAAAGCACTGGTCTTCGGAACCAGCAATGGGGGTTCAATTCCCTCCAGAGGCGCTATAAATATTTTGAATTTACAGCGTAAACGCAAATAGAATTACATGATAACTTTCTAGATAAAAGCATTATAAGATCATCAAATGATTTGGTTTTTATATTTAGCAATCTGTAATGATAAATCAATATATACAGGTATTACAACGAATTTAAAAAGAAGAGAAAATGAACACAATTCAGATAATAAACTTGGTGCAAAATCGTTAAGAAATAAACGTCCTATTAAAATAGTCTATAACGAAGAATATAACACTTTATCCCAAGCAAGAAAAAGAGAAATAGAAATTAAAAAATGGGATAGAGAAAATAAAATAAAACTGATATTGCAATAATAAAGATATTCTTCGAGATTTCCGGGGAAATTATGTATTATACATATGTGTTAAGAAGTAAAGTAGATAGTAAATTATATGTAGGTTATACCAATGATTTGAAGAAGAGACTAACTGACCATAACATCGGATTGGCAGAAGCAACTAAGTTCAGAAAACCATTAGAATTGGTTTATTATGAGGCCTGTTTATCTAAAAAAAGAGCTATAAAAAGAGAGAAATATTTTAAAACAGGATTTGGTAGAAGATTTTTAAAAAGCAGAATATAAGCAACACCAAGAAGCTATAGCTTGATTATGGTGAACGGGCCACGCCCGCCATCGCAAGCATGAGCTTACTCAGGCGTTGCGGGCGGGCCGCTAGCTCAACTGGTAGAGCAACTCCCTCTTAAGGAGTAGGTTCTGAGTTCGATTCTCAGGCGGCTCACCAAAAGTGAAATCGAAGAATTGGTAGGGGCAGCGCTGGCTGCGCATTTACCCTGAGCGAAGTCGTAGGGCGCCTCTGCAGACAGCGCTGCAAAGGCAAAATTCAAATTCACTGAGAGCCGCCGATTCATTTTGACTTGATATGTGGATTTTGAAAACTATAATACTGAGTTAGTAATACTGAGGCTAAAAGTGAAACGTCACCTTAATCTTGGTCGTTATGAAGTTCGAGGAGAAGGAGAATCACCTTGAAACATAACCGTTCGTCTAAAACCAGATGGTAATTCTAATATCGCTGGACTTTCTGCATCACCCACACATAAGGCTCTTGACTTTAATCCAAATTCTCCTCTTTCTCGTTTATATAGTTCCCATGGGTTAGTCAAAGGCACCATTGTTATCATATCAGTTCCAGATCCTCTACCAGTTACTTCAGCATACATTGCAACCTGTAGTCTATATGGTAGCTGAATATCTGCTGGGGTAAATGACCCAAAGTCAAAATTTAATAACATCACTCTTGCTCCAACTGGAAGATCAGATAACGGAAGACCTATTTGCACCCCAGGAACTTGAATTAATGGACTTTGTGATGGTTCTACTATCCTTGCTCCCGATGATGGGTATGCAGAAAGAACATCCTGAATTCTATTGGTTAGAACTCCTCCAGGCGCTTCGTTAGGCATAATAATGAATATTATAACATACTGTCGCAACATCTTGTGCTCGACGCCCACATAGGTGACACTTCAAAGGTTTTGACAGCATACTCAATTGGCGTCAGATAATCAAGACTCCGATTTGCATCACGTAATTTCCTCCTGAAAGCTATTCATTGCATCAAATTAAAATCCTCCTGAAAATTGATAAATACTTCTGTCCGGTAGGAGGTGAATTTTATGACAAAGAAAGAGATGCATGCTGTAGTTCGGGCATTTTCAAAACAGTACAGGCATGCAGGAAAGAATGAAAAATCTCATCTATTAAATCGTCTTTGCAGAACAATAGGATATTCCAGAAAACATTTAATGGAAATTTTGTCAAATCCTCCAGAGGCGAGAAAAAGAAAGAAACGCATACAGCAATCACAGTATGTCCGAATTATTAAATCACTACGAACATTGTGGGCAGTTTCTAACTATGCTTGTGGAAAACGGCTAAAACCATTGCTGTCAAGTTTAATTGCAGCATTACGAAGACATAAAGAGCTGGTAGTTACTCCCGAAGAAAGAAAACTGTTGTTACAGATTTCACCAGCAACAATTGACCGATTACTCACACATGACAGAAAGCGAATCAACATAAAAGGCAGATCACGAACAAAACCAGGATCACTCCTCAAACATCAGATACCCATTAAAACCTGGGCTGATTGGGATAATGCAAAGCCTGGTTTTGTGGAGATTGATTCTGTTCATCATTGCGGGAGTAGCTTGAACGGGGAATACATTTACACGCTTGATCTTGTTGATGTTGCGACCGGATGGAATGAATGCTGTGCTCATTTAGGAAGAGGTGAATACAGAACTATTGCAGCGCTTGATACCATTAAGGGAAGGCTGCCCTTCCCATTACTTGGTATCGATTTTGACTCAGGTGGAGAATTTGTGAATTACCACCTACTCCGATATTGCGATAAAAATCATATCACCTATACAAGAGCCAGAGAAGCAATCAAAAATGACCAGGCATATATTGAGCAGCAAAACTATTCTGTCGTGAGAAGGTTTGTTGGGTATCAAAGAATGGATACGGAAGAACAGCTGAAATTAGTAAGCAGGCTCTATGAATTGCTTTCTGATTACCAGAACTTTTTCCAGCCTGTCATGAGGTTGAAAACAAAGATACGAGATGGAGCAAAGGTAACGAGGAAATATGATAAAGCATTAATAGCATATCAGAGAGTTTTGAAACGTAAAGATATACCAAAAGAAACAAAACAGAACTTAAGAGAACGATACAAAAAACTTAATCCTAAAAGACTTTTGTTGGAGATAACAGGTCTTGGGAGAAAGGCATCGAAAAGATAAAATCGTTTAGGAGGAATTACGCTGATGCAACGAATCCTCGTTTAAGAGGATTTTATTGTGATGCAAGACGGACTCTGGTGTGGTCTCTCGTTATTGTACTCAACCAGCCAATCAGTAAGATCATTGTTGGCAAGCGGAATGTCATCTAATCCATAATAAGACATGGACAGCCACTCATCCTGTACAGTCCAGTTAAATCTCTCAAGAGCAGGATTATCTTTGGGGGTTCTGGCTCTGGAGAAAACTTGCTGGATACCAAGTTCATTACAGGCCTGTTCAAACTGTCCATAGAATTCACTACCGTTGTCATGGTGAATATTTTTAACTTGTCCATTCGCAAGATAGATTAATCTCTCTAAAAAGTCTTCGGCATTCTGGGAAGAATTGGTTGTGTATACTCTGGCGTAAGCAATTTTAGTAATCTCCTCAATTGCTGTAAAGATTATCCGTCTTGTTCCATACCACCAGGTAATAATGGCGTCTGTATGCCAGAGAAATCCTAATTCATGCTTTCTCTCAAAGGTGTGGATATATGTTTTGTTTCTTCTTTTTATCCGTCTTTTTAGCTTCTTTTTGTGATCTATTGGATCAGGATAGAGATTGTATTTATTGATCACTTTCTGGATTTTGTTGGTGGAAATATATTCACCATATTCTTTCTTGTATTGTCTTTGTAATTTATCCTTACCCCATTTCATATGCTTCTTTCTGACAAAAATGACATTGTTTTCCTCTTTACCGGTAACAGTCCAAACTCTTTTGTTTTTTGGAGATCTGGATCTGTCTTCCAGCGAGGAAACATCGTTTTCCTTAAACCTCCTTTTCCACTTGATAAATATCTGTCTGGCAATACCAAAGTGTCTGGCTGTAACAGTACCGTTCTTCTTGCCAACTGTATAGTAGAAGATTATCCACTCAAGGCGTAGTCGTGCAGTAAGGGATAGATTTAACCTTTCTGCTCACAGTATCGCCAGTATGAGGCTTCTGAGTCGAAATGTTCCCGTTTGTAATGAGTTCCCTGCCAACTCCAGGGATGAAATGGGTTTGGTTTAACTGCAGTCATCGGCTTCTCCTTTCAAGGTTGGTAATTATACCTTGAAAGTGTCACCTATGTATCTCAGCTTGCACACATCTTAGGAAATTTTGTACTTTTTATATATTTTTGAGCTGTATTATTTCTAGGAGTATACTAAGATCGTTAATGCATTTTAAAAAAAATCTACTATTATAATTGAGTTTGAAAGAATGAAACAGTATTCATTAAGCATATAATTTTATATTTCATTAAACATTCTAATAGTCATTATAGTCATTATCAGCAAGGATTCTAAACAGAAATAATCCAAAATTATTATATCAGAGCATCTTTTGATATACTCTCTTGACTATGTATGATAATGCTCGAAAGATAGATTACGAGAATAGCGCTAATGAATACTGGAGATGGGTATTAGCTGCTGAAGACTTGTTAATCGCTGCTAATATTCTTGAAGAGAAGTATAAAAATGCTCTTACGTCAATTATCTATACCCAAGCAGGAAAAATGCCTTTAGAATCCCAAATTCTTGCTCAGACGATATATTTTAAAGCTAAAAGTTTAGAACTTTTTATAAAGGGGTTATATATTAAGCAAGGTAAACAAGTAACAAAAAATGGAAAGTTTACTTGTAAATCACACGACTTGCTTAAGCTTTGCCAAGATACTTGTATTGCAGTAAATCCTGCACAAAAAATATCACTTAAAAAGATGACTGACTGTATTATATTTTGGGGAACTTATCCAGTCCCATTAGACTACAGAAAATGGAGACTAGATAACGAAGGAATCGTAGGTATACAACCTGTTTTTCTTTGGAGTCAAACGGATGATAATTCATTTAAAGAAATTTTGAAGCAAGTTAGAAATTTAGTAGATCTTAAAAATGATAAAAATCTTCCATGGTCGACGACTTAAATAATGAATTCCCTTAAAAATCAACTACTGATTGCATTATTGAAATTTAATGGATATTGCTGAAAAATTACCTTCCAATCCTTTAGCGTTTGGATAAATTCTTCTATAATCGAGTTTGTAGGAACTAAACGGTAGTTCAAAAAAGAAAGAAATGGAGGATAGAGAACCTATATCGTTTTTTAGGTAATAATCACGATCAATCAATGGACTATATCTAGAGATAATAATTATTTAAATTCCTTAAGTGTAAATAGCAAAACACTCCCGGAGTGTAATCGTGTTACTCTGTCAATACCAAATAGAAATGTCCGCTTTTCTGCAAAATAGAAATGTCCGCTTTTTTAAATAATATAATTTTTAAGAAAACTGATATTGTCTCCAGGGATGATCCTGTGGAGGTATCCATGGAGTTT
>Ga0210051_1004538_pt1 | contig 13531 bp, 2 predicted proteins | sample CryGey092014_all_FD_185464 | JGI IMG/M metagenome (GOLD analysis project Ga0210051, IMG submission 185464) | Groundwater microbial communities from aquifer - Crystal Geyser CG23_combo_of_CG06-09_8/20/14_all (SPAdes) (version 2) | ecosystem: Environmental > Aquatic > Deep subsurface > Groundwater ...
TCAGTACCCGCCACAATGTTGCCACCTGTAGTAACAGGAATGGTAGCAGAAGCAGCATTGGTCAAAGTGGCATTAAAATAAGCCATTGAGATATATCCACTACCGGCATTAGTAGTAACGGTGGATTGAATCGCGCACTTATTAACATTAGTGGTATCAAGTGTAGCTAGAGCGCAAGTATTGGTGTCTAATTCAACAGTTAATAATGGATTTACTGTGGCACTGACAGCAATTTCATCATCAGTGATTATATCTACAGCAAGCGTGCCAGTATCAACATCACTGGTACCATTATTGGTTTTAACGGTGATAAGACCAGTAGTAGAAGCAAGAGGAGTACCCAGCTTAGTAGAAGTAGCTTCCGCAATTCTGACACCGTATTTGGTAGTAGCAGTTAAGTCATTGACGCCAGAAACAGTAATAGTGTCATAGGAACTGGCACCTGAACCTTGAGTACAAGCACCTGTAAGAGTACCAGGCAATACTGTAGCAGTTTCTGTACCACCAGTTGGATCGGTAATACCAGTAATTACAAGGTCACCGGTACCTACCGTATAGCACCATTTAGCGTCGTCAGCATCAGGAAATACCAAAATCACTTTGTTAACGCCCACACCACCGGTAACAGCACCTAAAGTGGTAAAAAAGACTTGGTGTTGCTCACCAGCGACAAGACTTGGGTCTAACCGTTTAAGGTAATCCCGAGGGGTAGTTAAAGCACCCGCATAAACAGTTTGGAGTGGGAAAACCATCATTACCGTAAACGCGGCAATGATAAAACTTATGGATAATCGATAAATTACTTTAGTCATTTTTTTAGGTTAATAATTTTTTTGTTTTTCAGTTTTCGACCTTTATTAATAGTAACTAATTCTTAGGTCCTTTTAAGGAGGCCACTGCCTCCTTTAAAGCCTATTTTAGTACTATTATCTATTAAGAAGTATAGCATAAATTATCCACATGGTCAAATAAACGGCTATACAGCTGGCGGATCTGAAGGTCCTGGCTACGTTTTATTTAACAGAATCGTAGCAAAGCCTGCTGTTGTCTTTAGCTGGCGGACCTGAAGGTCCTGGCTACGTTTTTTTAACAGAGAAGACCCGAAGCGATTAAATACAAGCCAACTACGTTTTATTTAACAGAATCGTAGACCCGAAGAAGCTAGCGGACCTAAAGGTCCTGGCTACGTTTTTCTACTAGAACAAACCGGTAGTGACAAAGATTACAGTTTGGGTATAAGTGCCTGCTGCAGTAAAACCATCAATTGAAGCAGCATAGCAAATGGTGCTGGTTTCATCAACTGGGCCTGAAGTAGCGCCGGCTACGGTTTGTTGAGTGGTGGTTAAAGCCGTAGCATTATAAGGAGCAGTAGCACAATCTGTGTCTTGAGTAATGGTTTGACTGGCATCGGAAGTAGCCATGCCGTACTCTTCGATACCAGCTACTATTGTGCCGCCAGACGCATCATCAATATCGTTGGCGCCCACTCTTAAATTGCCGTCATCATAAACCATACTGGTGTAGCCGCTTAAGGCGCTGGTATCAGTTCTAATGGTATGAGTGGTGGTAGAAACTGATCCGGTGGATAAAGTACCAAGGCTGATAGTGTTACTGCTAATGGTAAAAGTAATGGCATCAAAATCCCAACAGTGATTACCACTAGAATTCCAATTAGTAATATCGCTGGCGTCTATGTTAGGCGCTTGGCCACAAGCATCAGAATCTTTGGCATCAGTGCTGTAAACAGAGCGGGTGCCGGCAACATTCAAATACCAATCAGTGGGAGTAGAAGAACTTCTTAATTCCACTCTGGTGCTTGGAGCTTGGCCGTTAAAGGAAATATTTTGGAAAGTATAGGTGCCACCGGCTAAAAATTGGAGTTGGGTACTGGCGGTAGCGGCCGTGAAATTGTTAGCACTGTCGGCGCTTGAAGAAAATATCACATCCGGATTAGCGGCCGAGGCATTAGTAATGGTTAAGTTATAGAACCGGTCCGAAGTACCGGTCATTTGGCCAGAAAGAGTTTGTTGACTGGCGCCATCTAAGGTTACAGTGCCTGATTGATCGGTGAAATTGCCATTATTGGTCCAGTTGCCAGCCAGATCAATTCCGTAATTGGTGGCGGTAACATCCAGAGTGGCATTTGCCCCAATGGTAATGCTACCGGTGAGGCCGTTCGTACTGGTAAGGTGGTTGGTGAGGTCGTAGGTTTCGGCAGTCGCCGGAGCAAATTCCAGAGAATCATAGGTAGTGGTGATAACATTGATGTTGCCGCTATCATTTGTAGCGGTATATTTGACCGTAGATGTGCCGGGGGTAAGGGTTCCTGTAACAGTTAAAACGGTGGCGGTTGAGCCGGCATTAGCAAGGGTAAAGGTATAAGGACCACTGGCTAGGTTCAAGGTATTCCCTGTTTGAATATCGGCCGTGTCTACGGTCATACTGGAAGCAAGGGTCACTTTGTCTTGGTTACCGACACCGCTGGTTTTATTGAAAACGACAACACCAATGTTTTGCGGTCCACCTGAACTACTATCTATATACGTAGCCGCGGTAGTGCCATCAAAGGTCCAAGTGCCAGTGCCTTTGGTCACCGTACCGGCCGAGGCGATGGTCACTCCCTTGGCGGTATTAATATTAGGGTTGCCGGAATTCAGCACCAGTTCACCGTCAGTCAGGGTCATGGGGCCGTCAATATTCAGAGCGCCAGAGATGACCATATTATCGTTGGTGCCTCCGGCATTTTTAAACTCCACCTCATAAAAGGTCTTGTCACCCGTAGCTATGGTGCGGTTGGTATCAGCGCCCGAGGTGCTGTTAAAAAACAGTTTTGAATCAGTTGACGGTGTAAACGTGCCAGAGCCAGACATAGTCCAATTACCCCCGACGTCAATAATTGTTCCATTGCCCGCGTTATTCGGGGGGGTATCAGTCAAAGTTAACGTGCACGTACCCTGGCAATCCAGGTAGTCAGTCAGGGTTACATCCCAGCCGTGTGTTTCAAATGTATCACCAGTTAAAATTGTTAAACTAGTTGCAGAGAAATCGCTCTTGAGCTTGGTGGTGCCCGGGCTCTGGCCGATCTGGACGTTGCCCATATCTTCCTTGGTATCGGTGTTCGCATCCTCAAATGTTTGAGAAACGCCGTCCATGATGAGAATGCCGCTGCCGCTCGATTTGGTAAAAGTACCGGTGTCGGTTATTAATATCGTGTCACCGGTCAGAGTGATGTTCACGTTCGCGCCCTGCGCCAACGTCGCCCCGGCGCCGATAGTGAAGTTACCAGCCGCCGCAAAAGCATCAACCGTACTAACGCTTCCGCCAGTGACCGAGAAGTCTTGAAAAGTATGAGAGGCAGAAGTAATGGTCTTGGAACTACCATTCATCTGGAAAGTATTGCCAGAGGTGGCGGTATAAACACCATTAGTGAAATTCACACTACCAGCAACGTTCCAATTACCTGCGCCAGAAACAATCGTTTTAGCAGCACCACCTGCCGTAAAGGTAAGGTCTGATTCTAAATCAACTGCTGGGTCCCAGTTCAAACCGGTGAGGTCCAGAGTACCAGCGCCGGTTGCTTCTAAGTTAAGAGTGGAATCAAAATCAATAGTTTGAGAACCGGCAGTACCAAGAATAAGGGTTCGGTTGGAAGAGCTACTGTTGTAGACCTCTACTGCTCCACCATAGGTACGATTAATTACATTAGTGGTATTACCATTAGTGGCATCAAAACGAACCACACTAGAAAGAGTTCCACCAGTAGGAATGGCTGTGGCGGAATCAATGGTTAGTCTGCCTAATCCAGAAATAGTGCCATCCAGGGTAAAGCCAGAGCCGGTCCAGGTAAGGGTGCGGCCAGAGGCTATAGAAAGAGTGTCTCCCGTATTAACATTGATCGTGCCCGAGACAGCAGCATCATTGGTTTGAACGGTCCAAGTGCCATTCCCTCCGCTAGCACCACTAAACGTAACACCGTTAAAAGAGGAGCTTCCGGCCTCAATAGTGTTGTCACCATCCGTGGCATCAAACAACACTGTGCCGCCCTGTTTGGTAAAGATATCACTGTTACTCCAGTTACCACCAACTGTTATTTGATTGTTCTCACCGGATACCACATCTAAAGTGCCGTTGGTAATAGTAACGTTGTTATCAACATCCAAAGGGTCTTGAACCTGAATCGTAAGACCAGCGCCCCCGCCTCCATCATTAAGGGTTAAATTCCAAAGACTGCCCGTGCCAGCCGTTATTAAATCTTCGGTGCCGGCAGTAGCATCAAAAGTAATGGTGGAAGTGGAAGGATTAAGAGTACCGCCCGTATCCAATTTATAGGTACCATCAAGCTCAACGGTTTCAGTGGCGGCCGCGGTCCAAGTACCATCTATCTCAATATCATGAACTTGGGTGACATTGCCAACCGGCGCAAAAGTGTAACCTGATTGAATAAACAGTTCATAACTGGATTCTATTGAAAGAGTGTCAGGGATGCCATCGGTAGCCGTAAAAAGAATATCGGTAGGATTATTATCATTAACGTAGTTAATCATATCAGCAATAGAGATATCGGTTTGCTCATGACGTAAAACAACGTGATTTTGATAAACACGTAAATTATCGCCGGAAACTATGTTACTACCGTCGCCAATAGTAACCGTGTTTCCAAAAAGAGAACCGCCGTCAATAAAAAGGGTAAGCTGTTCGCCGCCCGAAGAGGCGTTGACGCTACTAATGGTAAAGGCGCCGCTGGTGGTGGTGCCGCAATTATCACTAAAGACGGCATTAACCGCTACGCAAATACTGGTGGCGTCGGTTACATAAGTTAATTCGTCATCATCAGTATAGGCGATACCGGCAATGCTGATGCCAGCAAAGGTGTCTTTAATTTCCACATTGATATTAGTGGAAATGTCATTCAAATATTGAACATAGGCAATGTCATTAGTGGTATCAACATAGGAAGTGTAACTGGTGCCAATATGGGTATCAGTGGTGTGCGGGGTGCCAGTTTCACCGTCTAAATAGGCATCGTTCACTTTTAAAATAGGAGAGGTACTGGCAAGGTAATTAGTGACAACATAAACCGGTTTCTTTTTGGTATAGGTGGTGGCATTAGTATAGGTGAATTTAACATTGTTGCTACTAGCGGCGAATTCTAATCCGCCTTCACTCTTATCAAATTCGGTAAAGGTACCGGTAATCATGGTGGGAGAATCAGGGTTGGCAATATCATTACGATAAACATCAATGGCGGCTTCATTGGCCATAACATCAGTATCTGGCCTGATTTGGTAGCACATGTTAACGGCAATGGAGGTACCGGTAGTTTGAATAGGGCCGTCAGTATCAGAATAGTAGGCTCTTTCGCCGTCAGTGTCGCTGGCAGTGGCATAATCATCATAAACCCAGCCGCCGGTTTGGCCGACATAATGGCCGACCACTGATGATTTAAGGGTGCTACCATTGCCCATTTGGGCAAACCAGTTATCAGTGCCTTGGGTAGGCGGATCAGCGGTATTATCGTACAAAGGCGAGGAATTGGCCGCATCGCCAGAATCAATGTTAGCGCCCTGAATCATGGCTGCCCAGTTGATTGAGCCGCCGGTATTGTTGGTAAAGTTGAACTTGGACCAAGTCCGGCCATCCTGCCAAATGACCCTTTCCAGGGTATAATTATAGTTAGTCTGGTTAGCCAAAGTGCCGGTGTAAGTAAATTTGGTTCTAATGCCTGAATTGGAATCAACGGTTAAGGTAGTATTGGAACTACCGTAAAGGGTTCTGGCTGCTACGCCGTCGTTCCAGGATAACAAATCAACGTTGTTGGTGGCATCGCCTAAGTCATTGGTTAAAAGTGGGTTGTTTTCCCTGTCATACCAATTATAAATACCGCCGCCAGTATTGTCATTAAGCACGATAAAATATTCACCAGGTGAACCAACGACCGTATACTGGGGCGGGGTGGTGGTACCACTAGGGTCAGTCTGGGTTAAGAGAAAAACTGTGGAAGAAGCTTCTTTTAATGCCCAAATAGTCTTTAAATAAGAAACTCCAAAGGCCGCCGCATTTTCAGGAGTAGCTTGGGCATTATCAACAAAATCATAGGTTGTCCCTTCTACATTTAAGGCTTCTAAGTCATTCCCCCAAGTAGCAGTATGATATTGATCAAACATTTCCACACTATTTCCAGTGGCAACGCCTAATGAAAATTCGTCATCATGGTCATTGCCATCTAAAATTTTCCACAGAACTTCAAAAGGATTTTCATTATTATCTGTATCATACCAGGTTGCATTGCTATGATAAATACCTGGAGGAGTGCAACGAGTATGAAAATCAGTAATCACCTCGGCATCTGCCGGAGTGCCATTAATCATCCAATCATGAATTGCATAATGGGCATTATAAACCTCATTGGTTTCTATAGTGGGATCTGTCAGGAACGTGGGCCAACTCTCTGGAGCAACATCAGTCCATTCTCTATTCTCATTGCAATATTCAGCGTTAGCTGTGGTATGACCTAAATAAGCACCATCCGGATTCATCATAGGGATAATTTTAAAAATGGAACTCCTTCTCATCAGTTTTGCTTCGTCAGTTGTGCCAATTAAAAAATCAATTACCCCTTTAATACCATAGCTTCCCATTGGTTCCATGGGATGCTGCCTAGCGATAAACCAGTAAACTTTTTTATTAGCGGCGGCCACTGGCGAATTAGTATCTTGAATGGTCACTAAATGCATCATCCGGCTTTGGACAGAGTTACCGATGTCAGTCACGGTCACATATTGGGAAGCACTCCAAGTAGTAATATCATTTTCTGAATCAGTGTAAGTATAAGGAATGCCATGAGCAATATAGACGGTGTCCGAGGTAAATTTAGCCCCACCGCCAGGAAAGGTATAAACCCAGTTAACGCCACTGGCTGAACCATAGCTGGCTATGCGATACCAAGTTACTTGGTCATAAGAATAAACCGGTTTGTGATCAACCCAATCAGTATTTTCATTACTACTGGCAGTAGCATTAATCAAGGTGAATTGAAGTGATTGGTTCAAGGCATTATTCATACTAAAATAAAACCAGTTCTGTTTGCGATTATCAGTACAAGGTCCTAAAGGCCCGACCCCATCTAACTCACTATTAAAACTGACCTTGGTGGCATCGCTAGTATAGGGCTTGGTAAAGGTTTCGCCATTCCCCGCTTCAAACGCACTATTAAAAGTTGTCAGTTCGGTACTTATTTTGGGATAGTTAGTATAGGTCGTAAATACAGTTCCGTCTGATTCCGCCATTCTAAAACAATAGAGAGTGTCATGGACAGCGCCGTTGTTCTGAATCAACCAATCCCACTCTCCATCGTTATTAACCGCAATTGAATTGGGGTTGGAAACAGAATCATTTTGCTCCTCATAGCTTTCATAAGCATCAGAGGGGTCAAGTAAAAAGCCGGTGACGGTAGAACCATCCGCTGGCGTACTATCGGATTCACCTCGCCAGATAGTTCCAGAACCGGCTGCCCCTACCGCGGCCCAACCGGTGGCAGAAGCACAAACACCATCTGACCGCTCAACATATTCCAGTCTAAATTGTTTGCCACTGGCTGGCAGGGCTACTCCTGTTACTTGAACTGACATTCTGATTCTAACCAAACCATCATCATCAGGCGGACTGTCCGAGGTAGTAATTGGTGTATTTTGAAGCAAATCAGAACCACCGGCTGGCCAAGGATCACTTGGCTGAACCAAATCATTATCCACATAAAAACGGTAATAGTTTTGATTAAAAGTGGGGCTGACTATCTTTACTTGCGGTAAAATGCCGTAGGAAAAATTAGTGCCTGAACCAGCATTACTTAATTGAAAACAGTAGGTAGTACCGGCAAGAGAGTTGGTCGTCGCCTGAATGGCATATTCAAATTCAGTGTAATAAGCGTTAGTCAAGCTAAAGTTGCTGGTTTGATTGGAAGGATCTTCAACTCCTTTGCCATTAGCCCAAGTCCAGGTACCAGTAGTGGGGGCGGTTAAGAAACCAGAAGTAATATCATCATCATTGGTATATAAAGAATCTACCATCTCAAAATGTTCGGTGGTGGCGGTTACCGGCACCGCGGTAAAACTTTCATCACCGCAGGTCGTTCCAGTTCGGGCCGCATAGTTAATCCGGTATTGATAATTAGTGGCCGTAACTCCAGTATCAGGTATCTCCACCCGCAGGCGGATCGTTGTATTAGCTGATAAATCACTATAAATCGTATCTTCAACCGCTAGCCAGCCGTTGTTAACATTTAAACCGTAATTGTTATCACGCCAGCGAAAATGATAGTGATTTAGCCCATATCCTTGTTCAGTGTCATAGCTAATGAATGCATTGGTCATGGAAAGATACTGGGCTTTAACCCATTGAGCGGAACGAGGAGTATTAGACATGCGAACTTCGTCCATTTTACCGTCAAACGGACCAAAAGGAGTGGTCTCGCCAGTGCCAATCAAGGTAGAAGCGGCTGAAGGTCTTAAATTGTTGATTCCCGTAGTGGTATTAGCTGCTTCAGTGCCGTCATAATACAAAGCTTTATAATCCGAAGCCCCATTATTATAAGTCCCTACATAGTAATGCCATTCCCCAGTGGGTGGAACAGCACCACTTATAGTGTCTCTGGCAGTACCATCATCATCCCGAGTGATAAATCTGTAGTTATTACCAGCTATATCGTTATCATAAATTCCAAGAACAACATTCCAACTATTAGCGGTTTGCATTTGGACAAAGTTTATTTTATCTGCCGCGACGCTATCATGCCAGGCCCAGAGTTCAATGGTAAATACATCTTTATCAGATAAATCTATCGTAGCGCCAACGCCCACACTAATATAATCTGTTGGCGTAAAATCAACTCCATCGCCTATTTTGCCGCCAGTCACCACTGGGTCTCCTGTTTGCGTGCCGGTATTGCCGTTGCCCGTAGAATCAATCGCATTAATTTCTGTCATATGCCAGACCGCGCCAAAATAACTATCGGTATCATATGTCCCAGCTGCATTCTGGGGATCAGTGCTGGCTGAAGAGTTGCCATAATACAGATAGATAAAATCAGTGGTCAAATAAGCCGCGACTTCCGGCACCTCAACCCAGGCAGTCATATCGTCTGTAGTAGAATTGAATTCCTCAAAATGAAATTGTAACTCGGTGCTATCATTACCATCTAAAAAGCGGACATCATAGCCATCATCGCGAACATGGTTCCAGAATCTAGTATCCGAGGAATCCCGGATTACCAAAATCGGCATATTGCTCAAAGCGCCGCTTTGCCCGCTATCCTGGGTAAAAGTAAGCTTTTGGCGGTACATCCAGCTGGAGTTCCACCAAGGACCAGCTGGCACAATCACTGTGACTTCCGGATAAAGACTATAACTAAAATTAGTGATTGAACCGTTATTATTTAAACGAAAACAGTAAAGGCCGTCGGTAGTAGCATTGGTCGTGGCCTGAATAGCATATTCGTGCTCGGTGTAATAAGCATTAGTTAAGTTATGACTCTCTGTTTGATTAGAAGGGTCTTCAACAGCTTCTCCATCAGCCCAGGTTCCTGTAGCGGTTAAGCGGCTAACCGTAACATTATCACCATTAATATATCCATCAGTAGCTACCATTTCAAAATGCTCGGTGGCGGCGGTGACTGGCACATCGGTATAGCTGGCTGCTGCACAACCGGCTCCTTTAGCAGCATATTGCAAGCGGTATTGATAGCCAGTGGCTACCCCACTGCCAGTATTGGCAATTTCCACTCTTAAACGGTAGGTAGTTTGTTTGACAAAAGAGGTGTAGGAATTATCTTGAGAACCAAGAAAACCGCCGGCCGTATTTAAAGCAGTGGTATCGTCTCTCCACCAGTAGTGGTTTTGGTCAAGGGTAGGAACTGCCGGCGTATAATCAACCACAATCCACATCTCCGCGCAGTCGATGCCTTCCGTAGCACCCATAGTATCTTCAGCTATACCCATCTCCAGAGACTGGAGGTTTGTATAGGTCCACGGGTTGCCCGCGGGATCGGTCGTCTTTGCGCCACTCGCATAATCGCTGAAGCTAGTGCTACGGCTGATCGCCACGGCGTTGAGCACGACCGTATCGCTAGCACCAAGCTTGCCATAGACATCAAGTTTTTCCGGAGCGGCACTGTTTCCGGTGTCCGCCCGACAGCGGATGACGTAGTTGACACTATTGATTGTGTCGCCGGAGCCAAACGTCGGGTTTTGCAGACCGACCCGAGTAGTGGGATTATCAGCCCCCGTTGCCCTGATGTACGTACTATCGCTGGAGTCGTTAGTGTCCGCATGCACAGACGTCATGACTGTCCAGCCCGAGTTTGAGGAGGTGCTGTCAGGCCGACGTATCTCTTGTTCATCAGCCGCGATTTGCCATTGGCGAAATTCCTGCCATCCTTCTGCTTGTGCCAGCGGGTCGCGTTGACCTAAAGGATCATAATCCGGAAGCGAGGCTGGCCCGAGTAAATGTAAGGCTGGACTGATGTCAGGCGGGTCAAAATTGTAAGAAAGCGTATAAGCTTGACCCGCTAACCAATTAACCTGCCAGCGGATGGCCTTAGTGTTTCCCTGACTTTCAAATGTGCCATTTTCACTTATATTAACCAGCTCAAATGAAGCGGGTACTATTTCTTCAAATGTTCCGGAATAATCTTGGTCAGGCACCACTTCTAAAAACAGTTCATAATTAGCCCAAGGCCAAATTCGGGTAGGCCCTAGACGAGTAATATCAAAAGGAATCTCGTTTTGAACATAAACCATATCCGTAATAGTATGAGTTCCGGCTTCAGTGGTAGCGGTTAATTCCACCGGATATTCCCCTATTTCTCCTACTATGTAATCAGCGGCGTAGTCAGGAAGATTAGTAATGGTGGTTGGCCCGCATTCTGGCGAATAGGTAATAGTGCCGTTTTCAGTGCTTAAAGTGGTGGTTTGGCCGCCGGGGTTAGTAATGGCAAGGTTTAAACCGGCATCACAAATAGTGTGACCGTAAGAATCCAGTACTCCCATGCCAAAATGAACCGTTTCTGAAGGCCGGTAAACTGATTTCATGGTATTCAAAACCAAAACACCCCAACTAAATTCTCGGGTTACCTCTTGCACTCGGCCATTTTGTTCTATTTCAAAAGTAATGGTGTAATGTCCTGGCTTGGTTAAATTTTCTGCTTGAAGGGAATAGTTATCTTTAATAATTTTTCCCTCTGTGGTTCTTTGAACTTGATATTGGGCCTCTTTAGTGGAACCAACCGGATCGGTTATTTTAACGGAATTGACCTGACGAGTTTTAGGATCAACCCCTAAAAAAGAAAAGAAAGACCTTTTTTCCACCACTACGGAAACAACCGGCTCTTCTGTGCGTTTATAATCTTTTTTTGATATTTTTACGGTGTCTTCTGAAATTTCCGGCAAAGGAGGAAGTTTTTCCACCACTAAATCTAAGGCGGCGCCATCAACCAAAGTAATTGATTCTTTTTCTGATAATACTGAATGATACTCCACTCGCAATTGGAGATTATTCAAATCTTCCACTTTAGCAAACTTTTCTATGGGAAATACCCAATAGCCTTCATTAGTGGCGTTACTGATATCGGTATATAGCGAAAAGGAATCTAAAACTTCCCAAGTTTCTCCATCTAAAGAATAAGAGAGAGTAATAACATCTTCATTGTTTTCATAACTGTCCGCGGCTAAAGAAAAAACCGCTTTTACTTCTTTAATTAAAACATCGCTGGGGAAAGATTCCGGCAGAACAAAATGGGAGCAGTCCAGTTTGGTATCGGAGGCATTCAATAAATCAAGCGCAGAATCCTCCTGATCACTCAATATATTGGAGCGGTTGTAAAAAAAGGCAGAGTTTTCCTTAGAGAACTCGGAAATGGTAGAACTGGCTAATAAATCTATTTTTTTTGCTTTGTCAGCATTAAGCCAACCACCACATTGGCTTGCTTCTATGCGAAAAGTGAAAAGAGGATTTTCTTTAGCCGAAGCAAAAACATAATTTCCAAGTAAAACAAAGCTTGTGATAATAATTGCCAAACCGAAAACAGTTAAGTTAAAAACCGATTTCGGTTTTTTTAACCCTTTCTTTTTTTCTTTCTTGCGTTTCAAAGGCATGGCCTTTTTTGTTTTCTTTTTCATTATATTAATTAATAACGCAAAAAAATGAAATTTATTTTTAATTTCTTATTCTTTATTATAACCTAATTTACTAAAAAAAGCAATTATTTTTTCAATGGCTTTCACGACTTCACCTACGGTGAACGTCGGGGTCAATTTTGACTTTATTTCCAAAAAATTTTTTAATAACAAAAAATTTGAGCTTTAACTCAATTTTTGGCTTAAGATAAGGAAGTTAGAAGGTTAGGAAGTCGACGTATAAGTTGTTAAGTTTTAAGTTCTTCAACCAAGGATTTCAGATTGGATTTCAGCCTTTAGGCTGCTAACTCATAACGCCTAAAGGGCGCATTCCTTTTTTGTCATGAACGCCGGCACTCTCGCACCCTAAAGGGTGAATTCCGCTTTTTTCAACAAGCTATCTTCCTAACATCCACCCCCGATTAAATCGGGGGCGAACTTTCTACATCTCCTGCTTTTGCGTCTTCATATGCCACCGGAAAAGTTTAAAAGCCAAGAATAAGCTACAATGTATGAAAAAACAGCCGCACTTTGCTGTTTTTTTAATCCAGTTTAACTTACAACTTTTCTAACTTTGTTTAGCAGATGTTTTTGGGAAAATTCTAAACTCGTCTAATAATTTTACATCCGCTTTGGTCAGCAGAGATTTTCTTCGCATGATTTCTACCAATAAATTCATTTTTTGATCTTCTTTGCGTAATTTGGTTATTAACCCACCTTCTAAATCTGCGAGTTTATCGTCAAGATAGGATTTAGTAACCATCTGCGAATCAACCCGTTCTAATCTTTTTTCCACGCCATCAATCCTTCCGTCGAGCCTTTTTTCCACTCCTTCTAATTGAACTCTAATATCTTCAAACTGGGGATTGATATTATCCTCAATAACTTCCGCTATTTCCTTGCGAATTTGTTTTATGTCTTTCTTTTTCATAATAGATTTTATAAAGTATTCCTATTTTAACACCGCCTAAGTAAATGTCAATTGTTTGGGTTGTCAGCTTTTTAGGTTTTTTGGTTAAGTTGGAAGGATACATTCCGTTGAGCGGAGCCCAGCCTTTAGGCTGTTTATCTGTGCACCCTAAAGGGTGAATTCCGTTAACTGCCAACTTTTCCGTCAAAGGCGCCTGCCCGCCAGTCCCGCAACCGCGGGACGGCAGGCGGGGATCAGCCTTTGGCTGACAATCAACAACTTACAACTCTCAACTTTCAACTAACTCTCCGCCGCTTTCTGCCACCGGAAAAGTTTAAAAGCCAAAAATAAGCTGATGACAATCCAAACAGCTAAACCGATAAAGTCGGTTTTAAGATCGCTCCAAGAAGCGGCTTCGGTGGCCACCCGCCTAACACCGTCCGCTAAATAATTT
>Ga0210051_1004541_pt1 | contig 13528 bp, 7 predicted proteins | sample CryGey092014_all_FD_185464 | JGI IMG/M metagenome (GOLD analysis project Ga0210051, IMG submission 185464) | Groundwater microbial communities from aquifer - Crystal Geyser CG23_combo_of_CG06-09_8/20/14_all (SPAdes) (version 2) | ecosystem: Environmental > Aquatic > Deep subsurface > Groundwater ...
ATCATAGAAACTGCGCCAAAGTGACTGTCGATGCCGCTTATCCTTATAGCCGGGACCTTTTATTCTTCCCTGAGCAGTTGAAAAAAGCAGGAGTAAAACCCCATATCTGCAGCCAGTTTCTTCTGACTGACTACTACAACCATCCAGACTTAATATATATAAAAGTAACCGGTTTTATAGAAAAAAGGGTACAAGCCCATGCCAGCCATGCGTCACAGTATTCTCACCAGGATGCCCAATCCTCGGCAGACTTTTTCACGCGTATAGAAGGCGCAACAGAAAGGTTTGAGAGGTTCCGGTACGTGGTGGGGGATTAGATAAGTATATTAATATTCGTAGGATAAAACCAGAAGTTATAGTTTTCCTCAGTATAGTCTCAAATATTAAGTATTCACTATAGTGGATTGAGAAAAGAGGATTCATTAGACTAATAGGGATACTTCCCATCAGATCATAAGTATTTAGATTTGAGATTTGGTATGATGGATATACAATGTTTGATACTGGTGTTTCCAGAGAAAGTGCTGTTTTTGCTCCTTCTGTCTATATTGAAGCAGCAAGAGCTTCAAGATTAGTAGAATTTAGTCGGCTCAATCCTGCTTTATTAGTTTCACTACCCCGAGATTTGGTCAGAGAGTTTGCTCGGCAAGAGACACCACTTACGCAACCATTTTTCTTTGGAGAACCAGAAGTTGATAGCGTTAGAATAGTTGAAAGACTTACAGAAATAATTGGACAGCCGGATATGGTGGACATTGCTACCCGGCTCAATCCGGATCAGGATATCGAAGCCGTAATTCCTGCAGTATGGCAGTATGCCGTCCGGATGCAAGAATACTTAAAGTCAGCAAATCCTTTGTTGCCGAAAGATGTAGTTAATCAGACAGATCTTAGCGCTTATCTTGCCTGCTGTCTGCCGGTAAGGCCAGGCAGGGAAGATGCTGCCGTTGAATTATTTCACGCAATGGTAGCGGGAAACCAGCAGTGTCCTGGTATGGGGAATTTCCTGTATGAGAACGAAAGAGGCGTTCTTTCCGCCAATACCCTTGAGGCTGTAAAAGCCGTGACAAGTGCTGCCGAGACAGCTCTCGAATTGTCTCAAAACGATCCTGTTTTAAGAGATCAGACAGTTGAAGCAGTAATTCAGGCCGTTCACGCTCAGGACAAATGGTGGGTGTTTGGAGTGGATGAACCGGATCCTCTGACGGTCAATCTTCTTGGACTTCTGGAAAAATATCAGGTTCCCGAAGCTTCAGAGATCATTCTTGACACGCTTTTCCGCAAGGCAGAACAGGACAAATTGGTGGTAGCCGCAGTTCTTTTACCACAGGATTGGGATCTGAAATGGCACGGTTTCAAATTCCTGACTCCGGCCATGGATCAATTTTTCAATCTGGCAATCAGGGGAGATAAGACAAAAACCCAAAAGTTTATTTTCGATCACTCTGATGCAACAGGCATATCACGAAGCGTCTTGGAGCTTCTGGCAGCCAGAACCGATTTGCACCAGGAGACGATTACTTTAGGCAGTGAGCGGGAAGGAAATTATTTCGGCAGGAAATTCCGTTTTGAGGGTTTGCCTGAGGGTGAGAGTATCACGCTTACGGAGTGTACCAACTGGATTTTGGCGGCCCGTGATGCTACAGGAAAAGTAAGAGGATTATACAATCTGGATCCCGGGAATTTCACCAAAGGTGACGAGGTATTAACAGTTCAAGCTGATCCCGTAGAAAAGGTCTTATTTTGGAGCACAAATACAGCAAGACCTATTACCGATGACAGATTACAGCAGTTTTTTACCGATCTTCCCAAGATTGAGCGCATGGTGAATGCACATATTGCCTACGCTGGAGTTTATAATGCCTATCCGATGCCTATCTATTACCAGTTATGGGAATATCTCCAATCTCAGGATGCAGGGGCTCAGGAGATGGTGGGAAGATTCTTGGAGGAATTTGGGATAAATAGCCTCTTTCCTTTCCTATGTGGGGAATACAACCAGAGAAATATCCCCTTAGTGATGAAGTTTGCTTTAGAAAATCAGACCCCAAGGTCTTTTGATGATGATGGAATTGAAACTATAAGGATGTATGAATCTTTTCCCGAGTGGGTTTTAGGAAGATATTCCGCCATGGCTATGGATGCCTGGGAATATGCCCAGAGAATATCTCCGGTACCGGAAAAAGCCCTGGCATTAAACGATTTGATTTTGCAGCGGTCCAAGGCGCTTCTTGTGGCTGCTGCCAAGATGCATGAGGTCAGGGGAGGATTGACCGAAGAAGAAAAAGCATACGTCACCTGTTCTTTTGCCTTCAATGAAATAATGCTTCATATTATGGCTGATAAAACGGGAAAATTGTCACAGAAATATCAAATGTCTTACGATCTGGTCAGGGATTTTTTCATCTTGCATGATCCATCCGATCCTGATAGCCGGGAGCTTTTTGCCTCTGCTATGGATCTTTGGTTTAAAATTTATACTGAAAAGCAAAAAGGAGCGGAATATGCAGGGAAAGTGGAAGAGCTGACTGGTGCATTTTATCAGGCATATGAAGAACTGGAGAAAGACTCCGGACAAACCACCGCTGATCCGGTCTTAGAAAGGACAAGATACTTTAAAAGTCTTGAAAACGATATTGCCTGTGGTGTGTTGCCTGAACCCAAAAAAGTTGGTCGATCTGTAAAGATCTGTTTTGTCGGAGTGGGTAATGCACGGATGGAAGCACCGATAGTTGCGTTATTAAAAGGGAAAGATCAAGGATATCGGTTTTTTGGAATTGATATAGAAAAACCTCAAGATATACCTCCTGATATAGAATTTCATAGATTGAATATGAAAGACTTAAGTCGAGAGATGCCTGGTAAATTTGACCGCATCATGCTTATCTGGTCGCCTTATATGGATGTTATCGAGCTTGGGGAGATGCTGGAGGTGGCAGCAAGTCTTACTTCAGCCGGTACAGATGATGTTGAGATAGAGATAGATGTAGCTTTTCCTTTCGGAGAACACAGTTATGAAAAGATCATCAGGGAATACAACCGCTCCAGTCCTGATGAGCCGGTAGGTATGTTCTTCCGGGATTTTTCTAGAGAGGGTAAGCCTCCGGTGGGTAAAAGATTTTTTGCCGGCGATCCGACCTTCATCGATTATTGTTTTGGCAGGCATGGGTTTGGCATAGCCAATTTTCCTGCCCAGCCTTCGGAAATCATTGAGATTTGTCAGCGTACCTCCCGGGATGACAGCTGGATTTTGGATGGTCCTCAGAATGATCCTGACAGGCAAGCGGTATACAGGACTAATTCTGGATGTAATAGGGTTACTTACAAAGTGAGAAAACTACCGGGCAGAGCACCAATTTCCAGTCTGGCAGAAGCTGGAAAATGAAGATTTATCTTCCCCCTTTCTTATCGAAAGCAAGCCGGAAGACAGATTTAAGACTTTCGGTAAAATCATGGTTTTCTATCATAAGTCCGATAAATTCTCCTTTAGCAAAGGAAAGCATGGCGATTTTATCTTCATAAATGTCTATTTCTGCTGGAAAGGGATATTTATTTTTGTCCAGAAGCACGGTTTTGCGAAGCTGTTGTCTGTCTTTTTGAGCAACTTTCCTTGCCTGTGGTGAATCGGCAACGAAAGAGTGAGCGACCACTTTGTTTTTTATCCTTTTTGGGATAAGTTTTTCAATAATATACGCAGGAAAGACTTCATCTGCTTTTTCCAGATCCACACAACCGAAGACGATATCCTTTTTAGGACTATAAATATCTTCGAAGACCGATTTTATCCCTTCTTCACCCTCAAAATACCTGATAGTTGGTTTTCCCGAGGAAAGCTTATAGAGGGAATTCAACTGGGGTATAAGGTTTTTGAAATTTTGTAAAACATTTTCAAGCGATTTGGTTTTTTCTTCGATTTGGGAAAGAACATTAAGAGGTGTTTGGGGAAGAAAAACAGTACCCTTTTTTATTACCAGTCGCTTTCCGATAAGTTCCTCAAGCAAGGCATAAGTATTGCCCTTTTTCATCCCCAGATCTTTGAAAATCGTTAGGGCTTTATTGGGACCTTTTTCCAAAAGATACAGATAAATCCGGGCTTCTTTTTGGGAAAGACCGGTGTTTATCAAAAGCAATTCTATTTGTTTCTTATCCATCTTTTCCTTTCGCATCTTCCTATAGGTCAAGAGAAAATAAACAATTTTTTCTATTATACAGGATCAAAATAAAAAAGTCAAATTAAAATGAACAATTTTGAATATTAAGGCTAAATATAGAAGATAATAAGTCAATTAAACTTGACGGGAAATACCCCGCCGTGATATACTATGGGTCGTTCTGGATTAAGATCCAGATTTTTTGCACTTTAACAACATAGTTATTACGGACTATGTTGACGTTTCCTTTTACTGATTATCTTTATTTTTTGCTTAAAGAATAAACAGTCGGGGAAACACAATATATAGTCCGGGGAAAAGAGGAAAACCTCCTTTTTAAAAGCAGCCGAAGTACGGGGCAGTAAGGGCATAAATAATTGTGTCTTTTCTGCCTCGGTACTTCGGAGGTAAAGTCTTGCTATAGAAAGGAGATGATCTATTTGATTGTAACGAAGTACGACGAGGAGAGGTATCAGAAGAGACACCGATGCGAGTGTAATCGTAAACACCACCGTATTTGCCGGTGGCATCGGGACGAAGCAAACAGAGTCAAGTATCTAGCGAGTCAACTAAGAAAACAACTACATATCTAACGTCCACAAGGAGGACAGTATGCAAGCCAAGAGTAGTGGTGGTGAGGTCACCATCGCAGTGTTTTGCGGTGGAGGAGCCCAGGCAGCGGCAGCAGATCTGGACATGATAGCTGCTGATCTGGGGGTGTCGTTTGACGTCCCTTCGGAGCTTGGGGATGGAATGGTTTTGGACGAGAGGATAATTCCCGTTCCTTTGGCCGAAGGCGAGAGCATAGGGAGCTTACTGGCGAAATTTAGCACTGATCCGCGTTTCACCAGAGCCTGCGAGATTTTGGCCACCCGGCCCGGAGATCTGACGCAAGGGCTTGCTCAGACTCCTGTGTTGGGAGCGATGGCCTATCATGATCTGCCGGATCTGGCCAGAGTCTGGGATCAGGTGCTAAACCGCGTGCGTTTCCTGACCAACGGGGCGCCGGAGCGGATCAGATTGGTAGTGCTCGGGTCTAACTCTGGAGGCACTGGCCGTGGGGTCATGCTTCTGGCTACTCAATCGCTGGTTTCGGCCCTCCACGACAGCACGGATGCTGTCGTGAATGTGCAACACTTGCGGATTGGCGCCCAGACCTTCAACGGCTTGGGAGCCCATATCCGTGGTAACAATGCCGTGGGCACTATCGAGGATCTGGCTCGCGTCATGGGGACGGATCACGGCCTGCGCGAAGTGAGAAGCTTCACAGGGTTGGAACTGCCGATGGTAGAGGAAGACAAGAGTCTGCGGGACAAGTTCGTTCGGTTGGTCCTTCAGGCCTTGCTTTCCCCATCGGCTCAGTTGGCCATCGGGCGGCGGGACGTGAACTTGGCGGTGACAGCCGGTCCTTATGGTCGGCTCTCGACTGTCCAAGCTGGTATCTGGTCGCTGTCCGATCAGATCAACTTGGCAGCCAGTGCGGCCGTGGTGATTTTGCCGGAGGTGCGCAGCCTCATGGAGGAGCCGGTTCTGAAGATAGCGGCTCCGAAAATGAAGGTTACCACTGATAGCAGCGTCACCAAAACGGCTGATCATCAAGGACTGGTGAGTATCGCCATTCGAGGTGGGCATCTGCCGGCAGACGTCTGGGACAGGTACATCGTTTCCCATTATCAGGTCCAGGGGGCGATCTTCGTCAAGACAGGAGAACAGGATCTGCCGCTGACTAATACGTTGGCGTCAGGACTGCCTAAGAGTGTGGAAAGCTACCGGCAGCGGCGGGCCCTTCTTCACGCGCTCAGAAGCGCGGCGCAGGCAAAGCTGGAGAGTGTACGCGGGGAAGAGGCAAGAGTCCAGCTCCAGATGGGGGTAGCCAGGAACACCTTGGATAAGGCTTTGGGAGTTCTGTTCCCAAGGACGTTGATCCAGAAGATCTTGGCTCTGTTCAGTATGTTGTTCAGCTCGCGCGGTAAGCAGGTGGCACTCCTTAAGGCCAGCTTGGAAGTCTATGCTCGGTTGGAGAGACGACTCGCTGGTTTGCAGGCAGAGCGCCAGGCCTACGAGGACGCGGTTACCAGAGTCAATCGTGCTATCGAGTTGTACGAGAGTTACCTTCGGCAGGCGCACGAATGGCTGATGGAGGAAACCGGCAATGAGGGTGCCATCACTGGTCTTTTCACCTTCCGGGGTCTTGCCGATGTCTTCAGCAATCTCTTGGTGGCGCGCTTCAGCAACGACAAGAAGCGCTTCAAGAGTGCAGTGGCCAAGGCCATCAGTGGCGTGACTCGTGACGGGCTGGCTCGGATGCTGGGTGCAGATGACACCAGTTCTTTGAGTTTGGCTCGCGTCATGATGGGTAATCCGCCGGTAATCACCCCACCCTGGGGTGGCAAGAGGCAGCGGGCCAAGCCACGGTCGTTCCTGGTCATCCCGCCGGTTACAGAAGAGTTGAGCATCCAGTTGCAGCAGGCTTTGCAGGATCTGGGTGCTACTTGCCAACTGCTCCAGACGGAGACGGTAGTTGGGGGTGTGGCGGTGGTGGCTTTGGACCTGCAGTTGGTGGACGGCGTGGATGACGTGCTGACTACACAGTACCGGGTGGACCTAAAGCGGGCTCAAGCCTCGACCTTGGACGTGTTGGCTCGGGTGCCCGGCAATCCTAGTGAGGCAGAGTTGCAGGCGGTAGTGGAGAAGCTTGAAGGACAGGAAGGTGAACAATGAAAACCCTGATCAAGCTGGGCGCTATACTTGGCGCTTTGGGAATCTACCTTGCGGTATGGCCAGGAAAGATGGACCTCTATCACCTGGTGGTTTGCGGAATCACGCTCCTGCTGATGGGGCTAGTGACGGTCATCTGGTCGCAGAAATCGAGCTCCTCGGAAGGAGAGCTTATCCAGAATGATCCGGAACTGGCCGCTCTCATGCAGCAGTCGGCAGGGGAGACCACCGGCGGAGCCATCCTCAAGGCAGTCGTGTTGGGAGTCGTGGCATTTACCCTGGTAGTTGGTATCGCCTGGGCGGGTTCCAAGACCTTCGTCTACGGGATGTTCTACGATACCGACTTCCAGTCGTTCAATCACGAATTGGATGTGTTGGAGCAAGCCGGCAACTACGCCGCAGTCGTGGAGAAGTTGGATGAGCGTTTGAGCCGGCCGATGACGGATGAGAAGAAGGTTGAGTTGGCCCGGCGCAAGTACAACAGCCTGATCACGTTGGGCAAGTCGGCCGGCACAGTAGAGGAACAGCGCAAGTGGTTTGCGCAGGCAGAGGAATGGGCTAAGAAGTGGAAGCTGGATTCTGCTTTAGCTAATGCAGAAAGCAGAGCGGTCCAGCCAACACCCACACCGATGCCAACCCACACGCCAGCGCCTACCTACACGCCTAGGCCGGAGATCGTCGTGACACCGACCACGACTCCAAGATCGACACCTCAGACGCTCCCGCAAGGGACTTGGGGCAAGATCGTCGGATTCAAGACTGACACAGCGACCATCTTCGTGGACATGTCGATCGAGACGCGCGAAGGTGGAACGCTCAAGAGCTTGGTAGCAAGCGATTTGGATGTGTCAGTCAATGGAACGATCGTCAAGCCGGAGGATACCTACCTGACGACCTACGCGGAGATGGCGCAACCGATAAACTTAACTATAGTTTTCGACCGCAGTGGCAGTATGAAGGGGCAACCCTTAGATATTGCCAAGAAGGCAGTCGGAGTCTTGGTTTCTGCTCTGCGGTTGCAGGATCAGGTTCGGGCGGTTATCTTCGATTCAGAGGTGAAAACCTCTGGATGGATGACGCCAACCTTGGCGATCGACCTGATCAACAAGATCGAAGCCGGTACCAACACGGCCTTGTGGGAGGCGATCTACCAATCGGGGATGAACATCCCCACGGGGCGGCCCCACATAATCGTCATCTTCACTGATGGCGCGAATACGGTGGACGTAAACAACCTGGGTTCGGCTGCAGGGTCGGTCAAGAACAACGTTGTTTACGCTGTCGGTATCGAGTCGCCAGACTTCAACCAGGCAGAATTACAAGATTTTGCCAAACAGTCTGGCGGGCAGTATCTTCCGTCGTCTGTTGACAAGCTCGTCGAGACCTTCACGAGTATTACGCGCGAGACCAAGCGCCTGTACCGCCTGGTCATCTGGGCTCCCGGTGTGGACGTCAAGCAGGTTCACATCTCCCTCAGTGGGGGCCAGATCGATCTGGAGTGGGAGGTGCGCTAGGAATCGCATCGGGAAAAAACCTGTAGAATGACAGGACCTCTTTTCCCCGGCACCAGCCTGCGAAATCTGCTACCTTTGGTAGCTACTCCTTGGGAGTATTTCGCAGGCTGGATCTTTTTTTATTATTCTATCTTGATTGTGATCGGATAATAAAAAAGGATTAACTAAACTTCCGCCACTGCGCAGGTAATTAAGCACGATCTCTATCTACTGGGTATTAAAACAGTAGAAAGGATGAATAATAGCCCAATGGTTCGATTCATCAGACTATTTTTCATTCACCTTGTTATACAATTTAATATCAAATTGTATATTGACATTATACATTTTCATAGTAAAATAGATAACTATATATGCTAAAAAGAGCGATTGAAACAAGAATAGATGCATATCTAAAAGGAAAAGATCATAAGATTTTTTTCATCTGGGGACCCAGACGTTCAGGCAAAACTACTATTCTAAAAAAATTATCAACCCTTTTATCTGTTCCGGTGTTTAATTTTGACCTTCAGTCAGATACAGAGAAATTTATCGCCAGAAGGGAAGTGTTGGAGGGATTAGTGAAGGAACATAAAATAATTCTTATAGATGAAGTGCAAAATTATCCATCCGCCACGGTAGTTTTAAAAATTCTCCATGATGAATTCGCTGTCAAAATCATAGCTACAGGTAGCAGTGAGTTGAGGCAGAAGGGCAGTGGGGAGTTCGATACCTTAGCCGGCCGTTTTACTGACAATTACTGTTTACCGCTTTCCGTCAGGGAGATAATAGAAAATTGCAATGTTTTAACCTATGAGGAGGAAATATTTACCCAAGAGCTTTCTGTCAGCCTGCAAATTTTCGGGGCTTATCCTGAAGTGTATACCAGACAAGACTTGTCGGAAACTGAAAGAATGGACCTTTTACAGAATATTTTTGACACCTATGTTTTGAAAGACATTGTCAAAATATATGATCTGAAAAACCAAAAATTGGCCCATGATATATTGACCAAAATTGCTCTTCAATTGGGTTCTGAAGCATCATTAAGAGAGATAGCCGGCAGTCTTTCGGCAAACGTCAGCACTGTAGCAAACTACATAGAGATTTTTATCAAAAATTATATCCTTATTCCTCTGCCTTCTTTTAAAACCAACAAAAGACGAGCTGTTTCCAAAAACCAGAAGCTATATTTTTACGATCCTGGCATCAGAAATATCCTTGTCAGGGATTTTCGCAAGCTTGATCTAAGGCCGGATAAAGGTGGATTATTTGAAAATTTCATTATTTCCGAAGTGGAAAAGAGACGGAAAAATCTTGGTTTGAAACAGAATATGTATTTTTACCGGGAGTATTCGGGTAAAGAAGTTGATCTTGTCCTGGAGGATTATTATAAAAATTATTATTGTATGGAAATAAAAACTGCCGGAAAAAACAGGATAAAAAATGTGTTTCCGCTGAAATCAAAATTTGCTGTAATTGATTCAAATAATTACCTCGAAAAGATCAATAGAACTTTTCATAAATAAACGTATTCATGGTTTCTGAAAGAAGGAGATAGAAACAGAGGTTCCTACAATCTTACATTCTATGGCTCCCAAAGCTGTAGTCTACGAAAATCAAGTAGCCCAGGGTGAAATGAAATGATTGAGGGAGAGTATCGTCTGGCGGTAGGCAGGGAGGTAAGAGAAGCGAGAATGAGGCAACTGATAGAAGCATAAAAGCTGGAGCGGTGATACCGTATTCTTGATAGACTGGAGGGGAAAATTGATGTAGCCAGATTGATATCAGGTGATTTTTCCCAGCATTCCGATCCGCGGGAGCAGTTGGAAGGTTTGGGTATCAGGAGTTTCGAAAATTTTGTTTGAAGATTGATTTATTTCATGATGAGATTGACCAGGGTGGAGACGACGGTGATCACCACCGAGGCAAATATGGCCGTGGTGAAGGAATTGACATGAAACCCTTTGACGAAACCGGAGACGATTATAATCAGGATTGCATTGATCACGAAAAGGAAAAGACCAAGAGTCAGGATGGTGGCAGGAAGGGTGAAAAGCACCAAAATAGGCTTAACCAGGACATTTAATACAGCCAGGACCAGGGCTACTACCAGAGCAGTGGTGAAGGAATCGATCTTGAATCCCGGCACCACGTAGGTAGTGACAAGAAGCACAAAAGCCCGGATAATCCAGTCAGCCATAAGTTTCATGAGAATCATTATATCAAAAATATTTTCGGAAATCACTATTTCAAAATAAATAAACCAACGGAGAAAATTGTATTACTAGTATATATATTGATACTTTATTTTATCCGCCTTCGCAGAAAACCACGAGTGTAAACTCGTGGATGAATGCGATATTGCGGATACCCTGAGCGAATCCTGAGCTTGTCGAAGGAGAGTCGAAGGGTAATGCTTCGGCGGATTTCGCTCGCCGAAGAATTTGAGGATACCACGGGCGTAAGCCCGTGGAGCTTCATATATAGACATAGTGAGGATTTCAATAGTTTAGGGGTATAAGGATAAATATAATAGTATTTTATATTGGAAATTTGAGGCTAAACAGCTCTTGACAACAGTATCTTTTTGGTAATATGCTGGATTTATGAGTCCAACACCTACACCTTCACCAGCAGTTGCTCCCGCCGGACCGGAAGGTCCCGGGGTAGAAATCGGAGCAGCCCAATCAGCAGCACCTGATCGGTTCACACGTTTGAGACAAATGCATGCGGATACTGCCCAATATTTGGTTCAGGCGAAAATGGACAGTCAAGCCAGAGTTGAGAGTGTCAGAAAAAAAAGGGCGGATGAGAAGGATAAAGATACAATAAGAGGTATCGCACTAGGAGCAAAGATGGACGAGGCTTCTGAGCCTGAAGGACATGTGACTTTGACGGGGGAAGAAAGGCAAATGCTCAGATGGGCGCAAAGTAGTGAACCCACAGTTCCGGAATTGATTCAGGCTGCTAGGTCCAGATTGGATGCACTAGGTACCGGAGGAGCCGAAAATATATTTGATCCTGCCACCGATCCTACAGTTGATGTGGGGAGAGCCCGTGCAACTTTGGAAGGAGAATTAGTAGCCTTGCAAAGCGCTGTACTTGAGTACGCCAGGGGGCAATCTATGGATGGTAATTTTGCAGTCGCGGCAGAAATAGGCTTTGGCATCGTGGGTGATGATATGGCCCATCTGCCGGACTGGTTTACAGGTGATTTTATTGCCCAGGTAAATCAGGCGGATTTGACAAAAGATGATGTTGTGGAGGCAGTAGCAGGGTTGGGTCAGGTAACGGTCCTTCGGAGTTATGAGCCGATCAGACTAAAAATGGAAGCAGCTGTTACTACGAAAAGAGAATTAGACCAGCGGAAAGAAAAGGAACGAAAGGCAAGGACACATAAAGAAAGGCTGTCTACTATGGAGGGAGATACCTATGATGCGGCTATTGCGGCAGGCAGGGAGGGTTTTGGAAGAATAGATGACCGGACCGGTTTGTTTTCAGATATGCATATCAATATGGAAAGCAGAAATGGCAGGTATTACTTGCCGTTAGGGGTAATAGCCTCAGGTGAGGCATTCAGGACTGCATATGACAGATCGGCGACAATAAATAGAGCCTCCAGTATTCCGGAGAGGCAACTGATGGCTCTCCAACTTCTTGCGGAAAATCAAGAATTATTCGAACAGGCGGTACAGACTGTGGCTACCAGAGTAGATGTAAATCTTCGTGACTGGACCGGTTACAACAAGCAAGATTATATAGATCAATATGGTGATGACAACCAATGGGTGGCAGGCTGGAGAGCGAACCTTCGGAGGATGATAGACGGATATGCTATCGGCATGCTTCAGGCTTCTACGGAATCTCAGGCTTCAAACGCTCTTGACAGCGCGCATGCGCTCAAAAGAGCAGATGATGTGGCCAGGACCGCTTTTGAAGTGATATTCGGGGAGACGAATTTCATTACTGATGCTCCACCGCAGGATCCATTCAGGTGGCAGGCATTTGATAGGCTCGGCATCTATTTTGAGGGTTTAAGTGGAGCTGCAGCAGAAAGGTTCAAGAATTTTACTTTGCCTCTGGAAGGTTATCAGTCCCTGCATGAAAAGGCTATTGCTGAGGTTAGAGGGAGAAGAGAAAGGCGAGAAGAACAGAAAGCCCAGCAGCAACAAAGAGAAGTTGAGGCAAGGCAGGCTATAGAAGCTTCCAACCAGGCAGTCCGGCAGGCGATTACTGAAACGATGCAATTTGCGGAAGGGGATTTAGCCAGAACCAGAGAAGAGATGGATATTTGGAGACAGATTGCCCAGAGTGGTGGTGATTTAAACTATAATTTGTTTGCTCCACGGCGGTGCTTGGTTGAAGTAACAAATAATAAAGATGAGGGGCCTATGCTGCGTATTTCCGATAAAGCCGTGCGGATGATTATAGACGAGAGGGATAAGTGTGACAGAATACTGGCAAACGGTAAGGGAGATCCGGAGGATTTAAAGCGGAGGCTTCTGGAACTGAAAGTGTGGGACCAATTCCAGCAAAGACTACAGATAAGATGTGATATCTCCAACAGTTATCGTGTCGATGCATGGATTCCTAAAAGCGGTTTGAGAGCGGGAAGGAATGAAAGGAAGTTTAGGAATTATGATGTAGATGATAGAACTGCAAACCCATTCCAGGAGATTGAAGGGAAACAAACACAGGGTGACAGAAGAAGAGATGGAATTGTAAAAGGAGCGGATGCTACTTTAGGCAAAGTGCAAGCCAGACTGGCTAAGCTGGTAGAGGATTCTGCCAAGACTAAAGACCCGGATGAACTGGCAAGGATATCTCGTGAATTCAGTGACCTGCGGAGAGATGCAGACAGGGCAAGAAGAGAGATAAAAAATGTAGTTTATGAATATACAGTCGATGATCATCTGAAAGGAATAGTTGCTGCTGTTTATATCAGAGACCAAGTGGTACCTTTATTGGATAATAAAGGATATATCTTGCGCAGATAACTACAGATAACTTCCCCCTGTCAATACCAAATAGAAATGTCCGCTTTTCTGCAAAATAGAAACTTCCGCTTTTTTAACATAAATAATATTGTTAAATCTGCCACTGTCTCCAGGGATGGTCTACCGGGGGTATCCATGGAACTTTAACTACTTTGGCCTGAACATT
>Ga0210051_1004547_pt1 | contig 13523 bp, 14 predicted proteins | sample CryGey092014_all_FD_185464 | JGI IMG/M metagenome (GOLD analysis project Ga0210051, IMG submission 185464) | Groundwater microbial communities from aquifer - Crystal Geyser CG23_combo_of_CG06-09_8/20/14_all (SPAdes) (version 2) | ecosystem: Environmental > Aquatic > Deep subsurface > Groundwater...
ACCATGAAGCTCGTTATCTGTCCGAGCCGGAAAACACTCTTTTAATCGTTGCTTATCAAGCAAAAGGAACTTTAGGAAGAGAGATCCTGGATGGCGCCGACAGCGTCAAGATAATGGGAGAAACTGTCCCAGTGCGGGCAAAGGTGGAGCGGGTTGACTGTTATTCTTCTCATGGCGATCAGAAGGATTTGCTCTGGTGGCTGTCAAATATCGTTCAGTCGGGCACCGACAGAAAAATCAAAAAGGTTTTTATCTGTCATGGAGAAGAGGATTCGTCTTTGGCTTTGTCTCGGAAAATCAAAAACGATTTCGGACTAAAAACGGAGGCTCCGCATTTGGGCGATGTGGCGGAACTGTAAATTTATCAAGGTCTTATGTTTTGACAAAAAAACTCAAAAGTAGTAAGATAATCAAGATAATATATCTTCAAAAATGACGACCCAAGAAGAAATCAAAAAGAAAATTTTAGTGCCGGCTTCCAAACTGCCGACGATAGCCCGAAAAGAAAAATTAAAAGAAAGAAACGACTTTAAGGAATCAGTCCAGTGGCGGATTTTTCGGATTATGGCCGAGTTTGTTGACGGTTTCGAATTTTTAAGCGACTTTAAAAAATCAGTGACTTTTTTTGGTTCTGCCCGGATTAAACCTGATAGTCCTTATTATCAAGAGGCGGAGAAGTTGTCGGCGATGCTGGCCAAAGATGATTTTGCTGTTTTTTCGGGCGGCGGACCGGGGATAATGGAAGCGGCCAACAAGGGCGCCTATGAAGCCGACGGCGAATCGGTCGGTCTCAATATCCAGCTGAAATACGCTCAGCGGATTAACAACTTTATCAAAAAGGCAATGGGTTTTCATTATTTTTTTACCAGAAAAGTAATGCTTTCCTATTCGGCGCAGGCGTACGTTTTTTTTCCGGGCGGCTTTGGGACGCTGGATGAATTTTTCGAGATCCTTGTTTTAATCCAAACGGAAAAGATTCCCCGCTATATCCCAATTGTTTGCGTCGGAAAGGAATTTTGGCGGTCGATCGACGAGTGGATTAAGGAAGTTAATTTCGGAAAATACAAATTTATTGATAAAGAAGATATAGGGTTTTATCATGTGGTTGATTCGGTTGAAGAGGCCTTTGAGATAATTAAAAAAAGCAAACCAAGAGGTGACATCAATTATTAGAAAAGGAGGTGACTGCTATGAGCATAGAGGTAAAGAGAAAGGAAGGCGAAACAACCCGCAGTTTGTTACGGCGCTTTACTAGAAGAATTCAGCAAAGCGGCGTTTTGATTCGCGCCCGAAAATCCCGGTTTTTAGAAAAAGAAAAGAGCCGAAGAGAAAGAAGGGAAAGCGCCTTGAGAAGGAACAAAATCATATTGGAAAAAGACAAATTAAGGAAAATGGGTCTTTTGGAAGAGGAGACAAAATTTAGGAGAAGATAACTAAAATGACTTTGAAAGAAAAAATTCAGGCCGAGGTCAAAAAAGCCATGCTGGAAAAGAATGCCGTCGGGGTTTTGGTTCTGCGGATGCTTTTGGCTTCCATTTTAAACAAAGAAAAAGAGAAAAGAGCGAAACTCAGCAAAGACGAAAAAGACATTGCCAAATTAGAGCAATTGAGCAAAATTAACGACGAAGAGGCCTTAGAGGTAATTTCAAGCGAAGTTAAAAAAAGGAAGGACTCTATTGAGCAATTCGCCCAAGGCGGCCGAAGCGACCTGGTTGAAAAAGAGAAAAAAGAATTAGAGGTCTTGATGAAATATCTGCCAGAGCAGATATCAGAGGATGAAATCAGGAAAATAGTCAAGGACAAGATTGAAGAATTAAACATTAGTAGCGGCAAAAGCGAGGCCGCTGGCAAGTTGATGGGCGCGATTATGCCGCAGTTAAAAGGCAAGGCTGACGGCTCTCTGGTTAGTAAAATTGTTTCAGAAGAACTTAAATAGCATTGAATGATGCTGGAGATTCATAATTTTACCCAAAATGAAATAGATGAGGAATTTCTGAAACGGGTAGCCAAAAGCGCCTTAAAGACAGCAGGAATTAAAGATAGGGCTGAAATCAGTTTGGCGATTGTCGGCGACGGCCGGATGAGAAAGTTGAATAAAATGTATCGCGGGAAAAATCGGGTGACAGATGTCTTGTCATTTGATAATCGGTCAGTTATTCCCTATCTTAATAAAGCGTTTCCCCGCCTTAAAAGAGCGACGGGCGAAAAATTCATTGAGCCGCCTAGTGGAATAAAAAGATTAGGCGAGATTATTATCTGTTATCCTCAGGCCAAGAAACAAGCGAAACGTTTAAAGCATTCTCTTGAAAAAGAACTGACTGTTTTACTGATTCATGGTATACTTCACCTACTTGGTTATGACCACGAAAAAAGTGAAAGCGAAGCAAGTAAAACGGAAGAAATGGAGAAAAATATTTTGAAAGAAATTTGAGATATTTTAGTTCAATACCAAGCAATTATGGCAAAGGAAAATATCATCGTTGGCTTAGATGTCGGAACCTGCTTTATCCGGTTAGTTGTTGCTAAAGCGGTGTTTGACGGCAAGAAACCACAGATTATTGGCGTTGGCCAAGCGCCGTCTTTTGGTTTGCGCCGCGGGGTAGTGGTTGACATTGACGAAACAGTCAATAATATCAGCCAAGCGGTTCAAGAAGCAGAACGGAACAGCGGCATTTCTATTGAAAAGGTGGTGGTTGGAATAAGCGGCAATCATATTGGCACTAAGCCGAGCAAAGGGGTGGTGGCGGTTTCTCGAGCGGACAATGAGGTTTCCAAAGAAGATGTCGAGAGAGTAATTACCGCCGCGGCGACTATTTCTCTCCCTCAAAACAGGGAGATTTTTCATGTCTTGCCGAGGACTTTCTCTATTGACGACAATAACAGCATAGAAAATCCGGTCGGTATGAGCGGATCGCGGTTGGAAGTTGACGCCTTGATTATTGAGGGAGCTGCTCCTTATATCAGAAACTTAATGAAATGTGTTTCAGAGGTTGGGTTGGAAGCGGAAGAATTGGTCTTAGCTCCGTTGGCGTCGGGCCGCGCCGCTTTGAATAAAAGACAGAAAGAATTAGGGGTTTTATGCTTGGATCTGGGGGGAGGGACGGTTGGGATGACTGTTTACGAAGAAAGCAAAGTTATTCATAGCTGTATTCTGCCGGTTGGTTCCTTACACATTACTAATGATTTGGCGATCGGTCTTAGGAGCAGCATTGACTTAGCCGAGAAGGTAAAGTTGGAGTATGGTTCGGCGCTGATTTCTGATGTGGGCAAAAAAGATATTATTGACCTTTCTAAGTTGGGATTTGAAGAAAAGGGAATCATTCCCAGAATAGAGGTTTCAAAGATAATCTATGCCCGTTTGAGCGAAATATTTGAAATGGTTGGCAAAGAGTTGAAAAAAATAGACCGGCATGGTCTTTTGCCGGCTGGTGTGGTGATGGTTGGCGGCGGAGCGAAAATGCCCAGCTTAGTTGATTTGGCCAAAGAAGAATTAGGGTTGCCGGCTCAAATCGGCTTTCCGCTTGAATTGGATGGCATAACCGAAGAAATTGACGACCCTTCTTTCGCGACCGCTATCGGACTGGTTTTATGGGGATTGGATAACAGGAATAAAAAGCAGGATAACTCAGGCGAGTCAACGGTCGGAAAAATTAAAATTTGGCTGAAAAGGTTTTTGCCTTAATTTTTAAACACGGTTTAAAACTTGCAATAATTGGCGGTTTGTGATAGTTTTTAGATATTGAATATTTAGGTTTTGTTGTTTTGAGAATAACAGGGAGGGGATCCGGCGGATCCCCATTGTTAATTCCAGCAACAAGGCATATTAAACACATATGGCGCAAATTAAACCGGAGGTGGAAACATTCGCTAAAATAAAAGTCATTGGTATTGGCGGCGGCGGCGGGAATGCTATTTCAAGAATGATTGCCTGTAAGATTCATGGCGTTGATTTCGTCGCTATCAATACTGACGCGCAGGATCTTCATCATGTTAAGTCCTCGGAAAAAATCCATATTGGCAAAAACCTAACTAGAGGATTGGGGGCTGGAATGAATCCGGAAGTAGGCCGCCAGGCGGCGGAGGAAAACCGCGATGATATCCACGAAGTCGTCAAAGGCGCCGATATGGTCTTTATCACTTACGGTTTGGGCGGAGGCACTGGCACGGGTGGCGGGCCGATCGTCGCCGAAGCCGCCAAGGACTCGAGCGCTCTGACGGTCGGCGTGGTAACAAAGCCATTTTCTTTTGAGGGAATTCAAAGAGCCAGAATTGCCGAAGAGGGCTTGAGACAGCTTAGAGACAAGGTTGACACATTAATAACAATTCCAAACGACAAGCTTCTTTCGGTGATAGACAACAAGACCTCCCTTTTGAACGCCTTTTCGATTGTGGACGATGTTTTGCGCCAGGCGGTTCAGGGAATTTCGGATTTAGTTGTTACGCCGGGGATAGTTAATGTTGACTTTGCCGACATTAAGGCGACAATGCAGGATGCCGGCTCGGCTTTAATGGGTATTGGTCGGGCTTCCGGGGACGATCGAGCGATAGAAGCGGCCAAAGCCGCCATTAATTCTCCTCTTTTGGAAATTTCCATTGATGGCGCTAAGGGAGTTCTCTTTAACGTTAGCGGCGGTCCGGACCTGACCATGAGCGAAATTAACGACGCGGCGAAGATAATCACCGAATCAATTGACCCGGAAGCAAAGGTTATTTTCGGCGCCGTTATAGACGAGAAGCTCAAAAAGGGAGAAATTAAGATTACGGTTGTTGCCACTGGCTTTGACGGTGAAGTGGCAAGAAAGTCAACCGAAACAAGGATTCAGGATATTTCTCCGGTAAGTCATCAAGTATCCGAAGAAAAAGAAAGGAAACAGCCGATGATTAAACCGATTAAAACAGCTATAAGCGAAGAGGAAAACGAATGGGATGTCCCGGCTTTTATCAGAAGGAAGTTGAAATAATTTTGGTTATTGAAAACAACCAGTAGCGTACTATTGGTTGTTTTTTGTCATCTTGTTTTGAATTTGACCCTGCTTTTTTATTGAAGTAAAATGGAAAGGTGTCTTATTGTTAAATAATCTTATGCCGGAGAAAAAGTTAGGTTTTAGCCAAATTAGGAAAAGGGATGGCCGGATTGTCGATTTTAACCAAGATAAAATCACGGAAGCAATTTTTAAGGCCCTTTCTGCCAAAGGAAAAGAAGACGGGAAAATAGCGCAAAATATTTCCGATAGAGTTGTCGCTATTCTTGACAAAAACTTTAAAAATAAGATTCCTACTGTTGAACAGATTCAAGACGCCGTTGTGGAATCATTGTCAGAAGGAAGATACAAGGATATTGCCGAGGCATACACGCTTTATCGTTTAAAAAGAAAAGAAATCAGAGACGCCAAATGGTGGCTTTTGAGCCAAGACATTAAGACAAAACTGACTCCTAACGCTTTAAAAGTTTTAGAATCCAGGTATCTGAGGAAAGACGAGCAGGGAAAAATCATTGAAACGCCGCAGCAACTTTTTCAGAGAGTGGCGGCTAATATCGCTTCAGCGGAGCGTTTTTTTAATCCATCTATTTCCGACGACGACCTTTTTGATATCGGCAAGGGATTTTACCAAATAATGGCTTCGTTGGAATTTTTGCCCAACTCGCCGACGCTAATGAATGCCGGCGCCATCTTGCAGCAACTTTCGGCTTGTTTTGTTTTGCCGGTCGGTGATTCTATGGAAGAAATTTTCGAAGCGGTTAAGAATACGGCGTTAATTCACCAGACCGGCGGTGGCACCGGTTTTAGTTTTTCTCGTTTAAGACCGAAGGGCGATATAGTGAAATCAACCCAGGGACAAGCCTCTGGCCCTCTTTCTTTTATGACCGTCTTTAATTCTGCGACCGAAGTAATCAAGCAGGGCGGTAAGCGCCGCGGCGCTAACATGGGTATTCTGCGGGTAGACCATCCCGACATCATAGAATTCATTACCGCTAAAATAGAAGAAGGCACTTTGAATAATTTCAATATTTCAGTGGCGATTACCGACGAGTTTATGGAAGCGGTTAGAAAGAAGAGGGAATATGCCTTAGTTAATCCTCGCGACGGCCGAATAGTAAAAAAGATAGACGCCAATGAGATTTTCAATTTGATTGTTGACTATGCCTGGGAAAATGGCGAGCCGGGAGTTATATTTATTGACCGGATTAATCAATACAATCCGACGCCAAAACTGGGGGAGATAGAGGCGACAAATCCTTGCGGCGAGCAGCCGTTGCTTGGATTTGAAAGCTGCAACCTGGGCAGCATCAATTTGAGCAAGATGATTGAAAAGAAAAAAAAGAAATGGGCGGTGGATTGGGCTAAACTCAAAAAAACCGTTCAGACCGCCGTCCACTTTTTGGATAATGTCATTGAAGTTAACCTCTATCCTTTAGAAAAAATTAAAGACCTGACAAAAGCCAACCGGAAGATCGGTTTAGGAGTGATGGGCTGGGCGGATATGCTTTTACGTTTGAATATTCCGTATAATTCGGCCCGGGCGATTAATTTAGCCGAGAAAATAATGGCCTTTATCCAGCAGGAATCAAAAGACGCTTCCGCCAAATTGGCCGAGGAAAGAGATGTTTTCCCGAATTTCAAGGACAGTATCTATAACCAGAAAGGCAAGTTGAGATTGAGAAACGCCACTACGACGACAATCGCGCCGACCGGGACAATCAGTATTATTGTCGGTTGTTCGTCCTCGATTGAGCCGCTTTTTGCCGTTTCTTTCATTCGGCGGCACGTCTTGGACGGAAAAGAAATGGTTGAAGTTAATCCGATTTTTGAAGAAGTTGCCAAAGAAAAAGGTTTTTGGTCTAAAAAATTAGTTGAGGATATTTCCGTTAAGGGCGGAGTCCAGGAAGTCAAGGAAGTTCCGGCGGATTTCAGGAGGGTCTTTGTCACCGCTCTTGATATTTCTCCCGAATATCACATTAAAATGCAGGCGGCTTTTCAGAAGTATGTTGACAACGCTGTCAGTAAAACGATTAATTTTCCGTTTTCCGCCTCTAAAGAAGACGTCAAAAAGGCCTATTTGATGGCTTATAAACTGGGGTGCAAAGGCGTGACGCTGTATAGGAACGACAGCCGTAAGCAGCAGGTTTTAAATATTAAAGGCAAAGAACAGAAAGGATTGCCGGTTAGGGAGAAAAAATTCATTGAGGAAAAGGAAGTTTCTCCGGAATTGCGCGATCCGTCGCCGGATATTCCCGATCTGCCGCCTGGAAGCTGTCCAACTTGTAATATTTAATATGATTCATATTTATACCGGCGACGGGAAAGGGAAAACAACGGCGGCTTTAGGGCTGGCTCTGCGGGCGGTTGGCGCCGGCAAGAAGGTCCTGCTTATCCAGTTTTTAAAGGACGGCAGGAGTTCTGAGTTGAAAGCGATAAAAAGGATCTCCGGTTTTGATTTTAAGACCTTTGGCAAAAAAGGATTTACCGACAAGAATAATTTAACCCAGAAAGACTTTGATCTTGCCCGGCAGGGTTTTATTTTTTTTAAAGAAGCGCTGGAAAGTAAAAAATACGATTTGATTATTTCAGATGAAATTAATGTTGCCTTGGACTTTAAATTAATAGAAACAAGCAAATTAGTTTCTTTGCTTAAAAAAAACTCGTCAAAAACAGAAATTGTTTTAACCGGCCGCGGCGCGCCGAAAAAGATTGTTTCAATCGCTGATTTAGTCACTGAAATGAAAAAAAGAAAGCATTATTTAAAGAAAGGAATAAAAGCCAGGAGGGGGATTGAGTATTAAACTAACAAAATCCAAAATTCTTCTTTATCTTTGCTTGTTTTATATCGCTGGTGTTTTCGTTTATTCTTTAGTTGAAAACCCTCAATCGTTTTTGTTTAATCAAGCCGGTGAGGAGATTACTTTCAGGGGAATAATCGTCGCCGAACCGGAAAGAAGAATAGACCAGCAGAAATTCCAGGTCAAAGCGGATGGGATTGAAGGGAAAGTTTTAATCACGACTGAACTCTACCCGGAGTACAATTACGGAGACGAATTAGAAATATTTGGCAAACTACAAGAGCCGGCCAGCTTTGAAGATTTTGACTACCGGGAATATTTAAAAAAAGACAGAATCTACTCGGTGATATATTATTCCCGGATTAACTTGTTGGCGGAAAATCAAAGCAGTTGGCTTTACCAGAAAATCTTCAACTTCAAAGATAAATTAAGAAATATTATTGACCAAGCGCTCCTGCCGCCGCAATCCAGCCTTTTGAAGGGGATTTTTCTAGGCGACAAATACGGGTTTTCTGACCAACTGAAAGAAAAACTGAATATCACCGGCGTACGGCATATCGTCGCCATCTCCGGTATGCACATGATTATTGTCGGCCAGATTCTTTTATTTTTTGGCCTGGCTATCGGCTTATGGCGCCAGCAGGTTTTCTATTTCGTTGTTGTCTTGCTCGTCCTATATATTATTATGATTGGCGCGCCGGCTTCGGCTGTCCGGGCAGGGATTATGGCTGGCCTGCTTTTATTGGCGCAAAAAGTCGGGCGCCTGCGCGGCGCCGGTCAGACCATCGTCTTTGCCGCCGCGGCGATGCTTTTGTTCAATCCACTTCTTTTAAAATCCGATGTTGGCTTCCAACTTTCTTTTCTGGCGACTTTGTCTATTGTCTATCTTAAGCCGATTTTGGACCAATGGACTCAAAAATGGCCCAATCCGTATTGTTTAAAAGACGTCCTGACTATGACTTTGGCGGCGCAGTTGGGGACATTGCCCTTATTAATTTTCCATTTCGGCCGGTTGTCTCTGATTTCTCCCTTGGCCAATCTAATGATTGTCCCCTTTTTACCGGCAATAATGCTTTCAGGGATGGCGCTATCTTTTTCCGGCCTGCTTTGGCCACTTTTGAGTAAAATTGCCGCTTGGCCAATCCGGCTTCTTTTAAGTTATGTCATTAAAACAATTGAATATTTATCGTCAGTTCCCGGGGCGAGTTATGAGATGGGGAATTTTTCTTGGGTAATTTTAGTCGGATATTATTTAGCTCTAATGCTTTTAGTCGCGAAATGTTTAAAAACAAAAAGCTTAATTTCTTAATCCTGACAGCTTTGTTTGCCGCGACGATTTTCATTTGGTCAACGATTTTTTCTTTGCTTTCGGGCGATGTTTTGAAAGTGGTCTTTTTTGATATTGGCCAAGGAGACAGCATTTTTATTGAAACGCCGGCTAAAAGGCAGATTCTGATTGACGGCGGGCCGGATAAAAGCGTTTTAGAAAAACTGGGAGAAGTGATGCCCTTTTACGACCGAAGCATTGATTTAGTCATTCTAACCCATCCCGATAGCGACCATATTACCGGTTTAGTCAGCGTTTTAGAATATTTTGAGGTTGGCCATATTTTAGTTAGCGGGTTTAAAGGCGACAGCGCGGTTTATAGTCAATGGGAGAAAATAATTGAGGAAAAGAAAATTCCTTTAACCGTTGCCCAGGCGGGTCAGAAAGTTATTTTTCCCAGCGGGGCAGTCCTAGAAATACTTTGGCCAGACCAATCCCGGATGGAAACAATTTCTTTGGCTAACAACGCTTCAGTCGTTGGCCGACTAATTTACGGCAATTCAAAGATGATTTTGACCGGCGATATTGAGAAAAAAGTTGAAAATCTTTTAGGAGAAAACTCGGACTTGAGAGCCGATATTCTAAAAACCGCCCATCACGGCGGCAAGACCTCCACCGGCGAGGGGTTTTTGAACGCGGTCAGCCCCGAAGCGGCGGTTGTTTCGGTCGGAAAAGACAATCGCTACGGCCATCCCAGCCGGGAAGTTTTGGACCGGTTGGGAAACATTGCCGTTTACCGGACGGACGAGGAAGGCGACATTAAAATTTTGACTGACGGCAATTTTTTTAATATAATTACGGAAAGGTAAATAAAAAATATGAATCACAGATCGAAGGAAAAAACTTTGGTTTTAATTAAGCCCGATGGCGTTCAACGGGCTTTGATTGGTGAAATAATCAGGCGCTATGAAAGAACTGGTCTGAAACTGGTCGGGCTGAAGTTTGTCATTCCTACCGTAGAAATGGTGGAAAAGCACTATTTGATCGATGATGGTTGGCTGGAGTCAGTCGGCAAAAAAACAAAGGCATCTTACGAAAAAAAAGGCCAAAAAGCTCCCTTTGACGACCCGGTGGAGGGCGGCAAGTGGGTGTTGGAAAAACTGAAGAAATTTTTGTCAGCCGGCCCGGTGGTGGCAATGGTCTGGCAGGGAAATGAAGCGGTCGGCATCGTCCGCAAAATTACCGGCGGAACAGAGCCGCTTAGCTCCGATGTCGGCACAATCAGAGGAGATTTAACTCTTGATTCGTATCCTTTGGCCGATACCGACAACCGCGCCGTCAGAAATCTTATTCATGCTTCCGGCAACTCAGAAGAGGCGGAAAAGGAAATTAAGATTTGGTTTAAGGAGAATGAGATTATTAAATACCGCTTAGTCCAGGAGACAATCTTGTATGATGTCAATTTAGACAGTATTAAGGAGTAATTAAGGAAAAGTCGCCAAGACCGCCAGATTTGACACCGGTTTGACGCGATGATAAAATAAAGCTGGCTTTGCTGTTCAAGATTTTTCTTTAAGATTTCGGCTAAGTCATTTTTAAAGGGAGTCCTACATTGCTTATCGCCGTGGCGGTGAGTTGCGGACACCCACTTGGAAATTTGGCGAAAATCTTATTGGAATCCTCTTGGCAGCGAGGCCTTTATTTACTTAACTTGACTAAAAAAACGCCCAATTAGGCGTTTTTTTAGTTGTCGGGCTGGCGGGATTTGAACCCGCGATCCCACCCACCCCATGGGTGTGCCTTAAGCCGCTAGGCCACAGCCCGCTGTTTTTTAGCGGCAGTTTTCTTTTTTGGTAGCGTGGCTTTCTTCTTGACGGTCGGCTTGGTTTTAACCGCTTTTTCGGGTACGGCTTTCTTCCCGGCAGCCGGTTTTCTATTGCGAACCTTTTTGACCTTGGTCATGGTCTTGATGCATTTAGCGCAGGCCTTGATTCTCTGGCCATCGTCAAAACGAACCCATTGAAGATTGGGGTATTTTCTTTTCTTGCTGGTTGGGTTATACTGTCCACGAAGCTTAACGCGGGTAACCGCCACCATTGATTTTTTGCCGCAAATGGCGCATCTTCTTGACATAATATTATTAGATTACACGATTTGAATTAAATTTTCAAGGGCTATGGATTCAATCACTAATTTGGTTTTTCAACTGGCGGTTTTGTTAATGTCGGTCGTCATTCATGAATTTGCCCATGGTTGGGCGGCTTTTTATCTGGGCGACCCGACCGCTAAATATTACGGCCGGCTGACGCTGAATCCGATCAAACATTTAGATCCTTTTGGCTCGTTTATCGTGCCGGTTCTTTTGGTTTTGTTTCGAAGCCCGGTGGTTTTTGGCTGGGCCAAGCCAGTCCCGTTTAATCCGTATAATCTTTCCGACCAGAAATATGGTCCGGTCAAAGTGGCCGCCGCCGGTCCCTTGGCTAATTTGACGATTGCTTTGATCTTCGGCCTGTCGCTTCGTTTTCTGCCGGTGTCATTTTTGTCTTTAACCGGTCTCGGGCCGATTTTCGGCGTTATTGTGTTTTTAAACCTTTTGTTGGCGATATTCAATCTGGTGCCGATTCCGCCCCTGGACGGTTCCAAACTACTCTTTGCTTTTTTGCCAGCTTCTTTGGACAAGGTCAGAATATTATTGGAGCAGTATGGGACAATTATTCTGCTTTTCTTTATTTTTTTCGCCTTTCAGTGGATTGCGCCGCTGATTTTCGGTCTTTTTAACCTGATTGTCGGCTGATTTAGTAAGTTTGACTTAACAGAGAAACCCTCTTTGTAAAGAGGGTTTCTCTGTTCTCAGGTAGGGAGCTTTTGTCCTAAATTAACTACCTTCTTTCCTCTAATTTGACGGTCGTGATTCCGATTTTGTCTCCGCGCAGGATTTTGACTTCAATAATATCTCCCGGCTGGCACTTATAAATAAGTTCTTGGAGCGGATTTTTCTCGTCAACTTTAACTTTGTTGAATTCAAGGACAATATCATTTTCGGTCAAATGGGCTTTGTCGGCCGGACTGCCCGGAACAACCGCTGAGTCGCCGGCGCCCGGCTCGCGGATAATCAGAGCGCCATAGTCAACCGGTATCTGGATATTGAATCTCTGGGCGAATTCTTCCTGCAAGGCTTTATTGATAGTAATATAGCGGACGCCCATAAACGACTGGATAATCCGGCCGTGCTTTTTTAAATCTTCAATATCTTTTTTGGCGTTGTTGACCGGAATGGCAAAACCGATATTTTGCGCGCCGTGGACAATCGCCACATTAATGGCAATGGCTTTGCCGTCAAAGTCAACTAATGGTCCGCCGGAATTTCCCGGGTTGATGGCGGCATCGGTCTGGACCAGCCCTCTTAATTGGGCGGTGTGGCCGGACAGGCTGTCCTGAGCGGCGATAAACCGGCTTAGACCCGAGACGACGCCAGTTGAAACGGTGTTTTGAAAAGTTCCTAAGGCGTTGCCAATAGCGATGACATCCTGGCCCAAATCAATTTTGTCCGAGTTGCCTAATTCCAGAACCGAAAATTTCTTGTTCTTAGCGTTCTTCGGCTTGATAATAGCGACATCATTGACCGGATCACGGGCGACAATTTCGGCCGGATACTCTTTGCCGTCATAGGTAACGATGGTATAATCAACATTAGGAGAAGCAACTACATGGCGGTTAGTCAGAATTATTCCGTCCGGAGAAACAAAAAAACCGCTCCCGCCGCCGAGCTTGACTTTTTGGTGTCCTTCTTGGCGGTATTGAGTGATCGGCGGTTCAAAAACTCCCGAGAATTCGTCAAAGGGCTGAATATAGTATCTTTTAATCCGGGGCAGGTCTTTGCTGATAATAATACTGACCACCGCCGGAGTTATTTTTTTAACAACTTCAACAACTGGTGATTTTTTCATAATCCAAATCTCCTTTTTTGTTTAGTATATTCCATTGACTCTGATTAGTCAATATTATATCATTAGGAAGGTAAAAGACCATTAGGCGGGACCTGCCCTCGTAGCTCAGACGGATAGAGCGACGCACTCCTAACGCGTAGGCCGCAGGTTCAACTCCTGCCGAGGGCACATATTTTCGGGCCCATAGCGTAGCGGTCTATCGCATCTGACTGGCAGTCAGAAGGTCGAGGGTTCGAATCCCTCTGGGTCCACCATATTGAATTAGTCGCCTCGCTCGGGGCTTCGCCCCTCGCTTCGGCGGGCAGTTTTGCGAGCAGGGCAAAGGGTTTTTTGAAATCAATTTCCAGCCGTTCCGCCGCAAGGCGGCGGTTCGAGCCGATTTTTTTGAGATAATTTTTCATTTCCGAAAAATTATCTTGCAAAGCGAGATTTTTGGCTTGGTTGGCTTCTAAAATCCAGTTTCGGGTGAGTTCGAGCCAATGATTGCCTTTTCGCTCAAAATCACTCAATTTTTCCTCTTTTGTTTTCT
>Ga0210051_1004549_pt1 | contig 13520 bp, 15 predicted proteins | sample CryGey092014_all_FD_185464 | JGI IMG/M metagenome (GOLD analysis project Ga0210051, IMG submission 185464) | Groundwater microbial communities from aquifer - Crystal Geyser CG23_combo_of_CG06-09_8/20/14_all (SPAdes) (version 2) | ecosystem: Environmental > Aquatic > Deep subsurface > Groundwater...
AGATTTATAAAGTAGAATATTAAAGTGAATATAAAAGGTGAAAAAAATGGATAATAAACCAATTATTGTTTTTGACGAATCTGTTAAATCTAAAGTTATTAAATCTTTAGGATTTAAGAAAGATAAGGAGTCTAAATTAATTGACAATGATGGAAAACTAGCAACATCTCAAGATTTTGAAACTATTAGTTCTAATGAATTTGGGGGTGTTTTACAAGGATCCAAAATCCCAATAAAAAATAAAGAATCTGAACTAGTTAAATATTTTATTTCTGGTAAATGTTAAAATGGGTGTTTGGGATTTTTTAAAAGGGATAATCCCGAAAAAATTAATTAATATTAACATAGATAATAGAAAAATTGAGATTAATAATTCTTCCATAAATTTTGGTGATCAAACCATAAACGACCCCAAAATAGTAGATAAAATTCTAGATAAATTATTAGAATATAAAGATAAAGAAAGCCTCCCTTGTCAAGTTATTCATAAAGATTTAGGTGAAAGTTATATTCAATACGAAGAAATATCAATTAGTCAAAATGAAAGTTTGAAAAAGTTAAGAATGGTATTACCTAAAGAAGAAGTTGAATGTATTTTAATGGCAAGGCGTGTGAAATTAGCATATGATAAAAAAGATGTTAATTTAGCAAAAAGATTACATAAACAATTGGTGGATAACTATCCTGGCAAAGGCAATAAGGTTTATAATCTTATAGGAGGAGGTTATTTTGATGAAATGATTATCCCTTTCATTGAAATATTTAAATCGCAATTTGACGATAAGTACGTAGAAAAATATAGAGACTTTTATTATGACATAATCAAGTTTTTCCCTCTTGCTTTTTTTGTTGGGAATGGAACAACCGAAGAACAACTTACCGAAGGTATAAATAATAGATTAAACTTGAATGTGCCTTTCATTAAATTACATGCAATAGGGAGTAATAATATTGAAAAGATTGAACAAGTAATAGAAAAACTTAAAATCGATAACTTCTCGATAAAAGATAATCGTTTCACAAGCTCTACGGGTTTGAAAGCTCAAATTTTAGAAATAAAAATAAAGAAAGTAAATAAAAGTAGTAAAAAAGAATGATGTTAAGTGTGCCCTTTATTCCCGTTCCTGATGTATCACGTTCACTCATTTGAAGGAACGTTCTCTTTCTCAACTCTGCGGACGCAGGTTTCCAGATCTTCATAACTGGAAATGAATATAACAATGATCCCGATGTTATATTTAATTATTCTTTGAGCACCATAGAAATATTTATATACTTGTTTATATATATTAAATATAATAGGGCTTAATCGATTATTAGTTCTATTTACTTTTATTATTGTACTTTTTTTTATTAGTGGATGTACTCCTTTACTTCCACAATTAACTACATCCTCAGCAACATTAAAAATTTCTGAACCAATAACATATTCTTTCAATATAAAAAACCCGTCCCAGTTGGGTGTTACAAAAGAATTTTTAAATTTAAATTTAGAATTTAGCTCTTCAAGTAAATTTGTAATAGATAGTTCAAAGACAACCATTGATAAAACTTCTATAAAGGATGGTGAAACCGCAAGAGCAACAAAATCTTATTATTAAATGATATTAAAAAATGCTTAAAGAAAAGATGATTCGGGGGGCAGGCATACCTGCATTTTTCTCCATAACTCATGCCTTTCACAGCATATGTTAGAGGGAAAACACCCTTCATCAATATAATAATAATTAATACGCATAACTTATATTTAAACCTTTGCAAAAACAATCCGGAAATTTTTCAGGGAAATTCTGTAAAGGCTTATAAGCAATAACTCTAAAGCAAAGCCAAAGACAACAATGATAATAGTCTTAATTATAGCACTTCTTGCATTAATAGGCTTCTTAATCTATGAAAAGAAAAAAAGATATTGATTTTTTATTAGAACCAGCAGATTTAGAGGAATTTAATATGATAAAAGCCATTTCCACAAGGGGATAAACCTTACATTATTCCTGCCTATTTTTTCCTCTCCTTCCACGCTTTCTGTTATAACAAGAAGATTATTGCACTTCAGCTCTTTGCTTGCCTTAACCAATGCCTTTAGTTCCCTTTTTTTTGCATCATCATTCTCTATATTGTAACATACCTGAATAAGCTGCTTAACCTTGTTCTTTTGCTTAACAAGAAAGTCAACTTCTTCATGCTGTGCGTTTTTCCAGTAGAATATTTCCACATCTTTTTGCAGGTAATTCTTCCTCCTGAGTAACTCTATACAAACTACATTCTCAAAAAATTTCCCAAAATTTTCGCTTGATTTAAATGAAATAATATTTATTATGCCTGTATCTATACAATATATTTTTTTTGGTGCTATAATCTGCTGCTTTAGTTTAAATGAGAATCTTTCCAGAACAAAAATCAGATAAGCATTTTCAAGATATTTCACATAATTCCTAATTGTATGTGCTTTCTTTAATGAAAATATGTTTTTCAGTTTGTTAAAGCTTATTTCATTTGAGAAATTTGAAACCAAATATTTTGCCATGCTTTCCATGGCAGAAATGTTTCTGATTTTGTATCTTTTAATAATATCTTTAGTTATAATATCACTAAAAATAGATTTTAGAATTGCTTTACCATATCTATATGCTTCAGGCAACCCTCCTATTTTAATGTATTCCCTGACAGCTTCCTCCATTTTTGCTGATGTTTCTGTAGTATACTCAGACTTTTTTTCTAGGCTGATATTTTTATAAATGCAAAATTCTTTAAATGAGAAAGGGAACAAAACAAAATCAATATGCCTTCCGGTTAAATGTGTTGCCAACTCGCTTGCTAATAATTGTGAATTGCTTCCTGTAATTATAATCTTTTTTGTTCTTCTTAATCTATTTGCAAAAAGCTCCCATCCTTGGACATTTTGGATTTCATCAAAAATAAAAAAGTCAAGATGCTCATAGATTTGATAAAATGCTTTTAACACTGTATTAAGATCAGTTGCCTTCATTCCATAAAGTGATTCATCATCAAAATTTATATAGCCATATTTTTCATCTTTCATCAATAACCAAGAAAGCACAGATTTTCCACATCTTCTTATACCCAGAATAATTAATATATTTGGAAATTTGACAAAATTTTTTAGTTTTTTTGTATCTAAATCCCTCTGGATTATCCTCTCTTTCTTCAATATCTCATTTCTCTCTTTTTCTTGCTCCTGAATTATCCTTTTTATTTCTGCAACATTCATATGAGAAGTAAAATCTCTAAGTTTAAAAAGTTTTCCCTTTTAGGGGCAAACTTTTGCTAAATGTTTACCCATTCAACAGATACTCATTATTTTAAAGAAGAACCAGAGGAAGAGATTCCCCCTGCAAAGCCAAATACAGCAATGATAATAGTCTTAATTATATCACTTCTTGCATTAATAGGCTTCTTAATATATGAGAAGAAAAAGAGATACTGATTCTTATTAATTATTTTTTATTTATTTGTAACATTAATTAATTTTTTATGCACAGAAATGCTTGCGAAAACCTCATATTTTAGTATGAGGATGAGCATTTCTGGCATGCTCAAAAATGCTCTGCATTTTTGGCATCCTTAGAAATCAGTTTTGCTGATTTCTGGGAAACAAGAAATTTGCTTTGCAAATTTCTAAGTTCACCGGAAAACTAAGTTTTCCTTGTGTCCTAAAAATCCCCTATCAAAAGAAAAGTCCGTCAAACAAGCACCTTTAGGTGCTGATAGGAGTTTTCTGTGGATTTTTATGATATTTATCAGTTATAAATGATAAAAAACACAGGGATTTAGTTGGAATATAATCCAATAAAACATAAAGTTTATATATGAGTACAATCTAACTAAATAAAATGACACAATTATTAGAAATACTGGAAAAATTAAATCCCTGGTGGGAAGGAAAGGGTTTTGAAATTGGCTTAATAAGAGGTAAATACCTAGAAAAGATTAACAACTACATAAAAACAGGAGAAATTGTAATTCTGACTGGAGTAAGAAGAGCTGGAAAAACAACCCTGTTGTTTCAGACAATAAATGATTTAATTAAAAAAGGAGTAAATCCAAAACATATTCTGTTTGTAAACTTTGATGAAGCAGATATTGCAAACATTAATAATCCTATAAAAACCATTTTAAATAGCTATTATCAAGAAGTTTGTGATGACCCAGCATATTTAATATTTGATGAGATACAGAATATTGAAAACTGGGAGAGGTGGGCTAAAACAATTCACGACCAGAAAAAACATCAATTAATTCTTTCAGGATCCTCATCTCATTTATTGGATAGTAAACTAGCAACTTTAATTAGTGGGAGGTATCTTAAAATAAATATTTTTCCATTAGACTTCAGGGAATACTTAGGTTTCAACAATCTTAAAGAGGTAAAAGATAAGCTCGCCATGATATCTAGCAAAAACAAGATTATGAGACTGCTTAAAAATTATTTAATAGAAGGAGGTTTTCCCCAGGTTGCTTTGCAGCAAAATAAGAATCTTAAAAGAGAGTATTTAAAGACTTATTATGAAAGTATTGTTTATAGGGATATTCTGTCAATGCATGATGTAAGGCATACCAAAATTATGAGGGAATTGATTTATTATCTTTTCTCTAATTTTACAAAACTTTATTCATACAAAAAACTAACTGAACTGCTGAAAATAGATTTTACAACAGTAAAGGAATATCTGGCTTATATTGAAGACTCAAGGATGTTATCTGAATTGTGCATATTTAGTTATTCCTTAAAAATGCAAAGCAGAAACAACAAAAAGGTATACTGCATAGATAATGGTTTAAGGAATGCAGTTTCATTCAAATTCTCAAAAGATGAGGGAAAGCTAGCTGAAAATCTTGTATTCATAGAATTAAAGAGAAGAGAAAAGGATATATATTATTGGAAAGAAACTCATGAAGTAGATTTTATTATTAAAGACAAAGGCAATAACTTAACCGCAATAAATGTTTCATATACAGATGAAACTAAAGAAAGGGAAATAAACTCATTGTTAGAATTCAAAAAAGAATTCAGGAAGACAAGAGAATTGATATTGCTGACAAAAGATACAGAGAAAAAAGAACAGGGGATAGGATTTATTCCCTTGTGGAAATGGCTCCTGAGATAGCTGCAAAGCTTTTATTAATTTTCTTGTTTTAAACCTTTGCAAAAATAATCCGAAAACTTTCTGGAAAAACCTGTAAAGGCTTATAAGCAATAACTCTAAAGCAAAGCCAAAGACAGCAATGGTAGTTGTCCTAGTAATAGCACTTCTTGCATTAATAGGCTTCTTAATCTATGAAAAGAAAAAAAGATATTAACTATAGCCATATATATAAACTTTGATGTGATTTAGTTAAAGATCTTTTTTAATATATTTTTCTTTTGTGAGGGAAAAAGCCCATAAAGGTATGAGCAGAATTTTTCTCTTGTTGACAGTTTTTTTATCAAAAACCTCTTTTGTTAAAATTATAGCCCTCTTTAAATTGAATTCAGAAAGAAACTTGAGAGTAGAATTTAGTTCTATTTTACCATATTTTACCTCTATTGGTATTATTTTCTTTCCTGATTTTAGAATTATATCAACCTCATACTTGTTTCTATAGTAATTCTTGGCATTTGTTTCTATAACAGCAAAATTTTCTGCAATCTTTTCAAGAAAAGAGGAAGAATAAAAGCTTTCAGCCAAAACAAAAGAAATTGCAGTATTTGCTATATAAACCTTTCTCATTTTTCTTGAAGAAACTAAAAAACCTTTTCTATAATTTGCTATTATTTTTATCAACATTGCATACTCAAGATAGAAGAAGTAATTGATTATTGTTTTCTTGTTCTTTTTCAAATTTCTGCTAAGAGCATCATAATTTACTATCATTCCTGGCTGTGTAGCTATCATTTCTATTAGGGTCTTAAGCAATTCATGGTCTCTTATCCCAAACTCTTCTGGCAAGTCTCTATAAATTATTCTTTCTATAACATTATTTTTTACATAGTTCTTAACTTTTTCATCATCTTCTTCATCAACAATTTCAGGAAAACCCCCTTTTCTTAGATAATCATAAAATAAGGGCTTTATCTTTCTTTGAAAAAGTTCTAATTTCTTGATATCAACCTTAACATTTTTCCATTCCAGAAACTCCTTAAATGTCAGTGGTTCAAGTAAAAAATCAAAAATTCTTCCAGCAAGGCTCTCCTTTGCTTTTTTATTTATTTGAACCGAAGCAGAACCAGAGATTATAAATTTTATGTTAGGGTATAGATCATAATAAATCTTTATTTTATTCTGCCAGTTCTTACATTTTTGTATCTCATCAAGAAAAACATAAATTTTCTCATTTTCAATTTTTTTGAGCAAAACCTTTTCTTCATAGGTTTTTATTAAATCATCAAACTCTACAATCTCTTCATCAAATGAAAAATAGATTATTTTTATACTTTTTATTTCTTTATCAAGCAACTGTTGAATAAGCTGATACATAAGTGTTGTTTTGCCTACTCTTCTTAGACCCATAATCAAAAGAATCTGCCTGTTTTTCATATAATTTTGAATCTTAAAAAATAAAAGCCTTTTGTAGGGTTTTAATAGGATTGGCTTTACTTTTTTTGTTGTCCACCACTCATTAAATTTGTTTAATTTCTCTACTTCCATTTTAGTATACTACCCTACCCTAATATTTAAACTTTTCGGTTATTAGGTTACCTTCATCAATTGCTTTCTTAACCTAAGTTTTTTTGCAATAGGATTAGTATAGTGAGCATTACTATTAATTAAGATTATTTTCTTATCCATGAATAAAAAAACAAAGAATCTTTTTATAAGGCCTTTGCAAAAAATTCCGCAAGATCTTCAGTTAAAAAAAGAAAAAATATCCTAACCTATAACCCAAGCTCCTCGTCAATATTCTTTGCTATTTCTTTTAGATCACTGCATGCTCTTTTGATGTCTTTTTCTATCTCCTCGACAAGCACCTTGAGGTTCTCAACCCTTAAAATATACTTATTTTTCTCATTGACAACAATTCCTGAGCCCATTAATCTATTCAAATGATGTATCACTGTTCCCCTGCTCAATCCTGTTTTATATGCAAGCTCATCGCTTGACAATGGCTTTTTTTTCCTTGAGCTCTTGACTAATTCAATAAATATCCTAAAGCATGAGCTATCTCTATCCCTTAAATTAAACAATCCAAGTGATGAACCAAGCCACTGAAGCTCTTCATTAATGTCTTTTTTAAGCGGCTTTCTGAATCTTATTATGGTTATTTTCTGGTGCTCATATCTCATATCTAGCTAAGTTATTTCATTTATTTATAAACTTTTTCCAAAACATTTATATATAAGCTGTTTATTCTAATATGTAATGGTTGACTTAAAGTCAACATAAGCAAATGACCAAAAAAGAAACAAGAAAGGAAATGCATAAACATAATAAGCATGAAAAGGAAAGAAAAGAATTAGAAAATCTCAACAATAAAATAAAGGAGCTTACAGACTCATTACAGAGATTGCAGGCAGAGTTTGAGAACTACAAAAAAAGAGTTGAAAAGGAAAAACAGGATTCTATTAAATATGCATCACAGGGCTTAATAGTAAAGCTGCTTCCAATAGTTGACTCATTTGAGATTGCCCTGAAAAACCATAAAGATCAAAATAAATTCCTTGAAGGCATGAAACTAGTATTTTCACAGTTTTATTCAATACTTGAAAAAGAGGGTTTAAAACAGATAAACCCCCTGGATGAAAAATTTGATCCAGACAAGCATGAGGTGCTTATATGCGATAAAAGCGAGAAGCCTGATAATACAATAACAGAGGTTTTGCAAAAAGGTTATATAGTCAATGATAAACTAATAAGGCATGCAAAAGTAAGGATTGCAAAAAACAAATAAAGGGGTTAAAATGCTTATTTCAAAAAAAACACCGAAAGAAAATGTACTAAAAATTGGAAAAGAGTGCAGGATGTGCGGCAACTGCTGCAAATACACATCCGGGTTTTTGGTTAATGATGACTTCATAAGGATTGCAAGATTCTTAAGGATGACAACAGATGAGTTTAAGGAAAAATATCTTGAAGAGCATGAGAGATTTAATACAAAACTATTGAGGCCAAAACTGATCAAGGGAACCAAGCCATATGGCAAATGCATTTTTTATAACGAGCAGGTTGGCTGCACTATCCATGAGGTAAAACCACTGCATTGCAGGATAACCAGCTGTAATGTCTATGGAAATGATTTAAACCAGTGGTTTATGCTTAATTACTTTGTAAATCCAGATAATCCGGAATCAATAAGGCAGTGGAGTACATTTTTAACACAAAACAGGCCAATACCAGGCGGCTCATTAAAAGAGCTTGTTCCTGACCAAGCCAAGCTGAGGAAGATATTAAGTTATGAGGTTTAAGGAATCAATATGAATGATGAAAACGGAATTCAAAAGCAGAAATTATACCTTAAAGCAGGAGCCATACTAAAGTATTTCCTTGGAACAAGTGATAGGATAGATACTTTGGTAATGTGCAGAAGCAATGAGATTGACCTTGTAACAACAGACCAGGATTTGTATGAGGCATTGGGCTCTTTAAAAGATTATGATAACTTCAACCAGAGGAAGCTTGTAAAGTTTCTTGAGGTTGTTGAAATAGGCTCATTAAAACGAGTAAAGAAAATGGAGAGAAGCATATTAACTCATGAAAGAGTTGAGGAATTAAGAAAGATTGCTTTAAAAAAAGAAGATTAGGGGGTTAAAATGGCAGAAAAACAAAAAATAAATATGAGCATAATGGATGGCGATGCATTTTTTTCACACGAGACATCAATTAACTTCAGTCCGACACAGTTTATCTTTGATTTCAGGTGTGTAACACCGAGGATAGATGCAAGAAGCCCAACTGCTACAATAGCATTAAAGCACAATGTTGTTATGATGGAGCCATATCATGCAAAGCAGTTTCTCAATATAATGTCAAAGGTTGTAAAAAAATATGAGTCAGAGTTTGGCAAGATAGAAAAGCCTGATTCATTAAAGAAGTTTGAGAAAAAGAAAAACAAGAGAATTAAAAAAGCAGAGGAAAGCAAAACAGTAAAATCACCGAATTATTTTGGATAATCATGAAGCTAATTTGGAGGTAATTAAAATGGTCAAAGAAAAAACAAAAAAGGAGAAAATAATTGGGATAGACCTGGGAACAAGCAATTCTGCAGCAGCTTTTCTGCAGGCAGGAAAGCCTGTTATAATACCAAGTTCTGAGGGAACAACAGCTTACGGAAAGGCATTTCCATCAATTGTTGCATTTACAGATGACGGGCAGATGCTAGTTGGAGAGCCAGCCAGAAGACAGGCAGTTTCCAATCCAGAGAGAACAATAACAGCTGCAAAGAGAAAGATGGGCACAAACCATAAGTACAAAATTAATGGCAAGGAATACACGCCGCAGCAGATATCTGCATTCATACTTCAGAAGATAAAAAAGGATGCAGAGGAATTTATCGGAGAGAAGATTTCAAAGGCAGTTATAACCTGCCCTGCTTACTTTGATGACAACCAAAGACAGGCAACAAAGGATGCCGGGACAATAGCTGGCTTAGATGTTGTAAGGATTGTTAATGAGCCAACAGCTGCATCCCTAGCTTATGGTCTTGACAAAACAGACAAAGAACTTAAGATACTGGTTTTTGATTTTGGGGGCGGAACATTAGATGTTACAATCATGGAATTTGGCGAGGGAGTTTTTGAGGTAAAATCAACTAGCGGGGACACACAGCTTGGCGGAACAGATATGGATAATGCGCTTACAGATTTTATTGTGAACGATTTTAAGAAAAAAGAGGGAATTGACTTGAAAAAAGATCCTGTTGCAATACAGCGCTTAAGAGAGGCTGCTGAAAAAGCCAAAATAGAGCTTTCAACAACACTTGAAACTGATATAAATTTACCATTTATAACTGCTACTGATAAAGGTCCAAAACATCTGACAATGAAGATAAGGCGCTCAAAGCTTGAGGAATTAGTTGAGCCAATAATAAAGAAATGCAAACATCCAACTGAGCAGGCGATAAAAGATGCTAAATTAAAGCCAGATGACATCAATAAAATTATCTTGGTTGGAGGGCCAACAAGAATGCCCTGTGTAAGAAAGTTTGTTGAGGATATTACAGGAAAAAAGGCAGAAAGGGGAGTTGACCCAATGGAGTGTGTTGCAGCAGGGGCTTCTATTCAGGCAGGTGTTCTTGCAGGTGATGTAAAAGATATCTTGCTATTAGATGTTACACCTCTAACCCTTGGAATTGAAACCCTTGGCGGGGTAAGAACTCCATTGATTGAGAGAAACACAACAATTCCAACAAAGAAATCACAGATATTTTCAACAGCTGCAGACAATCAGCCAGCTGTGACAATTAATGTTTTACAAGGTGAAAGACCAATGGCTGCTGACAACAAAAGCCTAGGAAGGTTTGACCTTGTCGGGATTCCGCCTGCTCCAAGAGGAATTCCTCAGATAGAGGTTTCATTTGACATTGATGCCAATGGGATTGTGCATGTAGCCGCAAAGGACCTTGGAACAGGAAAGGAGCAGTCAATAAAAATTACAGCATCGCAAAAACTTAATGAGGAAGAAGTTGAAAAAATGAGGAAAGAAGCTGAGCAGCATGCAGATGAGGACAAGAAAAGAAAAGAAAATGCTGAAACAGTAAACCAGGCAGACACATTAGTTTACTCAACAGAGAAACTTTTTAAGGATTTTGAGGGAAAGGTTGACACCAAGGAGCTTGAAACTGTTAAAGGAAAGATAATGGAATTAAAGGAATTACTAAAGCCGGATAAGAAAGATATTTCAGCAATAAAGGCAAAGACAGATGAAATAAACCAGCTTGTGCAGAAGATGTCAACAGAGATGTACCAAAAAGTGGCTGAGGAGCAGGCAAAGAAGCAGCAGCAGGCTGGAACAGCAGGAGCAGAGAAAAAACAAAAAAAGAAAGGCGAAAAAGTAGTTGATGCAGAATACAAAGAAGAAGATGATGAAAAAAAGAAATGATTTTTTCTTTTTTAATTTAAATCTTTAGTCTAAAATGAAAATATTGGCAATATGCGGAAGCCCAAGAAAAGGCAATACAGAGTTTATGCTAAACAAAGTTCTGGAAGGGGCAGGTGACGTTGAAAAAGAATTAATTCTTTTAAGAAATTTAAATATCAAACCATGCACTGGCTGTGATATATGTTACAATGAGGGAAAGCCATGTCCTATAGAAGACAACATGAAACAATTATATGAAAAATTGTTAAAAGCAGATGTAATTATTTTTGGCTCACCTAATTATTTTAAGAATGTCTCTGGATTAATGAAGGATTTTATTGACAGAACGAATGCAATAGCAGAGCCGCCAAGATTAAAGAATAAAAAAGCAGGAATTGTCTGTGTTGGAGGACAGGACATGGAAAATATAAAGTTCTGTGAAAATGTTTTGAAGGAATTCATTGATGATCACCAGATGATTCTTATTGGAAGCGTTATTGCAAAAGCAGAAGGCCCAGAAGAGATTAAAGAAAATAAAGCAGTAATAGATGAATTGAAGAAACTAGGTAAAAAATTAGTGAAATAAAAATGGCCAAAGATTATTACAAAATACTGGATGTTTCTGAAAACGCCTCCAAAGAGGAGATTAAAAAGGCATATAAGAGATTGGCCAAGAAATACCATCCTGACCTAAATAAAACTGATTCTGATGCTGCTGAAAAATTCAAGGAGATAAATGAGGCTGCATCTGTTCTTGGAGATGACAAGAAAAGAGCGCAGTATGACCGCTTCGGCACCACTACAGAGGGCTTTGGAGCTGGCACATCTGGTTTTGATTTCTCTGACTTTGGATTCTCAGACTTTGGCTTTGATTTTGAGGATATATTTGACACTTTCTTCAGCCGGGGTTTTGGAAGGCACAGCAGGGGCCCAAGGAGAGGTGCTGACCTGAGATATGATATGGAAATAACATTAGAAGAAGCTGCATTTGGTGCAAAAAAGCACATTATAGTTCCAAGAATGGAAAGATGTAATGAATGCAATGGTAGTGGAGCAAGGTCAAGCTCTGATATTGCAACATGCGACAAATGCAATGGTTCTGGCCGTTTCCAGCAAACAAGAAGAACAGCATTCGGCATATTCTCCACAACAACAACCTGCCCAAAATGCCATGGTGAGGAAAAGATTATAAAAAATCCATGTCCAGAATGTGAAGGCACTGGAAGAGTGCATCACGATAGAAAAATAGAAATAACCATTCCAAGAGGAATTGACAATAACAATGAGCTAAGGATTGCCAACGGTGGAGAAGCTGGAATAAAGAATGGAAGCCCTGGTGACTTGTATGTTGTAATACACATAAAGCCACATGATATATTTGAGAGAAAAGAAAATGATATTTACCTTGAGATGCCAGTAAGCTTTGCACAGGCAGCACTTGGCTCTGAAATAGAGATTCCTACATTAAAGGGCAAGGCAAAGCTAAAGATACCAGCAGGAACACAAACCAATACAATATTCAGAATGAAAGGAAGGGGCATCCCAGACCTTCATGGTTATGGCACTGGCTCACAAAACATAAAAGTAATAATTGAAACACCAACAAAACTGACAAAAAAACAGAAAGAGCTTCTCAGAGAATTTGAAAAAGAATCAAAAAAGAAGAAAGGATTTTTTGGCTTTTAGTTAAAATAAACAAGCTATTAAATCAAAAAGGTATTCTTGACTATCGAAAAGTTTATATATATGTTTTCTATTTGAGAATAATAACATCTTAAAATCCAAGGTAGAGGTGGAAAATGAAAAAAGAGATATTGTTTGGAGGAATTGTTCTTTTATTGCTTTTTGCAAGCGGATGTAAGCTTACAGAAACAAAGTATGTATGCCCAGATGGTTCTATTGTTACCAATCTAAATGAATGTCCTGGGGCAGAAGAAAAAGAAGAAGGACTAATAACTGAAATATTAAATGAAACAGAGGGAAAAGTTAAAGAAGAGGTTGGATTAACAACAATAACAGTTAATGAAGGAGAACTAGTAGTTCTAAAGCCTGAAAGCGAGGACCCTGATGCAGACACTATTTTATATACCTTTAGTGAGCCATTAAACAAAGACGGCAGATGGCAGACAAAAAAGGGAGATGCAGGAAACTATGAGATAACTATAACAGCAAGCGATGGTGAATTAACAGATACACAAAAGATTTTATTGGTTGTTGAAAGCGTAAACAAACCACCAGTACTTAAACAAATTGCTGACATCACAGTCAATGAGGGTGAAACAGTAAGCTTTGAGCCAGTTGCAACAGACCCTGACGGCGATAAAGTGACAATAACATACTCTGGCTGGATGACAGAGGCAAGCTATACAACAAACTATAATGATGCAGGAACACATATTGTTACTGTAACAGCATCTGACAGTAAGGAATCAGCAAGCCAGGATGTAATAGTGACAGTCAATGATATAAACAGGCCGCCAAAGATTGTAAAGATTGTACAAGGCT
>Ga0210051_1004551_pt1 | contig 13516 bp, 10 predicted proteins | sample CryGey092014_all_FD_185464 | JGI IMG/M metagenome (GOLD analysis project Ga0210051, IMG submission 185464) | Groundwater microbial communities from aquifer - Crystal Geyser CG23_combo_of_CG06-09_8/20/14_all (SPAdes) (version 2) | ecosystem: Environmental > Aquatic > Deep subsurface > Groundwater...
CGCCATTTTTTCCCTCACGTATTAATATCCTTATCTCTTTCTATCCCATTAAAACTTTCCTACGCTCCTCTGCTATCCGTTATGTCGTTCGCAAAAAAATGTTTTTTTGTGTTGTGTTAAAACTTTCCATCCCCCCAAGAGAACCTTAAAGAGTTGGGGTGGAGGTGCGAAGCACCATAGCCATATGTCCACCGTTGTCCGAGTGCGGCAGCACCAAGCAATCCGAAAGATTGTGAGAGTTCCGAACCCAAGCTTTCTTCATTATGGATTATCCTCTGACGCATTTATTTCACCGCATGATCACAGTAAATTTCGGGCGGAACATATCAAGTATCCCTTGATTGGTTATTTGAACTGTGTACAGTAATTTTTGCTATACCTATTAGCGAATAATTAGAATTAACCTTGTCTTTTTCTTTTAGTTCACTAACTTTATCATGTTTTTCCTCTTCGAGATTGTCGATTCTTTCTTCTAATTTTTTTATCTTACCATCTAGCGCAGGAAGTATTCTTTTTTGTTTTTCATCACCCGAATTCTTGATTTTTTGAAATTGATCTTTCTCCTTCTTCAACTCATCATCCAGTTTTGAACGACGAAGCTGGAAAAGTTGCTCCCATCGTATCAGTTCTTTGCTGAGTAACTTGCTGTGTTTCTTTTGAGTTTTTTCTAACTCGGCATCTAAGACCCCGGTAACAATTGACTCGGCATCGGTTTTGAACTTGTCAATATCCTCTGAAATTGTAGGTGTTAAAACAGCCGCATTATAGAAATTATTCTCAATAATCTGAAACACATCATTTGATTTATCTTGGTTGTACTCGCCGGTCTCGCTTATAAAAACCGGCAAAAATTTATTCGTAATGGATAAGCCTTCAATTTCAATGGTGTAAAGAAACAGATAACCAGTTGAGACATTTGATGGGACTTCGATAACTGTACAAACTGGCTCGAATTCCGTTCCAGCGTAGTACCACAGTAAATCCTCGATTAATTCGTGACCAAATGCAAAGAATTCTAGTTTTTCCTCCTCTCTTGCTAGGTTTTGATCAAATGTCCCAACATATTCCGTATACCTACATTTATTTCTTTTGAAATTCATTGGCAAATGAATTTTGTAAATATTATTCCCCGAATCCTCAAACTTTGCTGTACCGCCTAAACCTAACACCGCTGCTTTCACGAATCCTTTCAACCTATCTGATGAAATTATAGGGGTCTTGCCTAGAATTTGCTCGACGGTTTCAAAGTTATATTGTCGAGTATCCATCAAGAAATCTTCCAATTTTCTCTGAATTACTTTCGCTTCTTCTAATTTTTCATCGATTGATTTCTCCAAGCGATTGAATTCTTCTTCAAGGTCTTTACCTTGAGACATAATTATTTTTTTTACATCCTTTTCTAAGTCCCCAAGAATCGGCTCTATCTCACCTATTATTTGTCTGAATTTCTCTATACGTGCATAAAGTACCTCAAGTATTCGTTGTTCCACAGTGTTTATAGTAGCAAGATTGTAAACAAACACATTCTTTTTTTGACCTATTCTATCCAATCTCCCAATACGTTGTTCAACTTTCATTGGGTTCCATGGGAGATCATAATTGATCATTATATGGGAAAATTGAAAATTTCTCCCCTCACCACCAGCTTCCGTAGAAATCATGATTTGTGCCGCCTCTTTGAATTTTATCGTGTTCTTATCTTTTTCTTCTTTTGACATCTGACCATTGAACATTACAACGTTATATCTTTCCTGGAGTGCCATTTTTAAGTACTCTTGGGTGCCTATAAATTGCGTAAAAATAAGCACCTTTTCATTTGGGTCTTTTTCAAAAAAAGTATCGATTGCTTTGACCGCGGCATCGAGTTTAGAGTCATACTTGATTGCTTCTATCTTTTTACAAAGATTTTCTATTGTTTGAAGTTCCCCTTTCCTTGGTTCTACTAAGAGAAGCTTTTCGAGCACTTTTTGTTGTTCATTTTCGTCAAGTTCTTCAAATTCCGTTTCGTTGAACTCAATTGCAGAAGTAATCTTAGTTCTTAATGCTTCTATCCTCTTGCGAAAAGATTTTAGAAGCGCGTATCTACTACTTGTAAGCATTTTTTGAAAGATGACCATTACAAAACCTAACGCTGCTTGATTCTCACGAAGTGCACGATTATATTCATATTTCACGAATTCGCTTATCTCTTTATACAGTTGTACTTCTTCTTCAGTATAATCTATCCCAATGGTACTTACGATTCGTTTCTGTAGGTGTTTGAATACTTCTCTCTTCCTATTTCTAATCATAATTTTAGGAAGAAGAATAAATTTCTGTAAAAGATTTTCCAGTTTTAAGCGTCCTTCTTCGGATTTGAGAAGATCCTCAACAATGGATTCAGGGTCAAACTTTCCTTGGAGAAAAAGTTTCGTTCCAACACTTATGACATCATCAAGTTTTCCGATCAGATTTTTATCATTTTTAAATGCATTTCCTTTACTTTTCAATTCTGAAAGTACGTGTTTTAGCGTTGGCATGTAGTCATCATTATACCAAGAAAAAAGTTCATAGTATTGAAACATGGTTGGATCCAGGAGTTCGATTAGTGAATAAAATTCGTAGGGATCAAGTTGCATTGGCGTAGCCGTTAGTAAAAGCATTGCATTACATCTATCCTTCAATGCACTAGCAAAATGATAATTTTTAGTATACTCGATTTTTTTTCCAACCATCTTCCTACGAAGATGATGCGCTTCGTCAAATATTATCAAATCCCAAAATTGGTTGCCAAAATCATCCATTCTCTTCTTAGCCCACTGAACTGAGCAAAGCACATTCTCAAATATTGAGTATACATCTAGGTTAGGGTTGCTTGCCTGATATACTGATACCGATTGAGTATCAAGTATCTCGAATCTCTCATTGAATTTCGACAGCATTTCGTGTTGCCATTGAGTAACAAGACTTGCAGGTGTCACAATGAGTACCCTGTTTACTAAACCTCGGGCTTTTAGTTCCTTGAGAATAAAACCTGCTTCCATGGTTTTTCCAAGACCTACCTCGTCCGCCAATATGAGTCGCGGACTGTATTCTTGTATCGCGCGGTGGGCGACACCTACTTGATGTGGCATCAATTCTACTCTGGAGTTCCAAATGCAGGTTAGTTCTTCTGAGTATTGTGCTATCTTGAAAAACTTAGCCATAGTTCTCAGTGCAAATTTCGAAGGGGTATCAATGTTATGATTCTTCAATTTCTGAGCAGCGTCTGCAGGAAGAATATCATCTATCACGTCCTCTCTGATGGTTTTTGTCCCGGTTGGGAAAAACATTTGATAATATAGCTCTCCAGAAGGCATCGAGCTGCTTGCAACCATACCATGACCAAAACTCGTTTTCACCATAGTACCTGGTGGTAAAATATATTTGTCAACAAACTCAACATATACCTCTTCCTCCCCGGATTTGAATTTGATTCTATAGTAAACATCATGGCCAACAACTTGAACACCCAGCCCAAGGTCATTTTGGATAGACAAAATATGTTCAGTTGCAATCATACCGTGCCAGATGCGTTTATCAGGAACCCATTGCAACCCGATCGATTTAAGATACTCACGATGGGGATAAGTGTTGCCAGTAATCGCGACTTGTTGTTTATGACCTCCTATTCCCACAATTCTACCAACCCCAAGCTGAGGTCTCCTTCTATCCTTTACAAACTCCCCAATCTGATGCTTCCTACTGCTACATTTTGGGTTTCGGCATACTAATCCCTGTGGGGTATGGGACATTAGAGACTTGCATAAAGGGCATAATAGGTTTGCTTCCATATTATCCACCGACACTACTAAACAACTGCTATCTTTTACATTTGTTGTTCCTTAAACTTAAAGCATCTCTTATTTCGAATGCAATTTTTATAGTACTTCCCTCATCAACTCCTGAAAATATAATTAATTTGCGGAAATCAATTTTAACACCACATTCAGCACATGCGTAATAAATGGCGGCAGGAATTAAGTCTATCTTCTTTTTACCATAATATTCTTTTTCAAAGTTATTATAAATTTCTTTAGAACGACCGATAATATTTGTAGGAAGTTTTAACGCAGTTACAACCTGGGATGTTATCTTGGAAGGGCTTTCTATTGCCAATTTATTAGAATAAAGATTCAAAGACTCCTCGGCTAGATGTAATAATGTATGTTCCTCCCAACTTGAAACCGGGATATCCCTTCCGCACCATTCACAAAAATTTTCATCCGAGGGAATTTTTGTTCTTAACATTTCTCTTTTTCTCTCCGAATGATATTTATACATGCTTGGTGACCTTTTGTGCTTTCGCCTACTCATTAATTAAAAATATTGTAATGAGTATATATATGTTTTTCTGTTTGTGTTAAAATCTTTCGGCAATCCCCCATCTGAAACCTTAAAGGAGCTGGGTGCGGGTGAAGGCACGAAGACAGATACATGCTTGTTATACGCCCGAAGGGTGAGGGGCGAAGTGGCGAAGCGTATACCCCCTGTTAGTTGCCCCCAAATACTTGGAGGGGTTCGACGAGCGGAGTGAGGAGAAAGTTGCGAGTCCGCTAAACTTTTTAGTTGATTTCATCGGTTTTCTCCTATCACTTTTTTTTTCTAAAGTATATTCTAGGTTTCGTTTTTCTGATCATTGTCTTTTCCTTTTTGAAAGTTTTATTACCACCTAACACCATTCTAAAACAGGGAAAACGAAATGGAGAGGATTGATATCGTTTGGAAAAAACCAGTATTTCCATTAAGTGTGGAAAAACCAAAGGTTCCTGTGACTGTAGAAGTTATAAAACAAAGAAACCCTTTTGGGGTGATGGACACCCAGCATTTTAAACATCGCCAACGAGTGAAGCTTGCGGAATACTCAACATTTTTAAAGCTTTTTCCAGCTGGAAGTAAGAAACGTCTTTTGTTCAATAAAGCTAACCGAATAAAAAAAGCATATACTTTAAGGACGGCTTTGCGAGATGGTAAGTGCATATTTTGTCATAGTAATATTGTATATTACGAGGTCTCTCATCCTGAATTTGCCAGGAAAGATATAGTTGATATTCATGGAGAACCTATTGTCTATACATCTCGGGCGTTTGCCTGTGAAAAATGTGATGATAAGATATGGAATTCCGTGTGCTTAAACTGTGGTGCAGATATTTCTAACCTCTGGGAACCGTTTCTGTTTTGCGAAAAATGTACTGATGCTATTGATGAAGTACAAATGAAAAGTGCGTATAAGGATTTCTGTGAGCGAAACGCAGATGAGATACAGGCACGAAGGAAAAAATGGAAAGAAGACATAGAAGAATCAATGGCTAGATACCAGCATCTCATTCGTGATCATGAAAAACTAAAATCTAGTTTCAAAAGAAAACGCTAGGTGATTCATGTCCAACATCAACAAGGAAAAGATAGATATAATCGCACAAAAAGGTAGCATACTTGTTACTGCAAATCCAGGCACAGGAAAGACCCGCCTTCTGGCCCATAAGTACATATCGTTGATTGAAGAAAAAGTACCGTCGGAGAAGATTTTATGTCTCACCTTTACACGAAAAGCGAAAAAGGAGATGGAAGACCGTATTATTCAACTCATTACCAAAGACAAACTGGATGTGGACATGTCCAAGATGAACATCTACACCTTCCATGCATATGCCCTGGAACATCTGGAGGATAGGGATATAATTTCATCGAATCTTCTGAGGTTTGCCATATATCGCTACCTTAAGGACAACGAAATACTTAATTATCCAGATTCTTATTTGATTGAACACATCGTGCCGAAAATGGAAAATCTGATTCGATACATAAAGAGTTTCGGTATAACCTATGATCAGATAGAGCTAGAAAAAGTGCAGGTGATGTTAGAAGAAAAAGAAGATAAATACACCAAGGAGGAGATTGACAAGTTCGCCGAGTACTTTGTCAAGATATTTGAATATTATGAGGAGATTAAAAAATTAAAAGGAGCTGACTACACGGATTTCCTTATACAGTTCCTCGCCTTAACGGACACGACAAAGTTCGATTATGTACTCGTGGATGAGCTCCAGGATGTTAACAAGATGGAGGCGGACATAGCACTTAGATCTGGAAAGGAGTTTTTTGCAGTCGGCGATAAGAAGCAGGCTATATTCGGTTTCCAGGGAGGCTCCATCTTGAACTTTAAACGCTTTGAACCTTCCAAACAATTTGTTCTCTCCGAGAATTTTAGGAGCACAAATGAGATACTACGTTTTGCAAGGGAGTATTTTGTCTCCAAGACCAAAGAGGAATCACACAAAAAAGATCTGGCGAAATTGGAAAATAAATCTGCTGGAAAGGGTGAGAAACCAGTCATATATGCGTTTGAGAAAGAGAGAGGGGAGAAGGATAAAATAACTCTAGCTGTGTGCAAATTGGTTCAAAAACTTGCAAAGGAAGAAAAAGAAATTGCAGTTATCGCAAGAACGAATGGACAGATAATGAAGATTGCCGAGCATTTAAAGGACTACAACATCAAGTTCTCCACCACATTTTTCTCAGCATCAGATGAGGCAATGCGGAATATCATTACTTTCTTAAAAGGTATCATAAGCAACGATTTTAACGATGTGAAAAATGCTATGTTCACACCATTTTTCCCAGAATCGTTGCAGAAAGCATTTGAAATCGCGGACGATCCAGTCTTTGAGAAAATTAAAGATTCACAGATAAAACTTGAGGAATTTTACAAGAGATGCCCAGCATTTTACAAATTAAGGCAGACGGTAAAGAACGTAGAGGATGTCAATCTGTTGTTCTTGGAGAGAATTATGCCCATCGCAATTGCATATGGAAAAGAGTATCTTTTTGCCGTTGCAGCGATACAAAAATCATATCAGGAAGCATTGAATGTGATTGAAGATAAAACGATGAACAACCTCATCGCATACATGGAATCCTCTGACCTTTTAGCGGATGAGTCGGATACAAAAAGCCAGATAACCCTTACGACTGTGCATAAGGCAAAGGGCAAGGAGTTCGACGTAGTCGTTTACACTCCAACGATTACGCGCGATAAATCCAACTTCCAAGATGATGTGGTGGAAGCCATCCTAAAGACCAAAGGCGTCAATGCAGAAGAAGAGCTTGAGGAAGAAACCCTTAGGGTAAACTTTGTAGCCTTTACAAGAGCAAAAAAGAAGCTTTACATCCTGACAGATAAACCTATGGACTATTATAATGAGTATTCTGTGAAGGATACCTTTGAAGTAGGTGATGCAGATGCCTACGCTTTCTCTGAAAGCAAAAAAAGAGCGTATAATCTATTTGTAAATGGCAAGTTCGAGGAGGCGAAAGACCTCCTTACAACCAAGAAAACATGGTTGAAGGATTTTGTTAAAGACCATTTCAGAACACTCGATTCCATATCATTTACAAGTATATCTGAAGACGCCTATGATTACTTTGTAAAAAAGATTTTGAAAATAAGTGAGTACTCTTTCGCTATGGGGCAAGGTAGCGAGGTTCATAAGATTGCGGAAAAAATATGTAAGAAAGAAGGATATGGGATGGTGCCCGACAAAATAAAACCATTTGAGGAGAATGTAAAGAGGATGGTTCAGGAAATTGAGGCAAACTACCCCAAGTGCGTAGATGCTGAAAATCGCTTCTCGATACCGTTATCCAAACTACTCGGAACTGCTGAAACACTCAATTTTACAGGGAAGATAGATGCTATATTCAAAAATGGGGGTAAATATCTAATTATTGATTGGAAAACAGATAGGAAGGACAAAAAAGGCTCAGAGCACCGCCAGCAACTTGAAGTATATAAACGAGCATTCTCGATTTTAGAGGGGGTGCCGCTGGACGATATTCGAGTAGCAATAGGGTTTGTAGGGTTGAGGTCAAACATCAACACAGGACACATCACTTCAAAATTAGATATGCTGCAACCGCAAGCACGGACATTTGAAACCTTTTCCAAAAAAGTCCATAACTTGCTTTCATGGAAAAATAATGTTGACGCTTTCTTTGAAAATTTAATTGAGCAGAAAAAGTATGCTAATGAGGTGTTGTGGAGAAGCATTGTGGAGCAGTATAACACTGAAACCTAACTTCACCACTTTGACAGTTATGGTATCTAACTTCTTTCTCCAATATGGCTTGGACACAATGGCGCCTAGCACGCGGCAGGGCGAGTATCTGAAGTTCCGAGCGAAGCGAGAATTTAGGTTGAACAAGCCGAAAGCGAGGCAAGGAGCGAAGCGATACAGAGTTTCCTTGGACGCCCTCTTTTCCTTGTTTTCACTTGATGTAATATTTCATTTTTGCTGTCATCTCACTGTTTCATTGAGATCATGTAGTAGTTTTCCATCTTCAGTTTGCCAGTATCTAGGACCTGCTACACCATGCTCATCATGTTTAAGTCCGAGTTTTCTATCTATAATTTTAGCTATTTCTGAAATTGAGTAAAGTTTACCATCGCCTTTGTATTTTAACTTGTTTTGATTCGCCACTATTTCAGTTTGTTCATCCTTGAATACTCTACCATGGAAAAAGTATAATTTTTGGCCGTTCCTAACTAGGCCAGCATCTACTAGTTCTTGCAAGGTGACTTTCCTGGCTTTCCCGATATATTCTGGAGATGGGACACCAGTTGTTATCCCGCTAGGAGGAGCCGAAATTCTAAAAAGCTCGAGAGGTAAACCAAGAGCATTCCAAATCTCAGATACTTTAGCTTTTTCTTCTTTCTCTAAATTTTCTCTTTCTGCTTTTAATTGTCCTATTTCTTCTTCTTTTGTTTCTATATCACTATCGACGCCCTCGATTCTGCTATCATATTCCTCTTTGAGACGTTCTTCATTCGCCATAGCATCTTTTATTTGTCGTTCTCGTTCCTCTATTTTCTTAAACACATTCCTATTTCGTAAATTGTCGTTATGTAAAAGGTCTGAAAGTATATCCCAAATAGAGTCCTTGCTGAGGTCTTGCCTTTTAATTGAATACAATAATGACCTTTCAAATGCCACTCCTCGAAGTAGACTATAGATTCTAATTTCAGTGCCATTTGCTATCATTGTGAGTAAAGCATTCTCATCAAAAGTATACTTTTTAATCTGTTCAAGGTAATCGTTTAGGTTCTCATTGTAATTTTTAGTGTCAATAATCACTTTACAATCAGAAGATACATTTTTAATGTAAATGTCCATCTTACCTCCACTTCGCGTGCGGTATTCAAACTCTAAGTTTTCTCTTTTGTGACCTAACAATTCAAGTATTGGCACAATAACTTTCTGTTTTACATTTTCTTCAGTAGGCCCTATGTCACTCTCTTTTAGTTTAGCAATTCTTTCTATTGGTTGTTTTATTTCCATTGTGTGTCGCCTCCATTTTGGGTGTGCGAGGAGATTTCATATAACTCTATTGTATCTCCTCTCATTTTTTCTTCATTTCCTACATATGTTTTGGCAGTATTAAAAATATTGCCTGATGCTTTGTGTGGTGTAGCAGGTGCTACTATCAACATCCTCATTTCTTAATATCTGCTAGCTTTCTCAAGAAAGTATCTACTTCATCCATATCTTTAAAGAATCCAACCAATCTTGGCGGGCCCCCTTTCCAAGCTTCAGACTCAGTTAATTCTGCTGAAGGGAAAATTTTGCGTGCGTCTTCCTTGTTGATGCCAAAATATTCTGAAAACCTATCGATATAAACCTGAAACCGCACTCCTTTGCCTGAACCGCTTTCACCAGGAATAAGGCTAAATATTGTCCTTCCTCCTTCATCCATAATGCCACCAAAAGCCATACTACTTTTTGTTGTACGGATATAATCAAAAAACTTCCTTGTTTCTTCTGCAATATGGCTATAAACATCTCCTACACCATTTTTATCAGCTATTTCTTGTAACTCTTCATAAGACAGTACATTTGTTCTTTTTCCTCCGCCCTTAATTTTTCTTTTATAATCAACTTCGCTTGGCTCAATCAGGAATACTCGTGCAAGAAACTCACGCCTATTATCTTTAAGGTATTGGAATGTAAGAGCGTTTATATCAACACCATAAGAATCAGAGAGATACTTCATTATCCTTTCAGAACCACTATCGATTTCGGATGCTACAATCAGCATCTTATGGTGCTCATTCAAAATCTCTGGAACATCTGTCTCAAACTTTTTCTTGAAAGCATCTTCAAAAGGGCCTTTTTCACCAAGATATTCATCGGCAATTTCATTTATTTTCTCGTTAGACAAGTCCTTTACCCAAGAAGCGTAGTCTAAAGCCTGTGTGGTTATTTCTCTTGGTGTTTTATCGCGTTTCAATTCAACAATCACGATGTCGCCGTTGTGATCCACACATAAAAGATCAATGAATCCACCGAAATCTGTTTCTACTTCCTTTCCAATAATTAATAAATTGTTTGATATGATTGAAATGTCTTTCTCTAGCCAATTTTCTAATCGTTCCTCTAAATTCAATTTTTCTTTAGTGATTTCTTTCAGTGTGTCTCCATCAGTGATTTCCCATACTTTTACATCTTGCGGCATTATATCCCCCCATTTTTAGCATTATGTCCGACCCCTTTTTTTCTCGTTTCCTACATAGGCTTTGGCGGTATTAAAAATAACGTTTCCGCAAATATTTTTTCTGCACTCTTTTCCTGTGCTTCGCCAACCTGAAACACACCTGCCTGCTCCCAACCACAGCCAGCCATCCCCCACTCCCCTATTTTTCGCAGTGGGGGCGGAGGTTTACCACATGAATATGTCAAAATGTTTGTATTTGACTTTTAATTTGTCAAGCTCCCTCATGAATTCCTGAGCTTTATCATAAGGTAAAATCATCGTGCTGTCCGATACAACTGTAGCATTGTAGAGCCCTTTTAGTCCTCTATATTTATACTCATAGATTTTCCCGCCAGGAAGTTTTTTCTTAGAAGTATAGCCGTAAACTTTTCTGGAGATTTTTACTTGCAGCGAGTGTTTCTTATTGCTCAAATCATATGTTATCAGTAGATATGGTCGGAGAGCCATCTGCTTGGCAGTCAGCAGGAGTTTGCCATAGAGGACACTCCCTTCTCTAAAAACATTTCGTAGAAAACCTTCGTCTTTGTCGCGGAGGTTGGTTAAAACCGGCGTAATTTTTCTATCTTTCTCGACCTCACCGCATATCTTTGTGATTTGAGTTAAAAAGGACACTGGACGTTTTGTGTTTAGGATGACTAGCAGGTCAATATCTGATCGTCTGTCATAATCCCCCCTGGCAAGTGATCCATAAAGCACAATTCCCTCAACCTCTGGGATTTTTCTGACTTTATCTATGAAGTTAGAAATCACCGCTTCATCCTTTTTATTCATGCAACTCACCAGCCTTTTCTTTAAACTTATCTATAATCTTTCGTGCCTCCTTGACAACATCACCATTACCCCTGCTGCCGTACCATGTTCCCGTTCTGCATACATCGAGTGCGGAAAACAAAACTGCTAATTCACTCATATCATTTGCTCTGAGAAATTTTATTAGCCCCTTGTGTGTGTCCATGTGCATCCCTATTTTTCTTTCACAGATATATGCAGTATAATGTAAAGATGCTCCAAACAAATCCTCTATTATTGTTTCCCAATCTTTATTAGGGTCTAATGATTTTTGCGTTTCGTACAGTCTTTTTGCCTTTACCAAGTGATTTTCAGATTTCATTATTTCTCTTCCGTGAGAGCTTAACCGAAGTATGCAAATATAAACCTTTCGGTTGACTTGATACAGAACTCAACCCATGCATAATACGCGATAATTCGACTATCTTTCCATTTTGGTATTATATCCGCACCTTTTTTTCTCATTTCCTACACAGGCTTTGGCAGTATTAAAAATAACGTTTCCGCAAATATTTTTTCTGCACCCGTTTCCTGTGCTTCGCTGTTCTGAAACGCACCTGCCTGCCAATCCTTCTTTTCTTTTCAATCCCTTTCTTTCTGTATTCCTCAATGATTTCATCAATCCCTGGATGCTTCTGCTCAATTTTCATAGAGTGTTGAGAGGAGGAATTACTATTTCTGAACATAATATAGGATATAAAGCAGGCTCAGCAGAAAGATTAAATCCTTCTAAACCAATGTTGCAGTAATGATTTGCAGTAAAGAGATGGGAAACTATTTTGACTCATTAAAAAACAATGCTGAAAAATGTTATTCTATTGCCAGGGAGGCGCGGAAAAAAAATCTTGATGCTGAAACATCCCCTGAAATACCTCCTGCAGAGGACATGGCGTCAAGGGTTGAAAAACTTGTTGGCCCTGAGGGTATTGCAGACAGGATAAGGGTCCTGAACAAGAATCTTGGGAGGGAGGAACTTTCCATACAAATCGCAAAGGAGATTGTGAACCAGGATTTCAAGGGAAAAGAGGAGGCGCTGGACCAGGCAATCAGAACAGGTCTGGCAGCGCTCACAGAAGGGGTCTTGGTGGCACCGTTGGATGGTATAGCAGGCGTGAAAATCAAAAAAAACTTTAACGGCTCATATTACCTTTCCGTTTATTTTGCAGGCCCTATAAGAAGCGCGGGTGGCACAGCCCAGGCGATGGCTGTTCTGATAGCGGATGTTGTGAGAAGACAGCTGGGTCTGAGCAGGTATCTGCCAACAAAGGAAGAGATTGAAAGATACAAGGAGGAGATACAAATTTACAAGAGCCACGCACGCACCCTGCAATACACACCAACATCAGAGGAGATTGAGTTAATAACATCCAACTGCCCTGTATGCATTGATGGTGAAGGAACAGAAAAAGTTGAGGTTTTTGGAAACAGGAACCTGGCAAGGGTTGAAACAAACAGGGTGAGGGGAGGCATGTGTCTTGTTATTGCTGAGGGGCTTTGTCTCAAGGCACCAAAAATTCAGAAGCATGTCAAAACCCTTGGTATTGACGGATGGGATTTTGTTGACAAATTTGTTAATAGAACCAAAAATGAGGATGTAATGAAAATAACACCTAACCCAAAATACATGAAGGATATTCTTGCTGGCAGGCCTGTGTTTTCTTCCCCGAGCAGAAAAGGGGGTTTCAGGCTCAGGTATGGAAGATGCAGGAACTCAGGTCTTGCAGCTGTTGGTATTAATCCTGCAGCCATGCATCTTCTGGATGATTTTCTTGCTGTTGGAACACAGTTAAAAATTGAGCATCCTGGGAAAGCAGGTGCTGTTGTGCCCTGTGACTCTATAGATGGGCCTGTTGTTTTGTTAAAAAATGGGGATTTAATCCAGGTAAACAACGCAAATGATGCACTGAAAATAAAGGACAATGTAAAGGAAATTGTTGACCTTGGGGAAATCCTGATTTCCTATGGCGAGTTTCTTGAAAACAATCACCTGCTGATGCAGGGCAGTTACTGTACTGAGTGGTGGGAGCAGGAACTGAAAGAAAAAATCGGAAATATTCCGGATGAATACATGAATCCCATGCCTGAAACAGCATTCAAAATCTCTGAAAAACATGGTATACCACTTCACCCAAAATACTGTTTATTCTGGGAGGATTTA
>Ga0210051_1004555_pt1 | contig 13511 bp, 16 predicted proteins | sample CryGey092014_all_FD_185464 | JGI IMG/M metagenome (GOLD analysis project Ga0210051, IMG submission 185464) | Groundwater microbial communities from aquifer - Crystal Geyser CG23_combo_of_CG06-09_8/20/14_all (SPAdes) (version 2) | ecosystem: Environmental > Aquatic > Deep subsurface > Groundwater...
TGAAATCAGACCTACATCAATTTATAATTCAAACTCTTTTTGACGACGGCAATAATGAAAAAAGTTAACTCCTTAATGCTAAATCTGGAATATAAATATATTCATTCTGTCGTTGAATTACGGTTCTAACGTTGTTCACGATACGGAGCCAGTATTCGATAGTTTAAGATGCCGCAATACCTTTAATTCAAGTCAATTTCGTAAAAATAGTTTTCCACAGATTATTCTTGACAAAAAAAATTATAGATGTAATATATAAACACTATGAACACTACCCCTGCTTCGGCAAGGGTAGTTTTTTATTTTTAATATGTTAAAATAGTTTTATATGAGCATCATACTTAAAAACAAAAAAGAAAGAGTCGCTGTTTATATAGATGGCAGTAATTTTTATGGCTATCTAAAAGACAAAGAGATAGCTTCCCCGAAAGGAACAAAATTCGACTTTAAGGAATTCGTAAATTTTTTAGTTGGCGAAAAAAGGAATCTTGTTTCAAAAAGATACTATACTGGAGTTTTTAGAAATCTTGACGGGACGGATAAGAGCGAAAACCTTGTGAGAGGACAGCAAAAATTCTTTTCAAATCTTGAAAACGATGGTTTTATTATTAAACGCGGTAGAATAATGCCAATTGATAAAGTATACAAAGAAAAAGGAACTGACGTAAAAATCGCAGTAGATTTAATTGTTGGTGCTGTCGATAATTTATATGATACAGTTATTTTAGTAAGTTCTGATACCGATTTAATCCCAGCCATAAGATATGTAAAATATAAAAATAAAAAGATTGAATATGTCGGTTTTGCCCACGCTCCGTCCTTTGGGATACAAAAATATGCTAATCTATCAAGACTTTTATTGCCAGAAGATATAGAAAAATTTAAAGAAAAAACTTTATTATAACTTCATTAAACAAGTTTTAACAGCATTCAGTTGGCGGAGCCTTGTTAGAAATAATGAGTAGCAGGGTAGGGTAAAGTCTGATATAATGGTTTTAAGTCCGTGGATTTAAATCCGGTATGTAAATATACTCATTTCGTCGTTGGAGTATAGTTCTAACGTTGTCCACGATGCGGAGCCAATTAATTAAAGTCCAAATTTTTGCTTAAAATATCTACCTTTACCAGTTGGCAAAGCTGGTTTTTCTTTTTCTAATAAAGGTGAAACAGGATAACCCTTTGCTTTATATGGACGGAAAATGGACCTGTCCCTTTTTTTACTTGACATCAAATAGTTATGGATATATACTCATAATAGACGGAAAAAGGTCAAATTATCTAAAAAATTAATTTTTTAAAGGTCGAAATAATAAATAAAATTAAAGAAAAAAATATATGCCAAGATATAACGGAACAGGTCCTTCAGGTTATGGCCCCGGCACTGGTTGGGGATTGGGCCCTTGCGGCGGAGGAATGGCTTACGGCCGCAGACCTGCCCGCCGAAGCCTCGGCGCAGGCGGGGGCGCTGGTCGTGGCCGGAGGATTAGGTTGGAGAAGATTTTCGGGATATTATCCCGCTCCAGCTCTTCCTAAAAGAGAAGAAACAGAACTTCTCGCCCAAGAAGCCGAGGGTTTAGAAGAAGAGCTCAAAGCCATTAAGGCTCGTTTGGCCGAACTCAAAGGACAAAAATAAAAAGTTGAACATTGCCTTATATTAACAACAACCGACATAAGGCGGTTTAGCTTAAAATTAATTAAAAAATAATATGAAAATAGCAGTAAGTTCAACAGGTAAAAACATTAAAGACAATGTTTCTGATGTTTTTGCCAGATGCCCTTATTTTATTATGGCTGAAATTTCCGCCAGAGGCTCCGCGTCTGCCAGCAGGCAAGGACCTGTTTCTTTTGGAAAAGATCAAAAAATAGAAAAAATCGAAACAATAAAGAACGAAAGCATTAATCAAATGAGCGGAGCAGGTATTTCAGCTGCTCAATTGATGGCAGAAAAAAATGTTAATGCTGTAATAACAGGCAATGTGGGTCCGAGAGCCTTGGATGTTTTAAAACAATTTAATATTGAGATTTATTTTGGCAAGGGCGTGGTAAAAAATGTTTTACAGGAATTTATAGACGGAAAACTTAAAAAAATTTAAAGATGAAAATAGTCATTCCGACAAATGATAAAAAAGGACTAGATGATAAAATAGCTGAACATTTTGGTCGCTGTTTAACCTATACTTTTCTTAATGGAAAAGGTGAAGTTATGGAAATTATAGACAATACCAGCGAGCATATGAGCGGCGCGGGTTTGCCGCCGGAAATAATGAAAAAACATGGAGCAGATGTTTTGCTTTGCAAAGGACTTGGTCCAAGGGCCTTAGTTTTGTGTAATCAGTTAGGAATTGAGGTTTATGTTAATCAAGCAGAGACAGTAAAAGAGATTTTTGAGATGTGGAAGAATAAAAAAATTAAAAAAGCAGGTGCGAGAGATGTCTGTGAAGAACATAAGAAAAAATTTCTTTAATTTTGGCTAAAATGGTAGAAACTATTTTAAAAGTGGAAAATTTAAACGTAGAGCTGGGAAGAGAAAAAGTAATTGAGGATTTGAGCTTTGATTTGGCAGAAAAAGAGATTTTGGTTATTTTAGGGCCAAACGGAGCTGGTAAAAGTGTTTTGTTGCGGACTTTATTAGGATTACATCCTTTTAAAGGAGAAATTAACTGGACGCCTAAAAATATTCATCTCGGTTATGTGCCAGACGATTTTGATGCCCCTCCAGATTTACCCTTAAACGTAAAAGAATTTTTTTATTTTAAGAGGATTAATTTACCAGAAATATTATCAGCTCTTCAATGGGTAGGAATAAAAAACCCTTCTAAATTTCTGGGAAAGAGGTTAGGCACTCTTTCTCGGGGGCAATTGCGTCGGGTTGTCATTGCCTGGGTTTTAGTTGATAGGCCAAAGGTCATTCTTTTAGATGAACCCATGGCTGGAATTGATATTCACGGTCGGGAAAGTATTTATAATTCTTTAGTTGAAACTTGGCAAGAGCAAAACCAGGCAATTATTTTGGTTTCTCATGAGATTGGGGAAGTTGTCAAGAAAGCCGATAAAATATTAGCCTTGAATAAAAGAAAACTATTTTATGGTAAACCAGAGGAGGTTATTACTTCTCAAAATTTAGCTAAAATTTATGGCGGCGCAATTTCTTTATAGTTTAATAACAGGAATTTTTATTGGCGGAGTAGCCGGCTATTTGGGTTCTTTAATGATTACCAAAAGAATGGCTTTGGTTGGCGATGCTTTAGGCCACGTTGCCCTGCCGGGCGTGGCTCTGGCTTTAATTTACGGATTTAGTGTTTCTTTAGGGGCTTTTCCTGCTTTGATTTTAGGAATTACTTTAATTTGGTTATTTGAAATGAGAACAAAATTGCCGATGGAGGCGCTTACGGGGATTGTCTTTACGGCTTCGGTGGCTATTGCTTTTTTATTTTTACCCGAAGAAAAAGTTTTTACTGCCTTAATTGGCGATATTTCTCAAGTGGGATTTTGGGACACTTTGGTTTCAGTAATATTGTGTATTTTTGCCTTTTTAGTTTTGCGAAAAATTTTTTCTAAAATAATTTTGGCTAATCTTTCTGAAAATTTGGCTAAAGTTGAGCATATAAAAGTTGAAAGATATAATTTTATTTATTTAGTTTGTATTGCTATTGTCGTTGCTTTGGGGATTAAAGTAACCGGCTCTCTTTTGATGGGCGCTTTGGTGATCACCCCGGCTGCCGCTGCCAGAAATTTTTCCCGCAGTTTATCTCAATATTCTTACGGCGCTTTATTAATTGGCAGTCTTTGTTGTGTTTTGGGAATTTTGGCTTTGGAGTTTTTTACCTTGCCGGCCGGTCCTTTAACTGTTTTAGTTGCTTCTTTAATATTTTTAATTTCATTAATTTTTAAGAAAATATGAAAATCGGAATTACGGGGGGTAAGGGAGGCGTAGGTAAGTCAATGGTGGCCACTTCTTTGGCGGTAGAATTTGCCAGAAAAACTAAAACGATGTTAGTTGACGCCGACGCCGAATGCCCTAATGACCACCTTTTGCTTTCCATAAAAAGAAAAAAATACGCTGCCGTCTATCTGTCCATACCAAAATTTGACTACAACAAATGCACTAAGTGCGGAAAATGTGCCTTATCTTGTAAGCGGGGTGCTATTGTTTGGGTTAAAGGTAAATACCCCGCTTTCGTTAAAGACGATTGTATCGGTTGTATGGCTTGTCTTTCTACCTGTCCTTATGGTGCGATAACGGAAACCAAAAAAGAAATTGGAAAGATTTATGCCGGTAAAAATTACAACGTCAATTTAGTTTCAGGCGAGCTTAAATTAGGAGAACTTGCTTCTGGCGAAGTAGTAGCTGAAGTAAGGAAATATTCCGATAAGATTAACGAAAAAGTAAAAGCCGAAATAATGGTTATTGATTCTGCGCCGGGCATCGGCTGCCCGGTGATTGCTTCGTTGGTCGGCACCGATTATATCGTGGCCGTAACCGAACCAACGCCATCTGCCCTTTTTGATTTAAAACGAGTTTTGTATCTTGCTAATCATTTTGGAATTAAACACGGAATTGTTATAAATAAATCCGATCTCGCCAAAAATTTTTATAAAGAAATAGAGAAATTCGCCAAAGAAGATAAAATCCCGATTTTAGGGAAAATCCCTTACCGAAAAGATTTTGTCAAATCAACGATAAAAATGAAACCGGTAACTGAAATAAATCCAAAATATAAAAAACTATTCAAAGAAATTATTAGGGAAATAAATACAAAACTAATATGAAAGAAAAAATAGCAGTTATTTCAATATTGACCAATATAGTTTTAGTCGGAGGTAAAATTATCATCGGCGTTTTTTCGGGTTCAGCTGCTGTTTTGGCTGAGGGTATTCATTCCTTTATGGATATTTTTTCTTCGGCTATCGGCTACCTCGGCATTAAAATATCTAGAAAGCCAGAAGACCAGAAACATCCTTACGGTCATTATAAATTTGAGGTTCTGGCCGGTTTCTTCATCACTTTAATTTTATTTGGAACAGGGGCCGGGATTATTTACGAAGCCTATCAGAAATTTTTAAATCCTTCTTTAATAAAAATTCCGGTTTTAGCTTTTGGAATAATGATTTTTTCAGCTTTGGTCAACGAAATAATGGCCCGTTTGAAAATTCACTTTGGTAAAAAAGAAAATTCAATGGCTCTGCTTTCCGATGGTTTTCATTCAAGAATAGACGTTTTCACTTCTTTAGCAGTTTTTGCCGGATTGTTTTTAACAAAGTTTTGGCTTTACACTGATTCAGTTTTGGCTTTTTTAATCGGACTTTATATTATAAAACAATCATTTTCATTAGGCAAAGAAGCGGTTGATTCTTTACTTGATGTTTCAGCCGGCAAAGAAATTGAGGAAAAGATAAGAACAATCGCTAAAACGCAGAGTATTGAAATTGATTCTATAAAAACTCAGAGAAAAGGCTCTGCCATCACTACTAATTTAGAGATGAGACTACCAAATAATTTAAGAGTGGAAGAAGCGACTAAAATTTCTGAAAGTTTAAAAGAAAACTTAGTGAAAGAAATTAAGAATCTTTCTTATGTTGCCATTCAAATTAAAAGTCATGAAGTGGAAACAGGATTTTATAAGTCCGCTTTTGGCCGGGGTTTTGGCTGGCAAAGAAAAGGCAGATTTAGAGGGGAGTTAAAAGAAGCAGCCGGGAGGGGACTGGGAGGCTCTTGCGTTTGTCAGCAATGCGGCTATAAAATTCCTCACGAGCGCGGAGTGCCTTGCTCTACGCTTCAATGTCCAAATTGTAAAATTAATTTAGTTAGAGAATAATATGGTCAGACCATTAAAACCAAGAAGAGTATTATTTGACCCAGATGTGGTCTATTTTAAACCAAGAGCCGTGCCTTTATCTATACTGGAAGAGGTTGATTTAAGCATGGACGAATTGGAGGCTTTGCGACTTTGTGATTTAAAAGATTTAGAGCAAAAAGAGACGGCAAAGAAAATGAAGATTTCTCAAAGCACCCTTCAGCGTATTTTAACTTCGGCTCGGAAAAAAATTGCCGAAGCCTTAATAGAAGGAAAGGCAATTAAGATAAGGAAGCAAAACTAGAAATAAATTTAATAGTGAAGACGGAAGTTCGCTTCCTCTTCGGGGCGCTCGTATAATCATCAACGAACTCTCTTTGTTTTATCTCTATTACCGAAAGGTTTGATACCTCTATTCCGGCAAAGCTTGTTGAAAAATTTAATGCTTACTTTTGTTCAATTTGAATTAAATTAGCTCGCTAGAAAGAACAAAAGATAAAATGATTGAGAGAACCGAAGAAAGAACGTGGAGTGGATTGAAGGACTTGACAAGCCTATCATTATGAATATATATTTATAATAGAGAGGGTAATAACAAAAGGTCGCTTTCCTTAAGTAAAAAATATTTTTTAGTGGAAGAATAAAAAACCCCGTTAGAAGTCTGCCCAGATTGCGTATTGCGAGGATTGCTTGAAGCTATCAATAAATCGTTTAACGAAATAATTTGTTTCACGAGATGCAAAAAATTTTTATACTAAAAATTTCTTGCCAAGGACTTCTAACGGGGTAAAATTAAAAAAGCAGGCGCGAAAGATGTCTGCGGAAAACATAAATTATGAAAGTAAATATCTTAATTATTGGCGGCGGACCGGCTGGAATAGTGGCAGCAATCACCGCCAAAAAACATTATCCTTCAAAGGAAGTAACCTTAATTAGAAAAGAGAGGAAAAGTGTTATCCCCTGCGGTATTCCCTATGTTTTTAATCGTTTAGCTTCGGTTGATAAAAATTTAATGTCTGACCAGCCGTTATTAGATAATAAAATTAATTTAGTCATTTCAGAAATAACAAAAATTAAGTCTAGAGAAAAAGAAGTTGTTACGGAAAATGGCGATGTTTTTAATTATGATAAACTAATTTTAGCTTTAGGCTCAGCGCCGCAAGTTATTCCTATTCCCGGCATAGAAAAAGACGGTGTTTGGCTGGTAAAAAAAGATTATAGATATTTGGAAAAATTTCGTGAAGCAGTTTTAAAAAGCAAAAACATAGTTATCATTGGCGGCGGATTTATCGGCGTAGAATTTGCCGAAGAATTAAGCGGCATTAAGAATCTCAATATTAGTATTATTGAAAAATTAGACCATTGTCTTATTACAAACTTTGACGGAGAGTTTGCCCTAGCCGCAGAAGAAAAATTGAAGAATAAAGGAATAGAGGTTTTTGCCAACAAGACAATAAAAGAAATAGGCGGAAAAGAAAAAGCGGAATACGTAAAACTGGATAGCGGAGAAAAACTGACGGCGGATTTGGTGATTCTATCCATCGGCGCTCGGCCTAATATAAAGATAGCTCAAGGGGCCGGCGTCAAAATAGAAGAAAAGGGCGGAATAATAGTAGACGAATATATGAGGACGAATGTTCCTGACATTTTTGCCATTGGCGATTGCGCTCAAACTAAAGATTTTATTACCGGTAAAAATATTCCCATAATGCTTGCTTCGGTTGCTGCTACTGAAGCCAGAATCGCCGCCAATAATCTGTATCAAATAAAACTTATCAGGGAGAATAAAGGAACTATTGGAGTTTTTTCAACTTTTATTGATGGTTTAGCTCTGGGCGTGGCCGGCTTAACAGAAAAAAGAGCCAAAGAAGAAAATTTGGACTATTTAATTGGAGAAGCCGAAGCGCCTAATCGTCATCCGGCAAATTTAGCCGGGTCAGAAAAAATCAAAGTGAAATTGATTTTTTCCAAATCATCGGAAAATTTGCTTTTGGGCGGAGAAATTATGGGACCGGAAAGTGTTGGTGAAATGTTGAATATACTTTCTATGGCTATTCAGCAAAAAACTTCTTTTTTTGATTTTAACACTTGGCAAATAGCCACTCATCCTCTTTTGACTTCAGCGCCGACTGTTTATCCGCTGATCGCCGCGGCCCAAAACGCAATGCTTAAAATAAAAAAGTAAAAGGGGAAATAGAACTTTTTTTAAAAAAAAATGGGAAATTGCTCTGGCAGTTTCTAAAACTTTAAATTGTCCTTTTTGCGTTGAGGTTACGGAAAAAATATTGAAAAGATTAGGGGCCAACGAAAAAATAATGAAAGATTTAATTAATAATACTTTAAGTATTTTGCCTGAATAAAATCAAATTTGTGAAAAAATGGATTTTTCTAATTTTAATCTTAGTTTTATTATTGGGAAATTTTAATTTCGCTTTGGCTCAACAGAAAATAGAAATTAATTTCTTCTTTAGTGCTATCTGTCCTCATTGTGTTCAAGAAAAAAAATTTCTTGAAGAATTAGAAAAAAAATATCCAGAAATTGAAATTAAAAAATTGGGACTTTCTGAAAGAAAAAATGTTGATTTATTAAAAGTATTATATCGAGACTATAAAGTTCCTTCAGAAATTCAAGGTTATGTGCCAATAACCTTCATTGGGGAACGATATTTTTTGGGTTTTAGTGAAAATATTGGCCAAGATATTGAAAACTATATTTTGAGATTAATTCAAAAAGTTCCACCAGAGGAACAACCTTCAGAAGAGCAGCTCCCACCAGAATGGCCTTCAGAAGAGATTGTCGCTCCTTTAGAAAAAAGAGTCAAACTTCCAATTTTGGGTGTCGCAGCCACGTGATAATTTCATAGCTGAGCCATATAGAAACTTCATACCCGGTTAAATTGTGTCATAATTATCTTAGGAAAGGTCAAAACAAACTAATTAAATTAATCCTAAGAAAATTATGGAACAAGAACTAATTACTATGACTCAAAAAGAGCTAGCCAGATATGAAGTTATCAAAAGACTGATCAAAAAAGAAATTAACGGGACTGAAGCAGCCAAACAACTTGATCTCTCAGTCAGACAAATTAAAAACATTAAAGCAAAGGTCAAAAGACACGGCGCTAAAGGCATTGTTCATAGCAACCGAGGCAAGCCAAGCAACAGGGCGATCTCAAAAGAGACGACTGAAAAGATAAAAAGAATAATTAAAGAAAAGTATTATGATTTTGGGCCAACCTTTGCTTCTGAGAAATTAGAGGAAAATCATCAAATAAAGGTTGGCAAAGAGAAACTAAGGCAGCTGATGACTGATTGGGGCCTCTGGAAGCCAAAACCAAGAAAGAAGAACAAGGAATATCGGGCCTGGAGATTAAGAAAAGAGCAGTCTGGCGAGATGATTCAGTTTGACGGCTGTTATTATCCCTGGCTTGAAGGAAGAGATGGTCGTAATGAATTATGTCTGCTGAGTTCAATAGATGATGCTACGGGCAAGATTACTCATCTCAGGTTTGTTCAAGATGAAGCCGTAATTCCGGTCTTTGCTTTCTGGAAGCAATACTTAGAAAAGCAAGGAAAACCAATGAGTATTTACTTGGATAAATTTTCTACCTACAAGGTGAACACTAAAACCCTGGCTGATGATCCCAATATTCTCACCCAATTTGAAAAAGTCATGGAAGAGATGGGAATAAGAATAATCCATGCTCATTCGCCTCAGGCCAAAGGAAGAATAGAAAGACTTAATATCACTCTTCAAGATCGGTTGGTTAAAGAAATGCGCTTAGCCAATATTTCCACCCTTGAGCAGGCCAATAGGTTTGTGGAAAAATTTATCCCTCAATTCAATGCCAGGTTTAGCGTAGTCGCTCAAAAGAAAGGGAATCTTCATCAACCATTAACTCAATTTGTCAAAGAAAATTTAGATAAAATTTTTTCAGTAAAAAATACCAGAATAGTTAACAATGACTTTACTGTTAAATTTAAGGATCAATGGTTTCAATTAGGGCCTAGCCAACCATGTCTAATCTTGAGAAAAGATAAGGTCCAAATTGAGGAGAGGATAGATGGCCGATTGCTCATCTCTCTAAGAGACAAATACTTGGATTATGAAGTCTTGCCGGAAAGACCAAGAAAGATAAAAATGGAAGTTGTTGCTTTGGCGAAAACAAAGCCTCTTTGGAGACCACCGGCTGATCATCCTTGGCGAAGATCGTTTTTGAGAGCGAAAATAAAGGTCGAAGAAGGTGTTAAAGAATAACTAAGGATTGCTGGGTATGAAATTTCTAAATGGCTCGCTGCTATGAAATTTCTAAATAGCCTTGACAACTTCCAATTTTGGGTGAAATTGATGTTTCCAAATTTTCTCTTCCAGTGATAGCTGTGATTTTAGGATTTTTTGATGGATTTAATGTTTGTTCTTTGGGGGCTTTAGTTTTGATTTTAGGCTTGGTTTTGGCTTTAAGATCGAAAGCAAAAATTTTAATTTTAGGAGGAATTTTTATTTTAATCACTGGAATTGTCTATGGAATTTTAATATTTTTATGGCACCAAATTTTTGTGGTTCTTTTTCCTTATTTAAGGAAAATGGAAATAGTAATAGGAATTTTAGCCATAGCCGGTGGGGGGTATTTCTTAAAAGAATTTTTGAAGTTTAGAAAGAGGGGGCCGGTTTGTGGATTTGGCGGAATTTCAGAAAAACTTTCAAAAAGAGTTCAAGAAATATTCGAAGAAAAAAAAGGAATTATAGCTTTAATTTTAGCGGTTTTGTTTTTTGCTGCTACGGTAACAATTATTGAGTTTCCTTGTTCTGCTATTTTGCCAGTTTTGTTTGCGGGGATTTTAGCTGAGGCTCGTTTACCTTTTCTTTTAACTTCGCTTTATATTTCTATCTTTATTATTTTTTATCTATTAGATGAAATTATTGTTTTTTTGATATCTGTTTTCACAATGAAGCTTTGGATTGCTTCTCCTAAATTTGTTACTTTTTTAAATTTATTTGCTGCCATAATGCTCTTTTTCCTTGGATTTTATTATCTTTTTGGATTAGTTTAAAATGCCAAGAATATTAATTTTTCTTTTAACAATTTTAATTTTAGGGTTCGGATTTTATTTTATTTCTAAAGAAAAAGAAATTATGATTGAAGAGACCGAAACAAAATTAGAAGTCACTTTAAAGGGAGCGGAAGGAAAAATTTCTATTATAACTTGTTACGATAATTATTTAGCCGATTCTCGTTTAAAAACTGGTTGGGGATTTTCAGTTTTAATAAAATCGGGAAATCAAAATATTCTTTTTGATACCGGAGCTGATTCAGAAACTTTGCTTTTCAATATGGAAAATATGGAAAGGGATCCCAAAAAAGTCAATACCATAGTTTTGTCCCATATTCATGGTGATCATATCGGAGGATTAAAAGGATTTTTAAAAAAGAACGCAAATTTAACTGTTTATATTCCGGCCTCGTTTCCTGATTTGATAAGAAAAGAAATAGAATCTTATGGAGCAAAATATAAAGATATTAAGGGAACAGAAAAAATTTCAGAAGGAGTTTATTCAACCGGGGAACTTTACGGCCCTCCAAAAGAACAATCCTTGATTGTAAATTCAAAAAAGGGTTTAATAGTTATTACTGGCTGTGCTCATCCGGGAATAGTAAATATTGTTAAAAAAGCAAAAGAAATGTTTCCTAATGAAGATGTATATTTAGTTTTAGGCGGTTTTCATTTAACTGGAGCTAGCGACTCTGAATTAAAAAGTATAATTAATGATTTTAGAAAGTTAGATGTTCAAAAAGCAGCTCCCTGCCATTGCTCCGGCGATAGGTGCCGAGAATTATTTAAAGAGGAATATGGAGATAATTTCATAGAGAATGGGGTTGGGAAAATAATTGAAATCTAAAAATTACAGCAGAAACTATTTTAAAAGTGAAAAAATTGAATGTAGAGTTAGACGGGGAGAAAATGCTCGAAAATTTAGATATTGACCTTTTAAGCTCAATTGATTATAATGGCTTTGTTTTCTTTTATGATCAAACAAATAAATCACAATCAAGCCAATCAGCGCTTCCCTTTAGAATCAGCTGGCAGGCTGATGACTGATAAAATACCTATAATTGATGCTCAGGCAACCGTGGCTGAGATCGAAAAAATGTTATTTAACAAAACAAAAGAGTTTGAAACAATCAATTATATCTATGTTGTTGATGAGAACAAAAAACTTAAAGGAGTTGTTTCGGTAAAAGATGTTTTCCGTTTGCCAAAAACTAGGTCAGTTTCCCAAATAATGGTAAAAGATGAAAACGTAGTGTCGGTTAAAGCGCATACTGACCAAGAGCAGGTAGTTTTTTTGGCTCTTAAACATAATTTGAAAGCTATCCCAGTTGTTGATAAAGAAAATCACCTTCTCGGCATTGTCCCCTCTGATGTTATTTTAAATATTTTGCACAACGAAGACGTTGAAGATGCTTTGCGTTTTGTTGGTGTTAGCAAATTAAAAGATCCAGCCATAAGTATTATAAAAGCATCGGCTGCTGTTCATTTTCGCAAAAGACTGCCCTGGCTTATACTGGGGCTTTTTGGAGGAGTGGTCGCTGCTTTTATTGTTGGTTTTTTTGAGGAGGCCTTAGGAGCTCACTTAGCTCTGGTTGCTTTTATCCCAGCTGTTGTTTATATGGCTGATGCTGTTGGCGCCCAAACCCAAATCATTTTTGTTCGTTCTCTGGCATTAGATCGCAAACTTGATTTTAGAAAGTATATCTGGCGAGAAGTGAGGGTGAATCTTTTTCTGGCGCTTGTTTTAGGAATTATTATTTCCATTGTTTCTTTGCTTTGGTGGAAGTCGAGTTTACTGGGCATAATTCTTGGGGCTTCAATTTTTCTTACTATTCTTACAGCTATGGCGGTGGCGATATTTCTGCCCTGGCTGTTTTTTAAATTTAAGTATGATCCAGCCATTGCCAGCGGTCCATTTGCGACTGTTGTCCGAGATATTTTAAGTTTGCTTATCTATTTCAGTCTTGCTCAGATTATGTTGAATATTTTTTAAATATGGTAAAAATTAGTTGATCTGGACCATTCTTTTTGATAAGAGATTTGGTATAATTTAGTAAAGGTCGAAAATAAAATTTAAAAATAGAATTCTAAATTTATGAATTTAACAACTATTGGACGATGGGCTTTTTTACTTGGTGTGATAATCTCACTTTTGGCTGGCTTTGGCGGGCAGATTCCTGCGTTGATGATAATTCTGTTTGTTCTTGGTTTAGTTGTTGGTTTTCTGAATATCACCGAAAAAGAAAGCACTCCTTTTCTTATAGCCGTGCTTGCTTTGTTGGTTATCGGACTTGCTGGATTGCAGTTTGGTAGATTCACCCCGGTCATTGTTGCAATTCTTCAAAACCTGATTGCTTTTGTCTCGGCAGCTGCGCTGGTGGTCGCCCTAAAACAGGTTTTAAGCATTGCCAAGAAGGCAGAGTAAAAAAATTCCAAAATATTATACCTGATAGAAAAAGCAAAGTTTTAGCTTTGTTCTTTCTTGGTTGAGAAGGGATTAGGAAGCCTTTTATTCTGATCCCTTTTCTATTGGGACGGTATCATTAAACTTCACTGAAACTATTGACAAGTATAGACAGAAATGATAAGATGTAGTAATGAAATTAAGTAAATATGCTCAAAAATTAGGGGTAAGTTATAGAACTGTCTGGCGATTATGGAAAG
>Ga0210051_1004556_pt1 | contig 13511 bp, 11 predicted proteins | sample CryGey092014_all_FD_185464 | JGI IMG/M metagenome (GOLD analysis project Ga0210051, IMG submission 185464) | Groundwater microbial communities from aquifer - Crystal Geyser CG23_combo_of_CG06-09_8/20/14_all (SPAdes) (version 2) | ecosystem: Environmental > Aquatic > Deep subsurface > Groundwater...
CGGTCATCAGCCCGCAGAAATTGCTTTTGGGCAAGATAACGAAGGTTTATGATGATTTTTCCGAGGTGATGCTGATTACCAACAGAGACAGTTCGTTTGACGCAAGGGTCTTGGGCAAAGACATCTATGGCGCAGTCAAGGGAGGAGGAAACTTAGCTCTTTATCTTGATTTGGTTCCCAAAGACAAGGAGCTTTCCAGCGGCGACATTGTCGTAACGGCTGCCTTGGGAGGGGATTTTCCCGCAGGCATTGTGGTGGGTTCGGTCAGGGAAGTCAGAAAAACGGATATAGAGCCTTTTCAGGCCGCGGAAATAATTCCCAGTTTTGATCTGAAGGCGGCAGACATCATTTTTGTAATAGTTGATTTTTAATATGTTCAGAAAGGTTATTTTGATTCTTTTTTTGTTTTATATTCTGGCTTTGATTCAAGGCAGTTTTTTGGTCCATTTCACCATCTTCGGCGTATTGCCCAATCTGGTTTTAATTTTTGTTCTTTTGATCAACATCTTTACCCCTCTCAATGACTGGTTCGGAGTTGTTTCTGCTCTGATAGGGGGATTCTTTCTTGATATATTTTCTGCAGGTTTCTTCGGTTTTTTCGGATTTTACACATTAGTTTTTTTAACCTTGTCTTTGTTCTTCAATTTCATTCTTAAAAAATATGTTGAAATTCCGTTCATCAAAAGTCCGCGGTCTTGAGGATATTGAGCCTCACGAGGTTCTTTTGGACTCTCTGGCCAATAAAAAAGAGGAAGAAATAGGCGTTCGCAGCCAGAAGTTGGAAATTCCTCTTTTAAGAAAGATACTTCAGATTTTTTTTGTTTTTTGTTTTCTGGTGATTGCCGCTCTTTTCGCCAAAACTTTTCATCTGCAGGTTGTTGAAGGAGAAAACTTTTTGGCTTTGGCTCAGGAAAATAAATTCATAATACATCAGATTCGGGCGGAGAGGGGCGTAATATACGATAAGAATTTGAAACAGATGGTTTTTAACCGGTCCAGTTTTGATTTGGTTTGCAGAAAAAATAATTTACCGCAGGAAGAAGCGGAAAGGGACAAGATAATAAGCCAGGTGGCAGGAATTCTGAATGGCAACCCGGAGGAAATAAAAGAAAAAATAGTGAATTCGGAAACCGCGGAAATCTTAATTGCCCAAAATCTGTCTCATAAAGCCTTGATACTGCTTGAGACGAAAATCAAGGAGCTCCCGGGTTTTGAGGTGAAAAACAGCAGCGTCAGAGAATATTATTCCGGCCCCGTTTTTTCTCAAATCCTTGGTTATACCGCTAAAATAAACTCAGAAGAATTAAAGGGAAATCCTGAATTTTATTCGATCAACGATTACATCGGCCGTTCCGGAGTCGAAAACACTTACGAAGATTTTTTGCGCAAGAACCCCGGGCAGCTGAGGATCGAGAGAGACGCCTTGGGCAATATTATTTCCAAGGAAGTAATTGCCCTGCCCGAGTCTGGAAAAAGTTTGGTTTTATGGCTGGACAGCGACTTGCAGGAAAAAATAAAGACTGAGTTGGAAAAAAAATACAAAGAAATCGGGGCGAAGGGAGCCGTGGCCATAGCCATGGATCCTAAAACCGGCGGCATCTTGTCTTTAGTTTCCTTGCCGTCCTTCGACAACAATTTATTTCAAAAAGGGGCGGATCAGGAAGAACTTAAAGAGCTTTTAGCCGATACTCAAAAAATAGAGCCTCTTTTTAATCGAGCGATCCAGGGGAGATATTTGACCGGTTCCACCATAAAGCCCTTGATTGCCTCCGCTGCTTTGCAAGAAGAGATAATTTCGCCCGAGAAAAATATCAATTGCCAGGGGTCGATTATTGTTCCCCATCAGTACAATCCGGAAATAGAGTTTAGGTTCGGCGACTGGACTACTCACGGCTGGACAGACATCCGATCGGCCATTGCCGAATCGTGCAACGTTTATTTTTATACCATAGGCGGAGGTTATGGAGAGCAAAAAGGCCTGGGTCCGACCAAGATAAAAGAATACCTTGGGCTTTTCGGCTGGACGGCAAAAACAGGCATTGATCTTCCCGGCGAAGCAACAGGATTCGTTCCTGATCCCGCCTGGAAAAAGGCTTATTTTGAGAAAGCGGAAGACAAAATTTGGGTGGACGGCAATACTTATTATCTTTCAATCGGCCAGCAATATCTTAAAATTACTCCCCTGGAAGTGGTAAGCGCATTTTCAGCCATAGCTAACGGCGGAAAGCTTCTGCAGCCCCAAATCGTAAAAGAAATCATCGGTATGGAAGAAAAAGAAGCTCAAACTATCAATGAAAACTTTATCAGCCCGGAGAATCTTCAAATCGTCAGAGAGGGCATGAGGCAGGCGGTAACGGGGATAGGCGCTCCCCAGGCCTCGTCGGTAATCTTGAATTCCCTGCCCGTTTCGGTTGCCGCCAAGACCGGAACCGCCGAATTGGGCAATGACCGCTACCATAACTGGATAACGGTTTTTGCGCCTTACGAAGACCCGGAAATCGTCTTAACCCTGATGATTGAAAACGTAAAAGGGGTTCAGGCGGCCGTTTTGCCCGTGGCCAAAGAGATTTTAGAGTGGTATTTCACTCGGTAATCAATTTGTCAGAGTACCGGCTCTCAAAATTGCCAGCCCAATTTTGGAGCCTGCGTTCTCGGCGATTTGCCCTTCGGGACCATGCCAAATCGCCTCCGAAAGCTACTCTGAAAATTATTACCTCGTTCTACTTGAAATAAGGATCGTTTGAAGTTAAAATTAAGCATATGGCAACCATAGAAGAACTTAGGAAAACGAGATTAAAGAAATTAGAGGCGATCAGAAAATCGCTGGTATCGCCGTATCCCGAAAAAACAAAAAGGACCCACAGTATTGAAGAAGCGGTCCGCGACTTCGCAAAATTATCCCGTTCGAAAAAAGAAGTGATTTTAGCGGGCAGGATAAAGTCGCAGAGAGGCCACGGCGGCTCTGCTTTTCTGGATATCGAAGATGGTTCGACGGGCTCACCACAAGGCGGAACAGGAAAAATCCAGGCATTTTTGAGAGAAGACAGGTTGGGAGAATCAGGCTACAAGTTTTTTTCGGATAACTTTGACATAGGAGATTTCATTGAAATAAGAGGAACGCTGTTTAAGACAAAAAAGGGGGAGCGTACGATTGAAGCGGCTGGCTTCAAGATGCTGGCAAAATCCCTTTTGCCCCTGCCCGAAAAGTGGCATGGCCTGAAAGACGTTGAAGAAAGATTCAGGAAAAGATATCTGGATTTGATTTTCAATTCGGAAACGAGAGAAAAGTTTAAAACCAGGGCCAAAATCGTCAAAGAAATCAGGAATTTTTTGGAGAACGAAGGTTTTTTGGAAGTGGAAACGCCCATTTTGCAGCCGATTTACGGGGGAGCGAAAGCCAAGCCCTTTAAAACCCACCTAAACGCCCTGGATATCGATTTGTATTTAAGAATATCTCCCGAGCTTTATTTGAAACGTCTCCTGATCGGTGGGTTTGATAAGGTTTATGAGATAGGCAAGTGCTTCCGCAACGAAGGAGTGGACAGGTCTCACAACCCGGATTTCACCATGCTGGAATTTTACTGGGCTTACGCCGACTACAAAGAACTAATGAAGCTGACTGAGAAACTGCTTGAGACCGTGGTAAAAAATGTTTTCGCTAAGAACGAGATAGAATACGAAGGGAAAAAAATCAAGTTCAAGGCGCCTTTTGCCAGAATAGAGTTCGACCAGCTTCTGAAAAAACATACGAAGATTAAGATTAACGACATTAACCTGGAAGCTCTCAAAAAAGAGGCTCAAAGACTCGGAGTCAAGGTTGAAGAGGGGATGACGAAGAGCGAGGTGGCGGATGAAATCTACAAAAAATTCTGCCTTCCCTTGATTGAACAACCGACTTTCATAATAAATCATCCCTTGGGAGCTTTTCCTCTGGCCAAGGCCCAGGAATCCAACCCTCAAAAACTGGCCAATTTTCAACTGATCGTCGCCGGCTGGGAAACGGTGAATGCTTTTTCCGAATTGAACGACCCCTTGGAGCAGAAAAAGAGATTTGAGGAGCAGGAAAAGTTCTTTAGATCTGGTCTGGAAGAAGCGCAGAGAATGGATAAAGACTTTTTGGAGGCGTTGGAACACGGCATGCCTCCCTCGGCAGGTTTTGGCATGGGCATAGACAGATTAGTGGCACTTTTGACCAACTCTCACTCATTGCGCGAGGTAATACTTTTTCCCACGATGAGGCCTAGGGATTAAGTGTAAAATTCAAAAATCAAAATGCAAAATTACAATTTAAAATTCAAAATTAATTTTTCATTTTTCACTTTTAATTTTTAATTTAGCGAAGCGCTTATGCTCGACATAAAATTCATTCGTGAAAATCCGGATAAAGTTAAAGAAGGAGCCAAAAAGAAAGGGGCGAAGGTTGATATAAACGAGGTTTTGGAATTGGACAGACGAAAGCGGGAAACCTTGCAGGCCCTGGAAGACATGAGGGCCAAAAAGAACCAGGCATCGAAAGAAATAGGGAGGGCGAAAGATGAAAAGGAAAAGAAAAAGATAATAATGAAAATGAAGGAGCTGGACAATAACAACGACAGACTGGATAACAGCCTGAAAGAATTGGAGAAGGAATTTAACGGTTTAATATATAAAATTCCCAATATTCCCTTGGCCGGAGTTCCCTTGGGGGGCGAAGAAGACAGTGTGGTAGTGGAGAAGGTCGGAGAAAAGCCTGAATTTGATTTTGAAATAAAGGACTATATGGAAATCGGAGAGAAATTGGACCTGATTGACACAAAGCGGGCGGCCAAGATAGCCGGAACCAGATTCGGGTTTTTAAAAAGAGAGGCTGCCCTGATGGAGTTTGCCCTGATCAGGCTCGCTTTTGACGTCCTGGTAAAGAACGGTTTCGTTCCGGTCATTCCTCCGGTAATGATAAAGTCGGAAATGGCCATGGGCATGGGATTTATCCAACAGACGGATGACGAAGAAGCGTATTATCTTCCCAAAGACGACTTTTATCTTACGGCTACCTCGGAGCAGTCTTTGGGTTCCATGCATGCAGGCGAAGTTTTTGAAGAAAAGGATTTGCCCAAGAGATACGCCGGTTTCTCGACCTGCTTCAGGAGGGAGGCGGGTTCTTACGGCAAAGATACCAAAGGGATATTGAGGGTTCATCAGTTCGACAAGGTGGAAATGTTCAGTTTCACCAAGCCGGAAGATTCCGAGAAAGAGCATAAGTTCTTGCTGGAAACGGAAAAAACCTTGATGGATGAGTTGAAACTGCCTTATCAGGTTGTAAATATTGCTGCAGGAGAACTGGGTATGCCCGCTGCTCAAAAATACGACATCGAGACCTGGATTCCCTCAGAGAAGCGTTACCGGGAAACGCATTCCACTTCCAATTGCACTGATTTCCAGGCGCGGCGGCTGAACATCCGCTATAAAAATAAAGAAGGAAAGTTGGAATTTTTGCACACTTTAAACGGTACCGCTTTCGCCATAGGCCGCATGCTGATAGCCATTATTGAAAATTACCAGCAGAAAGACGGCAGCATTCTGGTTCCCGAGGCTCTTCAGAAATATTTAAACTTTAAGGTGATTGGGCGATGACAGAAGAAGAAATCTTAATAAATGGCATCAAGGTTAATTACAAGATTGCAGGAGAAGGTCCTGCTATTTTGGTTTTGCACGGCTGGGGAGGGTCTTCCGATTCCTGGCTCGCTTTCCAGGGGATTCTGGCTGAAAAAGGATACAAAGTAGTGGTTCTCGATTTTCCAGGTTTCGGGAAAAGCGTAACCCCGCCCCAGCCCTGGAATCTGGACGATTACACCAGCTTTGTTTTGGATTTTGCGGAAAAATTAGGCCTGGAGCAGTTTTTTCTTGTGGGCCATTCTTTCGGAGGCAGGATTTCCATAAAATTCGTTATCAAGCATCCCCAAAAGGTAAAAAAACTTATTCTCTGCGACTCGGCCGGCGTAAAACCCAAGCCCGGTCTAAAAACCCTGATAATCTTTTGGCTGGCCCGGCTGGGCAACGCCATATTTACTCCAAAACATTTTATTCGTTTTAAGGACTCGGCCAGGAACTTTTTTTACTCTTTTTTAAGGAATAAAGACTACGTTAAGGCAAACGGTACAATGAAAGAAACCATTAAGAAAGTTTTGGGCGAGGATTTGTTGTCGGAATTGCCCCGGATTAAAACAAAAACCCTGATAGTCTGGGGTTCTGCCGACAGGACGGTGCCTTTGAAATACGCCCATATTTTTAAAGAAAGAATTGCTGATTCCGAACTGGAGATCGTTCCCAAAATCGGCCACAGCCCTCACTTGGAAGTTCCGGAAAAATTAAGCGAAATAGTTCTAAAATTTATTAGAGCTTAGCCGGGCTAAGCTCATATTGTAAACATGTTTTCTTTCGTAAGTTCTCTTTGGTTCATCAGGACTGCAAAGTCATTTTTGTTCTGGATTTATCTTTGGCAGCTGAAAGAGTACCATATCGGCCGTTTTCGTGATCATTTTCGTACGGATAAGGGAAAGAAAATTTTTACCAATCCGCTCTTCATAATTAAAATAATCCTTATCCTCGCTTTTTTCGCCCTGCCGCTTTTCGTTTTCTTCGCCGTAATTCTTATTTATATTTTTGAGGTGTTTGATGTTCTGAGAAAAAAGATAAAGATGCCGGTTTTAACCTCAAAAACACTTCTTTTGATCTTTCTTGCACTGCTGGCGGAAATTTTATTTATCTTCTTTCTCAAATTATACTTTGAGAACATTATAACAGTTGTTTTTCTCCTTTTGCTTTTTGACGCATTTTCGCCCTTAATCGCTTCCCTGATAGTTCTTTTTTTGCAGCCCTTGGCGTATTATGCCAGAAACAGAGTAATTGGGCGGGCGAAGGAAAAAAGGAGCCAATTCAAAAACTTGCTGGTAATAGGCATTACAGGATCCTTTGGCAAGACTTCAACCAAGGAATTTTTGGCAGAAATTCTGTCCGCAAAATTCAAGGTCTTGAAAACCAAGGAGCATCAGAATTCGGAGGTCGGTATTTCCCGATGCATTCTCGATGATTTAAAGGAAGGGCACGAAATTTTTATCGCAGAAATGGGCGCTTATAATAAGGGAGGCATAAAACTGTTATGCGACATCGTAAAGCCGAAAATCGGCATGGTGACCGGCGTGAACCAGCAGCACCTGGCCACTTTCGGCAGCATGGAGAATTTGCTTTCGGCCGAAGGGGGAGGAGAACTGATCGACAGTTTGCCCGCAGACGGCATGGCTTTTTTCAACGCAAAAAACGAACATTGCCGCAACCTATACCAAAAAACCGGCATCCAAAAATTTCTTTACGGGGAACAAGCTCTTTTTCCCGGAGAAGAAAACATTCTGGGAGCCATGGCAGTAGCCAAAGAGCTGGGCATGACGGATGAAGAGATTTCGCGGGCTTGCGGAAAAATTGAAAACCGAGCTTCCATTTATGGAAGCGAAGGTGAAGATGAGGGCAAAGCCCTCATCGCCTGTAAGTTTCCCGGAATTAAAATAAAGAAAGGAATAAGCGGCCTTAATATAATCGACGCAACCTACTCGGCCAATCCCGACGGAGTATTGGCTCACTTGGAATACTTGAAAGGCCTTTTCGGCAAAAAAGTGATTATCATGCCCTGTCTAATTGAGCTGGGAGAAGCTTCGGCGGAAGTCCATCGAAAGATAGGGAAGAAAATCGGAGAGGTTTGCGACTTGGCCATAATCATCACCAAAGACAGGTTTAAAGAGATAAAAGAGGGAGCTGGGGAGAAAGCAGTATTCATGGAAAATCCGAAAGAAATTTTAAGAAAGATTAAAAGTTTTGTCTCGGAAGACGATTACCTGCTTCTGGAGAGCCGGGTTCCCGCCGTATTATTTAAAGAATTAATCGGTTCATGAATTTTTTGAAACCAATTTCAATATCCCTTTCGCCCAATACGGAGAAAGACGATGTCCGGACGGCTTTTAAGTTGCTTTTTCAGCCCTGGCTCTGGATTGCCGGGGACTCTCCTCAACAGGGCGAAGAGGATAAATCCTCTTCTTCCCCCTTCGCTGCCGCTCGGGAGCTAGAAGAAGTGTTCAAGAATTATCTGGGGGCAGGGCATGCTGTTTCTTTCAACAGCGGGAGGTCGGCGGCCATGGCGATCTTCAGTTCTTTGGACTTGGAAAAAGGGGATGAAGTTTTGCTCCAGTCTTTTACCTGCAATGCCGCAGTCAATCCTATAGTCTGGGCCGGGTTGAAGCCGGTTTACGTGGATTGCGACGAAAAAACTTTCAATATCGACATAGAAGACCTAAAAAAGAAAATTACTCCCCAGACCAAGGCGGTGATGGTCCAGCATACTTTCGGGAAGCCCGCGGAGATGGATGACATTTTGAAAATCTGCCAGCAATATAATCTTATTTTAATAGAAGACTGCGCTCATTCCCTGGGGGCGAGTTACCACGGCAAAAAAGTCGGAACTTTCGGCAAAGCGGCCTTTTTTAGTTTTTCCCGCGACAAGGTAATTTCTTCGGTCTATGGAGGAATGGCCTTGACTGATGATCCCGAGCTGGGCAAAAGAATAAGGGAATATCAGGAAAAAGCTGGTTTTCCGTCTTATTTTTGGGTCAAGCAGCAGCTTCTGCATCCTGTTTTGATGAATTGGCTGATTCTGCCGACATACAGATTTCCGGGAAAATATTTTTTGATTTTATTTCAGTGGCTTCATATTTTGTCCAAAGCCGTTCATTGGAAGGAAAAAAGGGCAAAAAGGCCGGGCTACTTTCCCAAGCGTCTCCCCAATGCCTTGGCGGTTTTGGCGCTGAAGCAATTCGGCAAATTGGAAAGATTCAATAACCACAGAAGGGGAGTCGCGGAATTTTACATAAAAGAATTGTCAAACAGCAAATATTCAATACCAGATGCGGAATATTGCAAAGACAGCATTTTTCTCAGATTTAGCGTAAGCCATCCGAAAGCCCGGGAAATTATTAGACAGGCCTGGAGGAAGAATCTATTAATAGGGGACTGGTACACCATTCCCATTGCTCCTTATGATACAAAATTGGAGAAGGTTCACTATCTATTGGGCTGTTGTCCGGAGGCAGAGGATTTGTCCAGGGAAACTCTCAATTTGCCGACCCATATTAACATTTCGGAGAAAGAAGCAAAAATAATCGTAGATTTCTTGAAACCGTGGAAATAAGAGAAATTAAAAACAAAGATGTCTGGGAAGGTTTTTTGAAGGAAGAGAAAGAAAAGACGTTTCTCCAGTCTTGGAATTGGGGAGAATTTCAAGAAAGGATGGGAAATAAAATTTGGAGAATAGGCGTTTTTGAAAAAGAAAATCCGGCCGCCATCGCTTTGGTCTCAAAGGTAAACGCCAGAAGAGGGAAGTTTCTTTTGATTCAGCACGGACCAATAATAATTCAAAATGCAAAAGTCAAAATTCAAAATGACAATTCAAAATTCAAAATTTTAGAAATTTTATTAAATAAATTAAAAAATATTGCTAAAGAAGAGAGTTGTGATTTTATTAGAATAGCGCCGCTATGGGAAAGAAATGATGGAAATATTAAGATTTTTCGAGAATTAGGATTTAGAAATTCTTCTATGCACGCTTCAGCTTATGAGGCCACATGGAAGCTTGATATCAACCCGGAGGAAGAAGAGCTCTTAAAAAACATGAGGAAGACCACGCGCTATCTTATTCGCCAGACATTGAAAAACCAGGATATTACGATTGAGAAAAGCGAAAGAGTGGAAGATATCGAGGAATATTCAAAGCTGAACGCCGAGGTCGCCGAAAGGCAGAAATTCGTGCCTTTTTCCTCGGAATTCATTAAGAACGAATTCAAGGTCTTTTCGAAAACCGAGCCATACAGCAGTATGGATAGGGGGAAGAAGAGGGCGCAGTCCTCTTCGCCCGATGGCCAGGTTTTGCTGTTTTTGGGAAAATGCAAGGGAGAATTGGCTGCCGCAGCCATGGTTTTATTCTGGTCAGATATGGCTTTTTACCACCAGGCAGCTTCCCGCTCAAAATACGCCAGATTTTTCGTTCCTTATTTACTCCTCTGGGAGGCGATAAAAGAGGCAAAAAAAAGAGGTTGCCTGCTGTTTGATTTTTGGGGTTATATTGACCCGCAGAAGCAATCAAGACATCCTTGGGCCGGCCCCACGCTCTTTAAAATGGGTTTTGGAGGGAAGGCGAGCGAGTACGTTAAGACCCAGGATTTGCCGCTTTCCAAAAAATACTGGCTGATTTACGTCTTTGAAAAAATTAGAAGTATAAAAAGGGGTCTTTAGGCGATGAAGTTTGCCCCTTCGGGTTTGCCTTCATCTTCAACTTCGTTTTTACTTTGTAAAAACTCGTTTTTTGAAAAATTGAGAAAAATCAAAAGGGGATTGTAAACTTGGCTTAGCCAAGCCGACAATTATGGCGAAATCATACAGAAGACCGCACGCTTATAAAAAGAAAAAATCGATAATCCGCAATCGATTTTTTTGGCTGGCAATCCTGATTTCCGGGTTGGTTGTTTTTTCTTTTTACTTTTTCTTTTTTTCCGACACCTTCCAGGTTGAAAACGTAAATATCCGGGGGGGAAACAAGGTAGCCAAAGAAGATATTGATTTCCTGGTCAGGGAAAATTTAGAAAGCAGATTTTTATTTTTTCCCACCAAGACCATACTGCTGGCGAGTCTAAAAAATATGAGAGAGGAGATTTTAAGCAGTTTCCCCCAGATAGCCAAAGCGGAAATCAAGCGGTCGTGGCCGGATACGATAAACGTTCTGATTACGGAAAGAAAAGGGATGGTTAACTGGTGCGGGAACGGGAAGTGTTTTCTGGCGGACAGCGAAGGCATTGTTTTCGAAGAGATAGATGAACCCAAAACCGGCTTGGCGGTTGTTGCCAATCTCAGTTCGGCGCTGCCGGGAGACAGGGTGATTGAGCCTGACGATTTGAACCTGATTTTGAATATTGAATCTCAGCTGCAAGGCGACTTAAAAATAGCGATAAAGGATTTTGTCGTTAGCTCGGAAGACAAATTAACCGTAAATACACAGGAAGGATGGCAGATTTATTTTAATCTTCAGGGAGATGTCAGCTGGCAAATAACGAAATTGAGGGCGGTTATAGAAGAAAAATTCCCGCCTGAAAATCGGGGGAATTTGGAATATATCGAGCTGAGGTTCGGCAATTTCGCCAATCCCAGATACAAAGACTAGTAAATCTTATAGACGAAAATGGAATGGCCGATTTTAGCCACTGGCGTGTATTGATTAAGCCAGAGATAATAGCCTTCTGTTCCTTCGTAGTCGGAAACTTTTATTCCCCGGCCTCCCTGCAAGAAACTGGCTGAAATCGCAAGATAGCTGCCTTGGGGCAGTTCTTCGGGAGATCTCTCGCCCCACCAAGGGGCGTATTTTGTTCCCAAATAATATTCGGGGCTGCTTCCTCCGAAGTAATCCATGTAAATTTTCTCCACATTATTCTCTTCCACCCAGTTTTTTAATCTTTTTAAGTCCTGGCCCCAGTCAAGATTGGAGTCAACGACGTATTTTTGGCCCTGGTCCGGGCCGCCGACCGATTCGTTGAAATAGGCGATGAAATGGGGATAAACCGAAATTACGGAAAACGCCTGCCAGGCAATTAGCAGAAGCAAGACAAAGCATTTTAATTTTAAACGGGGCTCTTTCAGTAATTTTGAAATCATTCCGCTTACCAGGACAAAGGTTAAAGGAAAGACGGGCAATAAATGCCTGACTCCGATATTGAGATTTCCCTTGATGCTTACCGCCCAGTAGATGAGTATGAAAGCGAGCATGGCAAATTCCGGAAAGTGGCCTTTTAACCATTGCCCGATTTTTGTCTTCATCAGCAGCCAGGCTGCGTACAAAAGAGCAATTATCGTCAAAATATGAAAAGCTAAAGGCAGTTTTATAGCATAAACTACGGGAAAATAAGTTTTCCATCCCAGGTTGGAGACTTCGCCCAGGAAATAAGTGGTGTTGCCGCCTGCCACTCTGTGGAAAACCATTGAAAGGCCGGTAAGATAATGGGCGTAGGCGCGCAGGAGCGGCTTGTCCGCCGCCCACAAGATAGCGCTTTTTAATGGTTCTACCGTATCTCTCAGATAAACCTGGCTGTCTTGCAGCTGTTTTTCTGCGGGATAATTCCAGACGTGGTACTGATAGACGGGCCAAATCAATACAAAGCCGATAAGGAAAACCAAGAATCCTATTTTCACCGTCTGCCAGAACTTGCCGGATTTGCTAAGCCACCAGACAAGGCCGAGCAATCCGAAGAAGGGAACCAAGAGTATTACGGAGAATTTCAAAAGCTGAGCTATGCCGAAAACAACTCCGGCAATGATTATAGTCTTTTTCGAAGGCTTTTTGAGCGCGTTGATGAAATAGTAAGTAGCAATAAATATGCCGGCCGCCGCTCCCACATCGGTGGTAACCAGCCTTCCGTGGGCCAGAAGGGTGGGAGAAAAAGAGAATAAAAAGAGGGCGAGCAAGGATGCGCAGTTGCCGAAAAGTTCCCTTGTCCACTTAAAGACGTAAAAACCGAGCAGAATTAAAATCAAAATCATGGGCATTCTCCCCCAGAAAATCATTTGTTCTGCGGGATTACCGCTTTGGTAAAGGAAATAACGGCCGAAGTCCCACTGGCCGTTGACGTCCTGCTGCCAGGCAGAAATGTTTGAGGGAAATTCAATGTTCTTTATAAAAAGCAGGGGAAGGGCAGCCAGGTCTTTTAACAGAGGAGGATGCTCGGGGTTGAGCCTCATGTCTTGCTGGATGAGGTAGCTGTAGCCTGCCGGCAGGTGGGCAAGCTCATCCATGGTCAGAGAATCGTTTTTTATGCTTGACAGGGCAATGGCAAAAACAAAAACCAGAAGAATGGCGGCGATAATATTAGCGGTTTTATTTGAGAGATTTACATCCATCTCTTTTTACGGAAATAGAAAATCAAGGAAAACATCGAAAACAGCATTATAAGCAATATTATTCCGAAACCCACTGCGGATTCGGAGAAAGGAAGATTAACGTTCATGCCCCAGATCGAGGCGATTAAGGTTAGGGGAAGCAGGATCACGGAGAAGACGGTCAGGACCCGTATGACTTCGTTGGTCTTGGTGGAAAGGAGCGACTGATTGGTGTCTTCCAGCGCCAGGATGGTTTCCTTAAACGTTTTTAGGGAGTTCCAGGCGCGGCCTGCAGTGCCCAGAATATCGGAAAAGTAGGGTGCGAACTTTTCTCCGAAAAATAAGGTTCCCTCCTTGGAAAGCGATTCCAGGATTTCCACCTGGGGTTCGATGATGCGCCAGAAGTTGATTATGTCCATTTTAACAACCGAGATTTCCCTGACCATTTTTCTTTCTTCTCCTTTAAACATTCTGTTTTCAATCATTTCTACCTTGTTGTTTATTCTGTCCATTTTAATCATATAACTCTTCCAGATTGAGCTTAAAATGGAAAAAAGCAGGAAACCTGCGCTCCA
>Ga0210051_1004558_pt1 | contig 13509 bp, 11 predicted proteins | sample CryGey092014_all_FD_185464 | JGI IMG/M metagenome (GOLD analysis project Ga0210051, IMG submission 185464) | Groundwater microbial communities from aquifer - Crystal Geyser CG23_combo_of_CG06-09_8/20/14_all (SPAdes) (version 2) | ecosystem: Environmental > Aquatic > Deep subsurface > Groundwater...
CCTGTTTTTCCCGCTGCCGGTCTTTTCAATTGTCTTGCATAAACGCCTGTTCCGTGTTCAACAACTCCACGCAGAAGATTTGTCATCAAAAAGGCCGTCTGGGCGGAGAGTACATCTAATTCTTTCGGGTCATATTCCTCCAAAACCCTGCCTTTATTATCCAAAACTTTTATAATTGAATAAGGAGTTGTTTTTATTCCCGAATTTGCCAGACATCCGAAAGCAGATGTCATGTCTTTCAGCGTAACTTCCGAGGAACCCAATGCCAGTGAAATTGTTTCCGTAAGAGGCAACTCAATCCCAAGTTGTTTTGCATAATATGCAACTGTCGTCGGTCTGATTTTATCCGTAACTTTTATTGCGCATATATTAAGAGAGTGTTCCAGCGCTTTTCTTAAAAGAACAAGCCCATGAAATTTTTCCGAATAATTCTGCGGCTGCCACAAAACCCGTTCATTCGGTTTGTTATTTTTAATTGCTTCCTTATCTTTTTCCAATAGTTTATTAAGAAGGTTTTTATCCTGAACATCGGAAAAATCGGTTGTGTTTGACAAAAGTTCCCAGTCGCGGCCTGTGTTGTAATATGTAACCGGTGAATCATCAATAATTGAAGTAGGGGTAAAACCGTTTTCAATTGCGGCAGTGTAGACAAAAACCTTAAATGCACTTCCCGGCTGTCTTTTTGCCTGAAATACCCTGTTAAACTGACTTGACTGAAAATTTCTTCCGGCAACTTCCGCGCGAATTCCGCCTGTTTTTACATCAAGACATAACATTGCGCCCTCTACCTGAATAGTTGATTTTGAAACCGAGTCAAACTCCGCCAGTTGTCTTTCAAAAACTTTTTCCGCCGATTCCTGAATTTTTTTATCAAGCGTTGTGTAAATTTCCAGCCCGCCCTGATATAACATGCTCCCGTATTTTGACTCAAGCGTCTGTCTGATGTTGCCAATAAAATGCGATGCTATTTTTGTGGCGATGTGCGGCGGCGAAATGACAATGTTTTTTTCTTCCGCTTCTTTTTTTTGTTCGTCGGTTATAAATCCTACCGCCCGCATTCTTGCTAAAACAACCGCCCTTCTCTGAATTGTTTTTTCCGGATTTTTGAAAGGTGAATACATGGACGGCGCTCTCGGAAGTCCCGCTAAAAGTGCGCATTCTTCAAGTGTTAAGTCGGAAACATTTTTTCCGAAATAAACTTTTGCAGCGGTTGCAACACCATATGCCCCGTTTCCAAAATAAATCTGATTAAGATACATCTCCAGAATTTCATATTTTGAATAATCACGTTCAAGTTGGATTGCAAGAATCACCTCTTTTATTTTTCTGGCGAGTGTCTTTCTTCGTGATAAAAAAATTATTTTTGCGAGTTGCTGGGTAATAGTTGAGCCGCCCTCTACCACGCCGCCTGCTTTAATGTTTGAAACAAAGGCACCGATTATTCTGTACGGGTCAATTCCCCAGTGTCTGAAAAAACGGGTGTCCTCAATTGCGATGATAGCGTTTATCATATCTTTAGGAATTGTAGAAAGAGGAACAACAGTTCTTTTTTCCGTGAATAATTCTGCAATCAATTCGCCGTTGACATCATAAATCTTTGAAGTTAGCGAGGGGGTATAATTTAAAAGTTGTGAAGGGTCGGGAATATCTCCGAGATATTTTGTTAAACGCTCAATAAAAGCAAAAAATGTAACAATGCCCAGTAGAAGAACTAACCATTTTTTCATAATTTAATTATATCTCTGAAAGACCCACTTGTCAAGTGATTAAAAATTTAGTAAAATCACAATATGCGGAAAAATGCGATTGTGATTTTATTTTTTTTGTTTTTGGCTTTTGTATATCTTCCTAAAATTATTTTGATGACTCATATTCCGATAACACCCGGACTTGGCGGAAGCGATATCACCGACCTCAATTTTCCGTATAAACATATTCTGGCAGAATCATTAAAGAATTTTCAATTACCTGTCTGGTCTGATTTAATCTGGTGCGGGTATCCACTTCACGCCGAAGGCCAGGGCGGTTTTTTTTATCCGCCGAATATTTTAATTTTTTCCATATTTCCGTCGGCGAGTGGTTTTAGTTTGAGCATAATCCTCAATTTTATTCTCTGCGGATTTTTCAGTTTTTTGTTTTTTTCTGAAATTGGACTTAAAAGACAAACCGCAGTTTTTTCTGCAACTATATTTTCTTTTTCCGGATTTTTTTTCTGCCACATCCAGCACTTGAATATGCTCAATTCTGTGATATGGTTTCCGCTGATTTTTTATTTTATTGAAAAATATCTGAAAAGCGGGAATTACAAAAATATCGTCGGTGCGGGCATTTCGTTCGGAGTGCAGATTCTTGCCGGATTTCCGCAGTTTGCTTATTATACCCTAATTTTTTCTTTTTTATATTTTCTATGTCACCCGAACAAATGTTCGCTCCCGAACAAGTGTTCGGTTGTTCTCCAAATTGGAAGTAATACCGACGATGGTAACTTGCTAAAATGCCGAACATTTGTTCGGCTAATTATTGCTTTTTTGATTTTTGTTATTGTCGGCTTGGGGATTTCTGCGGTTCAATGGCTACCTACGATGGAACTTGTTAATTTTACTGCGCGGAAAATCGGTTTTGCAAAAGACCCTGCAAGATGGTGGTGGTCATATAATTTTTCGGATTTAATTACATGGATTTTTCCGTTCAAATTCGGTATGCCGTTTGACAATTCTTTTAGCAAACCGCATTCAATTTTTATTGAGAACTCTTTTTATATCGGTAAAATTGCTTTTGTTATCGGTTTGGTCGGCTTATTTTCAAAATTCAGAAAACATATATTTTTCGGTTCAACTATTTTCTTAACTTTTATTATTGCGCTTTCATCGTCACTCGGAATTACAGATTTTCTTGATAAAATTCCCGGCTTTGAGCAGTTTCGCCTTCATCAACGTCTTTTAATTTTTGCCGTTTTCTCATTATCACTGTTTGCAGGGGTTATTATAGATAAATGGAAAAATTACTTTGTAAAATATTTAATTTTTGGTCTTGTCGCCGTCGAACTATTTTATTTTGCAAACAAACAAAGTGCTTTCTACAAGAGAGACGAATGGCTTTCAACACCGCCCATAGCAGATTTTCTGAAAAACGACAAATGCTTTTACCGGGTGTGGTCGGTGAATTCTTACAGTTCTGCTGTCTTATCGGCAAAAGGTTTTTCCGGCGATTTAACGCCTTTTTATAATTACAGAAATTTTTTACAGCCAAATTCAAATATCGTCTGGCATATTCCCGCTATTGAAGGTCACGGTGGGCTTCGTCCCAAAAGATTTTATGAAATTTGGGATGAGATGATGAAAAGGGGAATCGGTTTTGAAACACTGAGATTTATCGGTTTCGCCGGCGGAAAATATGTGCTCACAACATACACCCTACCGCCGCAATATCTCACACTAAAAAAGGAATTTGAATTTTATACGAATTTACCGACGATAAAGGTCTATGAAAACAAACTTTTTACGGAAAGAGCGTTTTTCGTTAATAGTGCAGTTGTAGTGCCGAACGATTTAGTAATCCAAACTATGTTTGAGAAAAATTTTGTGCCGTTAAAAACGGTGGTTTTGGAGGAAATGCCTTTTAAGAATTATTATGCCGGCAAAGGTTTTGCTGCTATAAAAAAATATTCGCAAAGGGATATTGAAATTGAAGCAACATCTTCCGATGGTGGGTTTCTTGTTCTGACTGACACTTTTTATCCGGGCTGGAGAGTTTTTATAGACGGTAAAAAATCAAAAATTTATCAAGCGAATTATATTTTCCGTGCAGTTGAAATCCCAAAAGGAAACCATAATATCAGATTTGAGTATAAACCTTTCTTTTATGCACTCGGCAAAATCGTATCTGTGATTTCAATTTTTTGCTTGATTTTTTATCTAATTTTTTATAAAATAATATCAGTAAAAAAGTCGTTAACCGCAGAGACGCAGAGAACACAGAGAAAAAAAATCTGACAGGATTTACAGGATAAACCTGAAGAATCAAGAATTTAATCCTGTTAATCCAGTCAGGAAAGGTTTTAGTGGTTTTTCAACAATCTTAAAATTAAAAAACTATGGACTTAAACGAACAACTGTCAAAAATAAAGCGCGGTGCTGTTGAAATAATTTCGGAAGAAGAACTTACCGCGAAGTTGAAATTAAACAGACCGTTAAGAGTTAAGTTAGGGGTTGACCCGACCTCGCCGGATATTCATCTCGGGCATACCGTCGTCATAGAAAAACTTAAAACATTTCAGGATTTAGGTCACAAGGTTGTTTTTATTATAGGTGATTTTACCGCCCGCATAGGCGACCCGTCGGGTAGAAACGAGGCAAGGCCTGTTTTAGATGAGAATGAAATTTTGGAAAATGCAAAGACATATCAGGAGCAGGTTTTTAAGATTTTAGACAAGGAAAAAACGGAAGTAATGTTTAACAGCCACTGGCTTTATTCTCTGGGGCTCGACGGACTTTTAGAGTTGGCGAAACATTCAACCGTCGCACAGATGCTTGCCCGCGCCGATTTTAATCAGAGATATAAAAGCGGAAATGATATAACAATTCTTGAATTTTTGTATCCTTTATTGACCGGTTATGATTCCGTAAGCGTTAATTCGGATATTGAACTCGGCGGCACCGACCAGAAATTCAATCTTCTGATGGCGCGCCAAATTCAGAAGGATTACGGCCAGGTGCCGCAGGTTGTTGTGACTATGCCGCTTTTAGAGGGTACCGACGGCGTGCAAAAAATGTCAAAGTCCTACGAGAATTATATCGGGATTTCGGAAATACCGTCGGAGATATTCGGCAAAATAATGTCAATTTCAGACGAATTGATGTATAAGTATTTTGAACTTTTAACTCAGGAAAATCTATCCGATGTTAAAAAAGAACATCCGAAACAAATGAAGGAGAAACTCGCAAAAATTATAGTTACAAAATTTTACTCGTCGGAAATTGCCCAAAATTGTGAAGAAGAATTTAATAAAGTTTTTGCGTCAAAAGAATTGCCGTCGGAAATAGAAGAGTTTATCACCTCAAAAAAAGAAATAAAAATTTCAGAATTACTTGTTGATGCGGGACTTTCGGTAAGCAAAAAAGAATCTGAGCGATTGATTAAACAGGGCGGAGTTAAAATCAACGAAGAAAAAATACAGGCGGATAAAATAATAAAAATAGCCGGCGAACTTTTAATTCAGGTTGGCAAAAGAAAATTCAAAAAAATAAAAACAGAATGAAACTCCCAGTAGCAATCTACGGGTTATTTGGTGGAGGAGAACAAAGAAATTGGGGACGGTCCTTAATTAAAAATATAAACCGCCAAGACGCGGAGATAAAAAGAGAGAAAGGCAAAAGCAAATAATTTTAATAGTTTTCTCTGCGTCCTCTGTGCTCTCTGCGGTGAAGTGTGAAAATGTGAAGCGTTTCCATTTTCACCATTTTCATATGAGAAAAGAATTAATTTCAAAACCTAAAGATAGCAAGTCGTGGCGTGATTCCTATTATCACAAACTGTTCGGGTTGAAGGCAGCGAAAGCAGTTGAGCGGATTCTTCCTATTTTTGAAAAGGAATGTCCCGGCGATGATCGTCCGCACAAAGCGCTGGATGCAATAAGAGCTTGGGCACTGGGAGAGAGAAAGCTGGGAATGGCGGAAGTGCGTAATCTCTCGCTTGGTGCACATGCAGCGGCACGTGAAGCAAAAACAGACGCTGCAAAATATGTGGCTCATGCCGCCGGACAAGCTGTCGGGACTTGGCATGCGCCGGCTCATGCATTGGGGGCTTTTTGGTACGCCGGCAGAGTTTATACCGTAAATAAAAATAGAAAACAAATACGGAGAATAAAATAGAGAAAATATAGGGACGCTTCACATATATTTTGATACTCCACATTTCAACTTTTTTGACAGTAATCATTTTGCAATGATTTTGTCTCATTCTCTTTTGTTAACCGGCAAATTTTTGGATGATACAGAAGTTTTATCGGGTCTCACAATTGACCTGTAAAAACGCTTAATAATAGGGCAACGTAGATGACCGCAGATGAAAATCAGCGTTAATCAGCGGGGTAATGTCAAAAATAAAATGAAAAGAAATGAACCGCAGAGTGCACAGAGAACGCGAAGAGAGATGAATGTATCGTTAATAATTTTTAAAATTCTTTGCGTGCTCTGCGTTCTCTGCAGTTAAGTTTTGACAATACCAAAATAAAAAGGAGGGTAGAGCAATGGCGAAGATTGATTTCGGCGGGGTTGTGGAAGAAGTGGTAACAAGGGATGAATTTCCTCTGTCAAAAGCACAGGAAGTTCTGAAAAATGAAGTTGTCGCGGTTATCGGATACGGCGTTCAGGGACCGGCGCAATCTATGAATATGCGAGATAACAAAATCAATGTTATCATCGGTCAGCGACCTGAAGAAAAAGTTTATTGGGATAAAGCGGTTAAAGACGGTTGGGTGCCCGGCAAGACGCTTTTCAATATTGAAGAAGCGGCGCAGAAAGGAACAATAGTTCAGTATCTTATTTCCGACGCGGGACAGACGGCGGTATGGCCCAAATTGAAACCGTTTCTTACAAAAGGGAAAGCACTTTATTTTTCGCACGGGTTTTCAATCGTCTATAAAGACCAGACAAGAGTTATCCCGCCGAAAGATATTGATGTTATAATGGTTGCACCGAAGGGTTCCGGACTATCGGTGAGAAGGAATTTTCTTTCAGGTAGCGGAATAAATTCAAGTTTCGCTGTCTTTCAGGATGCAACCGGTAATGCAATGCAACGGGCACTTGCGCTTGGTATCGCCGTCGGTTCGGGATTTCTTTTTCCGACGACTTTTGAAAAAGAGGTCCTTAGCGATCTCACCGGAGAGAGAGGAACTCTGATGGGTGCGTTAGCCGGAATACTGGAAGCGCAATATAATATTTTGAGGAAACATGGGCACAATCCGTCTGAAGCATTCAACGAAACAGTTGAAGAACTCACCCAAAGTTTAATACGGCTTGTCGCCGAAAACGGTATGGACTGGATGTTTGCAAACTGCTCAACCACTGCCCAGCGAGGTGCACTTGATTGGATGCCTAAATTCAGAAAGGCGGTTGAGCCGGTATTTGAAGAACTATATGAGAGAGTTAAATCCGGCAAAGAGACAAAGAGAGTGCTTGAAGTGAACAGTGCGACTGATTACAAAGAAAAACTTGACGCAGAATTGAAGCAAATAAGGGACTCCGAGATGTGGCGAGCCGGCGCTGCCGTGCGGTCATTAAGACCGGAAAATTGGAAAAAGAAATAGTCGCCCCTAAAGGGACTTCCTGCGGTCGCTCGGGAATTGTCTCGGTGGGACGCTATCTGCTTGAGGCAGCGCTCTCTCTCGGTCGGCTGAATGCGTAAGCCGATCTGCGAGAAACTCACCTCAGCAACACCCTCGCTCCGAGATTAAAAGGTGATTATGCAAAAAATAAAATATCGTGCTGTTTTTAAGAGCAGCGGCTGGATTTTTACCGTTTGGGGAATAATCGTTGTAATAAAGGGCTTGTATGATGTATTCGTCGGGCTTCCCGAGTCGGAATTTGTTCCGCTTGCAAATTGGTCTAAATATGCCGGCTTTGAAGTCGTCTATGGACTTGCCTGCATTCTGATGGGGCTTGTGATTTTTGAATTTGCAAAGCGTGTCCCGGAGATATTGGAACGCGAATAGAAACACACGAATAAAAGCAAACATCACGAACACAGCACGACTAACTGCAAGGGCGAGATGCTTCGTTTCATCCCACGGGGACTCCCTTCGGTCGCTCAGCATGACACCACAGAAGCAGTCATTCTGAGGTCGCCGCGGCGACCGAAGAATCTCATTCGTGAACATTCGTGATAAAATTCGTGATGTGTTATTCGTGAATGTGAGAGAAGCGAACATGAAACCATATTCAAAAAAACTCGGCAAACTGCCGCCTTATATTTTTTCAATAATAAATATTCTAAAAAAAGAAGCATATTCAAAAAAACTTGATGTAATTGATTTGGCTATGGGAAATCCTGATATGCCGACCCCGGATTTTATTATTGAGAGGCTTATTGATACGGTGAAAAACCATCCGGGGACACATCGTTATCCTCAGGCGAAGGGGATGCCGAAGTTAAGACAAGCGGTTTGCAATTGGTACAAAAAAAGATTTGATGTCGAACTGAATCCCGACAACGAAGCAATTGTTTTAATCGGTTCCAAAGAGGGAATTGCCCATTTATGCATGGCATATTTGGATCCCGGCGATATCGCACTTGTTGCAAATCCCGCCTATCCGGTGCATCTTAACGGTGTAATTTTGGCCGGCGGAAAAATTCACGATATGCCGCTCACGGCGGAAAACAGATGGCTCCCGGATTTAACGAAAATTCCGGAAAAAGTTGCGCGCCGGGCAAAACTGATGTTTCTGAATTATCCGAATAATCCGACGACAGCAACTGTTGACGACTTATCGTTTTTTAAGGAAGTGATCCGGTTCGCAAAAAAATACGACATCATTGTCTGTCACGATAACGCATATTCCGAAATTACTTTTGATGATTATATCGCACCGTCGTTTTTGCAAACAACTGGTGCAAAAGATGTAGGAGTGGAATTTTACTCGCTTTCCAAAACATACAATATGGCAGGCTGGCGGGTGGGATTTTGCCTTGGCAATTCTAAAATTATTGCGCCTTTAGAAAAATTCAAGTCGTTTGTTGATTACGGTGTTCCTACATTTTTGCAATTGGCGGCGGCGACGGCGCTGAATTCTTCGGAAAATGTTATGAAAAAAACGCTTGAAGAATATAAAAAGCGCCGCGATAAATTTTGTGATGGCCTTAATAAACTCAGTTTTACCGTTGAGAAACCGAAAGCCACAATGTATCTTTGGGCGAAGTTGCCGGAAAAGTTTCAGAAAGATGGCTCATTAAAATTTTCCGAAGAACTCATCAGAAAAACAGGTATCGCCTGTTCGCCCGGAACCGGTTTCGGAAAATACGGCGAGGGATATGTAAGGTTTGCATTGGTCACGCATTTCAACAGATTTCACGACGCACTAATGCGTCTTAAAAAATTTATGAGAGGTTAAGTATGAAAAATGTAAATATTGGGATTATCGGATGCGGCACCGTCGGGGTTAATGTTGTTAAAATTCTGGAAAAACATTCGGTCATAATAAAAAACAGGGTCGGATGCGACATCAACATAAAATGGGTTTGTGATAAGGATTTGGCGCGGCTGAAACAACTGAATTTGCCGAAGGAAAAAATCACATCAGATATAAATAAAGTTTTACTTGACCCGTCGGTGGATATTCTTGTTGAATTAATCGGCGGGAACGATATTTCCAAAAAAATAATTATTGAAGCGATGAACCGCGGGAAACACATTGTAACAGCCAATAAATCCGTGCTCTCAAAATATTGGGACGAAATTTTCTCTGTTGCGTTAAGGAAAAAACTTCTCGTATATTTTGAAGCGGCGGTCGGAGCGGGGATTCCGGTTATACAATCATTAAATGAAGGCCTTGCGGCAAATAAAATACAGTCAATTGTAGGCATATTAAACGGTACAACCAATTTTATACTTTCCAAAATGACCGACAATAATATGGGTTTTGATGAGGCACTTCACCTTGCGCAAAAATCCGGTTTTGCGGAGGCGAATCCGATGTTGGATTTGGACGGTTCCGACGCCGCTCAGAAACTTTCAATACTGGCATCAATTGCGTTTGGCAATCATCTTCCTTTTGAAAAAATTCACAGGGAAGGAATTTCCAATATAAATCCGATTGATATAAGGTATGCCAAAAACGAGTTCGGCTATGTCTTAAAACTTCTGGCAACGGTTGAAAACAAAAACGGTAAAATTTCCGCAACAGTTTGTCCCACGCTTATTGATGCTGAACATCCGCTGGCTGCGGTAGAAAACGAGTACAACGCAATTTATATTGAGGGTGATTCATGCGGCGACATAATGCTTTACGGGAAAGGTGCCGGCGGACCGGCTGCCGCAAGTGCCGTTGTCTCCGACATAATGTATCTTGCGACAAATATTTTTTACGGCACTGCGGGAAAATTCCCATTCATTTTATACGACAAAAAAATAAAGTTGAACATAATGCCGGTTGAAGATATTGAGTCAAAATATTACTTGAGATTTTCCACTGCCGACAAACCCGGTGTGCTTTCAAAAATTTCCGGAATTTTGGGAAAAAACAATGTTTCTATTTCCGCATGTTTTCAGGAGGAGCGTCACAAAAAACAAGCCGTTCCTGTCTTAATACTTACGCATCAGACAAAAGAAGGCAATATCAGAAAAGCGCTGAAAACAATTGATGATTTGCCGATAGTTAAATCAAAAACGGTAATGTTCAGAATAATGGAATAAAAACATGGAACCACAGATTAACACAGATGGACACAGATGACACGAAGTGTCATTCCGTGCTTGACACGGAATCTATAGACGCCGTCCCTGTGAAAACAGGGATTCCCGCTCCCCGCTTTTGCGGGGACAAGTTTCGCAGGAATGACATCTGTGTAATTGCCGTTAAAAATCTGCGTAATCTGCGTTAAAAATATGATTTATAAAGGAATAATTGAAAGGTATAAAAAATATCTTCCGGTGACGGATAAAACTCCGATTATTACGCTTTACGAAGGCAACACGCCGCTGCTTCGTGCAAAAAATATTGAAAAATTTTTAGATATCAATTGCGAAATTTATCTCAAATTTGAAGGCGCAAATCCGACCGGTTCCTTCAAAGACCGCGGTATGACAATGGCAATCTCAAAAGCGGTTGAGTGTAGAAGCAAAGCGGTAATCTGCGCATCCACCGGAAATACTGCGGCGTCTGCTGCGGCTTATGCGGCGAGAGCAGGACTAAAATGTTCCGTTATAATTCCGGACGGTTCAATCGCTCTCGGAAAACTTTCTCAGGCGATGATGCATGGTGCAAAGGTTATCGCCCTCAAGGGAAATTTTGATGATGCACTAAAAATTGTTCTAGAAATTACTGAAAAATATCCGCTCACGCTCGTGAATTCATTAAATCCTTATCGGATTGAAGGACAGAAAACTGCCGCGTTTGAAATTATTGATTTTTTAGGGAGAGCACCTGATTACCATTTTATTCCCGTCGGCAATGCGGGAAATATAACTGCATATTGGAAGGGTTATACGGAGTGGAAAACTGGTCCTAAAATGATGGGTTTTCAGGCATCGGGTGCGGCGCCGATTGTCAGAGGAAAACCCGTAAAAAATCCGAAAACAATTGCAACCGCAATAAAAATCGGCAATCCCGCAAGTTGGAAAAAAGCGGAACAGGCAAGAGACGAATCAAAAGGCGTAATTGATACGGTTACCGACGGTGAAATCATAAAAGCATATAAATTACTTGCCTCGCTTGAAGGAATTTTTGTTGAACCCGCATCCGCCGCATCCGTTGCAGGGCTTATAAAATATAAAGATGTCATTGTGAGCAAAGCGAAACAATCTCGTTTTACAATCGTCTGCACGCTGACGGGTCACGGACTCAAAGACCCTGACAGAGCAATCAAATCCGCAATACAGCCGAAAGTAATAGACCAGAATATGAAAAAAATCCTAAAAGCAATTGGGCTATGAAAAAGAAAAAACAGAAAAAAATTGTTTATAAAACAAAAGATAAATCCGAACTAATCCGTGAAGAATTGGGATTAAATTATTTCGTTGAAAAAGAACTTCCGCCGATAGATATTAAACAATACAAGCATCCAAAAACCACAATTTTCAATGATATAGATTTGAATAATTGGAAAGATTATGGCGACATTATTACCGATAGTTTGTGGTTATTGGGTGCCCGAGACAAAAGCGGTGCTCATAGCGGAGAATATCATGGTAATTTTGTTCCTCAAATTCCGCATCAAGCGATATTAAGATACACAAAAAAAAGAGAAATTGTTTTAGATACCTTTTTAGGCAGTGGCACAACTTTAATTGAATGCAAACAATTGGGCCGACACGGAATCGGTATTGAACTTTTACCGAATATGGTTAAAAGAGCAAAAGAACTTATTAGTCAGGAGAAAAATACCTATAATGTAAAAACAGATATAATTGAAGGTGACAATACCGTTCCTGAAACGATAGAAAAAGTAAAAAAGACATTGAGACAAAATTACAATGCTGAAAAAGTTCAACTTATCATAATGCATCCGCCGTATCACGATATAATTAAATTTAGTGATAATCCGAATGATTTATGTAATACAAAAACAACGGAAGAATTTTTGAACAAATTTTCTGATGCTGTCAAAAATACTTATTCGTTGCTTGATGATAAAAGATTTTTGGTGCTTGTTATTGGAGATAAATACAGTCAGAGCGAATGGGTGCCGTTAAGTTTTTATACGATGCAGAAAGTTTTAGAAAACGGATATAAATTAAAAAGTATTGTGATAAAAAACATCTCCGGCAATCGTGCAAAAAGAAATGCAGAACAACTATGGCGACGTCGGGCATTAGGCGGCGGATTTTACATTTTTAAACACGAGTACATAATGTTCTTCCAAAAATGTTTTGTTAATTGAATTAGAAATGAAAAAAACAAAAATTAAAACCAAGAAAAAATTGAGAAAAGGAGAAAAACTATGAGCACTAAAGTGGAAAAAATTTCTTCAAGAATTTTAGAAATACTGGAAAATAAACCTGAAGGTTTTAAACATTCAGAAATTATTAAAAAAATTCTTGAAGTGTTCCCGGATATTTCAATAAATACTATATATGGTTCAATTTGGGACTTTATGCAAAAAACAAAGGAAGTTTATAAACCATCAAGAGGTTTATATAAACATATTAAATTCAGAAATAAACAAATTCTTGAAACTGAAAAAGAAATTCCACTTGAAGTCAAAAAAATAAAAGAAGAAGATTTTTATGAATTATTCGCTGATTGGCTTGTAAATGATTTAGAGGAATGCACGAAGGCAATAACTTTGGGTGGGAATAAATTTAAGGATAAATGGGGAACTCCCGATGTTATTGGCAAGAACGAGTCAAATAGATCCGACATAATAAAACATGAAACCGAAATAGTTTCTGCCGAGATAAAAACTGACGATTCTGGTTTAATTACTGCATTTGGTCAGGCGTGTGCCTATAAATCATTTAGCCATAAAGTTTATATTGTTATACCGAAGAGTTCTTCTGAGGAAGATAAGTCAAGAATAGAATCATTGTGTTTGATTTTTGGAATTGGTTTAATATTATTTGATAGCAATAATATTGAACAACCCGATTTTGAAATTAGAGTCAGACCGGTAAAACTCGAACCGGACCTGTTTTATGTGAATAAGTATATTAAATTAATTGAAGACGAATTATTTTCTTAAAGATAAATATGAAAAAAATAAAAATTAAAAGTAAAAATCAGAAGAGAATTTATAAACTAAAAAATAATTCTAAATGCTTTCATGAAAAGGCAGAAATATATTATTTGCAGGAAG